>ERZ772964.652-NODE-652-length-14458-cov-106.434_pt1 | contig 14458 bp, 12 predicted proteins | sample MGYA00580675_ERZ772964 | MGnify/ENA primary metagenome ERZ772964 (study PRJEB29015, sample SAMEA2737941) | human oral metagenome | biome: human oral; feature: human-associated habitat; material: dental | place: China | collected 2139 ... | reverse complement strand
CCTACGAGCGCGTCACCCTGCCCGACGACGTCGCCGCCCGCCTGGAGGGCAAGTCCAGCCTGGGCCGCCTCGGCCTGCTCACGCACTCCACCGCCGGGTTCATCGACCCCGGCTTCACCGGGCACGTCACGCTCGAGCTGAGCAACACGGCCACCATGCCCATCAAGCTGTGGCCGGGAATGAAGGTGGGTCAGCTCTGCTTCTTCCGGCTGTCCAGCCCCGCCCAGGCCCCCTACGGCTCCGGGGCTCACGGCTCGCGCTACCAGGGACAGCGCGGTCCCACGGCGTCGCGCGGCCACAAGTCCTTCCACCGGATTCGCATCGAGCATCCGGATGCACCGGCCGCGGCGGGAGACGCTCGTCCGCGTGACGCGGCTTTCTCCGGAGTTGAGGAGCAGGCATGACGAGTCACCGAGCCGGCGGCCCGGACCGGCGGACCGGTGCCCCGACCCGCCGGTCCGCCGCCTCTCGTCGGGCCGGTGACTCCGCTCCGGAGGCCGGGGGCGCGGGCGGCTGGGCGGGTATGCCCCGCTGGGCCGGGCCCTCTGCCCGGGAGGCCGGGGGCGCCGGGCGCAGAGCCGACGGTGGTTCCGGGGAGGCCGACGGCGCCGGGCGCGGGGCCGGTGGCGCGGGCCGCCGGGTTGGCGGTTCCGGGCGCAGGGCCGATGGGTCTCCGCGTCGGGTCAGTGCGGTCCACAGGGCTGCTGACTCGCCTCGTCGCAGGGCCGGTGGTGTCTCCCGGGAGGCCGGCGGGTCTGCCTACGACGGGGGCGGTCCGGGGCGTCGGTCGGGCGGTCCGTCTCGTCGGGCCGCGGACCCGGGCGGGCGCGCCAGCGGATCCGCCCCGGAGGCCAGCGGGTCCTATGGCGGTGGCTACGACAGCGGTGCTGCGGGTGGTCGGACCGGTACGGCTCGGCGAGTGAGCGGTTCCGCCGACCGCGGCCCTGGTGGCGGCGGTTCTGGGCGCGAGACGGGCGGGTCGCCCAGTCGCGCCGGCGGCGCCCCCGGTGAGGCCGGCAATTCGCCCCGTCGGGTCAGCGCGGTCCGGCGTGCCGGCGGCCCGGCCCGGGAGGGTGCCGGCCCGGCCCGGGAGGGTGCCGGCCCAACCCGCAGGGCAGGCGGCTCTGGCCGCAGAGCCAGCAGCTCCGCCCGTCAGACCGGCGGGCGCACGGCCCCGCCCGCCATGAGCAGCCAGGTCGACGCACCCACTGTGACCATCGGCGCAGGGGACCTCGCCCTGTCCCTGCCCACGGAGACCGCGACGTTCTCCGCCGTCGGCACCCTGCCCGTGGGGCGCGTGGACACCCACCACCTGCTGGTCATGGCCAGGGACATCACCGCCAACGAGGTCGAGGCCCTCGCCATGTCCCAGGACCTGCACTCGGGATGGGTCGGCGCCTCGCGTCTCCAGCTGCTCCCCGGCGCCGAGCTTCAGGGGCCCTGGAACCTGGACGACGAGCTGCGCAGCCTGCTCGACCTGCCGGACTGGGCGGCCCAGGTCATGCTGCTGGAGTGCAAGCCGATGCGCTCCGGCCCGCTGCCGGCTGCGCTGGCCGGCATCGACGCGCTCTCCGATGCCTTCCCACTGGCTCAGCCCACCGGCACCGAGCTCGTCGCCCTGACCCGGATGCGGGCGATGGCCCGTCGCCTGGCCGGGGCGCTGCGCCTGGCGGGCGACCCTGAGGTCCGCGGAGGCAAGCCGCGGCCCGTGCTCCTGACCCCCGACCCCGAGACCTCCATCTCCCTGACCGTCTACGCGCCCGTGTGGATCGCCCCGGACGCCTCCGCCACGCTCATCGGCAATGTCGCTCCCGGCGCCAGCCTGCGCATGGACGCCATGAGCATCTTCGGTCCCGGCGGCCTGGAGGCCGTCGGCCAGGACGCCCTGGAACGGCTCGTGGCCTCCATCGGCGAGGACGTCCTGGACGAGGCGTGGCGCCGGGCGGAGAGGCAGCGGCGCGAGATGGGGGAGCTCGAGGACCGCGCTCTGGCCACGGGCGAGCCCATCGAGGAGATGCGCGACGGCTACGCCGTCGTCGCCGACGTCGATCCCGAGCTCCCCAGCCGGGGCACGATCGAGGTGCGGGTCCTGGGCACCGACGAGATGCCCCTGGCCGTGCGCGGCGAGCCCTGGGCCTCCGGGGGCGTGGTCTCCTACGGCATCGTCTGGTTGCCGCGCGACCCCGCCGACGCGCGCAGCGAGACGATCTCCCGGGTGGGCCGGCGCACCCGCAGCGCCGCGCGCGAGCTCATCGAGAGGATCGCCCAGGCGATCGCCGGGGCCGCCCACGGGGTCGCGGTCGACGACGACGGTTTCCTCGTCGCCCTGGAGTGAGCGCCGGCCGCGCCGGCCGGCCCGGCCCGTGCATCGGGGGCCCGTCCGGCCGCCTCGGCACGTCACCCGGTGGGTCGCCGGAGCTCGCGCGGCAGGCGCGGCACACCGTCGTCGGCGCGCGGCACCAGCCGGTCCTCCTGCGTCCGGGCGGCGGCCCCGTCCCATGTCCAGGCGCTGAAGGCCGCCGCCGACTCCAGGGACCGGGACCAGGCGACGAGGTCGTCCCCGCGCCTGCTGCCCACGGACATGTAGTGACGCAGCAGCCCGGCGCAGGCGCGGGCGTCGTCCAGCGCGCAGTGGTGGCTGCCGATCCGCACGCCCGCCGACTCGCAGCACGTCACCAGGCGCCGCGACGGGGTGGTGATGTAGCTGCGGGCGAGCTCCATGGTGCACACCCGCGGGATGCGGGCCCCGCGGCCCAGGCGGCCGAGCCCGCCCAGCGCCTGGGTGAGGAAGCCGACGTCGAAGCGGGCGTTGTGGGCGACGACGGCGCGGCCGGCGAGGTCGCGTACGAGCAGGTCGGCGATCTCCGCCAGCGCCGGGGCGCCGATGAGGTCCTCGGCGACGAGCCCGTGGATGTAGGTGGGGCCCACGTCCACGCTCGCACCGGGGTCCACCAGGGTGGTCCAGCTGCGCTGCGCGGAGCCGTCGGGGCCCAGGAGCACCAGGCCGATCTCGATAATGGAGTCCGTCGCCGGCGACAGCCCGGTGGTCTCCAGGTCGATGACCGCGTAGCCCACGTCGGCGGCGGGCGCGGCGGGCGCGGTAGCGCCCGGCGTTGCGGCGGGTGCGGGGGACAGGGCGGGAAGCGGGCGCAGTGCGCGGCCGGGGCGGTGGTAGAAGGGCATCGGCGGCATCGTATAGGCGCCCGCCCACACCAATGCGGAACCGGAACGGCGGGCAGCGGGCCCGTCCGCCTGCCGCGCCTGCTCGCCGTCGGGCACGTCCTGCTCGCCGCACTTGCCGCACCCGTCCGCCGCCCGCCGGGGTTCGCCGCCCGCCGGGCCCGGTGCGTCCGGGTGGGGCAGTGCGATTCCTGCTGCACTTTTAGGACGCTCGACCCCACCCGTGGGCGCCGGGTCGGGGGTATTGCACATTCGTTTGCGGTGCGCGCCGAGCGAAACCGCGGAATCATGCGGAAATGAGATCTCGACGAGCACCGAGATACCTCTCCCATGTGCGCAGACCCCCCTCTGCGCACATGGGAGCACGTCAACCGATCTTGACGCATCTTGAGAAACCGCTGAATCTCAACGAAAACCTGCGCTATCCCTGCGACGGCCCCGCTCTCCCATGTGCAGCTTGCGCTCGTGTGACCGCCTGTCTGCTGAGGCTGGCCTCCGAGTTCTCGGGGAGCCGGTTAAGACTGCGTCGGGACGGCCGTCCAGCAGGTGCCCGGCCGACGCCTCGAACCGATCTCGATGCGGAGTGCGAACGATCTCGGCGAAGGGAGGGGGGCGAGAGCCGCAGGATTCAGCCCGCACGCCTGGCCCGTCTCCGGTCCGCCCGCGGGACCAATCATCTAGGCTCCTAGCCATGACCGACACCACGCCCACAGCGCCCACAGCATCCGCCGACCCCGCTGCACTGCGCACGCCCGCCAAGACTCCCGTCACCAACTCGACCATCGCCGCTCAGATGGCCCACCGCACCATCCGCGCCTACACCGACAAGGGCGTCGGCGAGGACACGGTCGCCACGCTCCTCGACGTCGCCCGGCACAGCGCCACCGCTTCCTTCCAGCAGCAGGTCACGATCATCCGCGTCCTCGACCCGGCCGTGCGCGAGCAGCTCCACCTCGCCTCCGGCCAGCCCTACGTCGGCGGGGACCGCGGCGAGCTCTTCGTCTTCGTCGTCGACCTGCACCGAAACGCCCTCCTGCGCGAGCGCGCCGGCGCGCCCCTGGAGCCCCTGGAGCGCACCAACCTCTTCCTCCAGGGCGTTGAGGACGCTGTCATCGCCGCCCAGAATGTCGTCGTCGCCGCTGAGTCGCTGGGGCTGGGCACCACCTATCTCGGCTCGATCATCGGCGATGTCCGCCGCGTCATCAAGGCCCTCCGTCTGCCCACGCGCACCTACCCGATCCTGGGCCTGCTCGTCGGGCACCCCGCCCAGGACCCCCAGTACAAGCCCCGCCTGCCGCGCGAGATCGCGGTCGGCACCGACTCCTACCCGGAGCTCGACGACCACCTGGACGCGCTGACCGCCTACGACGCCGAGGTCGAGCAGTACTACGACCTGCGCGACACGTCCCGGCGCGTGGACTCCTTCTCTCAGCAGATGGCCCGCGCGCTCGGGCAGGGGGACGCCTCTCGCGCGCCCGTTCTGGAGGTCCTGCATGAGCAGCTCCTGTGCCTGAGTTGAGCCCGTTATGACGCGGATTCCCTCCTCGCCCGCCCCTGCGGGGCCATGCGCCGTACCCGCCCCGGCGGGGCCGCGCGCTGTGCCCGCCCCTGCCGATCCGCTGGTGGGCGGGGCTGCGCTTGACGCCCTGCCGGTGCTCGCCGGATTCAGCTTCCCCGTGGCCGTGGTCGCCTCGGAGCTGGACGCCGACGGACGCACGCGCACGCTCATCGAGGCGGGGGAGGTCGACGAGATCTTCCCCTTCGCCTCGGTGACCAAGCCGATTGTGGCCTGGAGCGCGCTGGTCGCCGTCGAGCGCGGCCTGCTCGACCTGGAGGCTCCGGCCGGGGCGGGCACGGCGCGCGGATCAGCCGGGGCGGGCGCGCCAGTTCTGCCGGGTGCCACGGTGCGCCACCTGCTGGCCCACGCCAGCGGCATCGCCTTCGACTCCGACGCCGTCCTGGCCGCCCCCGGGACGCGGCGCATCTACTCCAACCGGGGCATCGAGCTACTCGGCGAGCGGCTCGAGGAGGCCACGGCGACGCCCCTTGAAACCTGGGTCGAGACGACGGTGCTGGAGCCCCTGGGCATGTCCAGCGTGCTCGTGCCCGGATCGCCCGCGCACTCCGGCGAGGGCAGCGCCCGCGACCTGGCGGTCTTCGCCCGCGAGCTCGCCGCGCCGAGGCTGGTCGGCGCGGACCTGGCGGCGGAGGCGACGTCGGTGGCCTTCCCGGGACTGGACGGCGTGCTGCCCGGCTACGGCCGGCAGGCGCCCAACGACTTCGGGCTGGGCGTGGAGGTGCGCGGCCGCAAGCACCCGCACTGGACGGGGACGGCCAACAGCCCGGCGACCTTCGGGCACTTCGGCCAGTCGGGCTCCTTCATCTGGGTGGACCCGGTGGCGCGGCGCCAGGCGGTCTTCCTGGGGGCGCAGCCCTTCCGGAGGGCGCACGTGACCCAGTGGCCCGAGCTGAGCGACCAGATCCTCGCCCTCTGACCGCCCGCCGATCGCTTACTACGCTCCTTTGTTCCTTACTGTACGAGGAAAAGGAGCGTAGTAAGGGACAAAGGAGCGTAGTAAGCGCGTCAGGCGGCGTCCGCGACATCGACGATGACGGGCACGTGGTCGGAGGCGCCCTTGCCCTTGCGCTCGTCGCGGTCGATGGCCGCGCCGGTCACCCGCGACGCCAGCGCCGCCGAGCCGTAGACGAAGTCGATGCGCATGCCCTCGTTGCGCGGGAAGCGCAGCTTCTGGTAGTCCCAGTAGGTGTAGTTGGTGACGCGCCCGCGGGTCACCTCGGCCAGCCCCGCCTCCTCGAAGGCCCGCAGGGCGGCCCGCTCGGGCTCCGAGACGTGGGTGGCCCCCTCGAAGACGCTCATGTCCCACACGTCCTCGTCGCGCGGCGCCACGTTCCAGTCGCCGACCAGCGCGAGCGCCTGCCCGGGGGCCTCCGCCAGCCACCTCCCGACGCTCTCGCGCAGGGCCGCCAGCCAGGCCAGCTTGTAGCGGTAGTGCGGGTGGGCGAGCTCCCGCCCGTTGGGCACGTACAGGCTCCACAGCCGCACCGCGCCCGACGACGGCGCCACCGGCCCGGCTGCCTCGGTAGCGCCCGCCCTTCCGTCGTCCGCCGCGCCCCGCCCGCCCACGGTCGCCCCGAGCGCCCGGGCCTCGACGACGGCGGCCGCGCCCTCCTTCCTGGCCCACCCCGGCTGCTCGGGGAACTCGGTGACGATGTCGGCCAGCCCCACCCGCGAGGCGATCGCCACCCCGTTCCACTGGTCCAGGCCGTGCACGGCCAGCTCGTAGCCCGCGGCCTCGAAGGGGATGCGGGGGAACTGCTCGGGCCTGCACTTGATCTCCTGCATGGCCAGCACGTCGATGCTCTCGCGCTCCAGGAAGGCGGTGACGCGGTCGACGCGGGTGCGGACGGAGTTGACGTTCCAGGTGGCCAGGCGCATGGCCCCAGGGTAGTGCGGGCAGGCGGGCAGGGTAGTGAGGACGGCGTGGGGCCGGGCGCAGCCGCGCGGGCCGTCCGCGGCGCGATCGCCGTCGGCGCCGTCCCTCTAGCCGCGCGGGGCGTCGCCGGCCGGGAGGTAGAGCACGGCCGTGACCCCGGGCAGCGCGTTGAAGGCCTCCTCGATGAGGGGACGCACCCGCCCCCAGTCGAGCCCGCCGTGCCCGCAGCCCAGCGGCGGGATCGCCAGGGAGGAGACTCCGAGCTCCGTGACCGTCTCGACGAGGCTCGCCAGGCCCGTCTCGATGTCCGCGAGCCGGGAGGCCGACCGCCAGTGCCGCTTGGTCGGGAAGCTGATGATGTACCTCGGGTTGCCGTCGCCCTGCACGCGCCACACGTGCATGCGCCCCGGGATCAGCTCTCCGCGCCGGGCCGCGTCGCGGTAGCTGTCGAACATGTCCGGGTAAGCCCGCTTGAACTGCAGGGCCAGTCCCTTGCCCATGACGCCGACGGTGTTGACGGCGTTGACCAGCGCCTCGACGTCGGCCGCCAGGATGTCGCCCCGGGCGTGCTGGATCATGGGCGGGCTCCTCCTGCGTCTCGCGTCGAGATAGACATTTTCGCACGAGGTAGGCGGTGACACCGTCGATCTCGTACGAGAATGTCTATCTCGACGGGACCAGGGGCCCGGGCGCCGCGGGCGCGCACAGACTGCTCGCAGGAGGCCGATCCTCTAGGCTCCTCCTATGGGAACCGCACTGATCACCGGCGCCACCTCCGGCATCGGCCTCGAGCTGGCGTGGCAGCTGGCCGAGGCGCACCACGACCTGGTCCTGGTCGCACGCAGCCGGGAGAGCCTGACGGCCGTCGCCGAGCAGCTCTGCCAGGTCGCCGGCGTCGGCGTCGAGGTGCTGCCCGCGGACCTGTCGACGCCTGCGGGCCGCACCGCCGTCGCCGAGCGCCTGCGGCTGGAGCCCACGGTGGCGCGCGCAACCGCGTCGCCCGAGCGCTCTCGCCGGGCCGAAGACGTCGCCGCCCGCCCGATCGACCTGCTCATCAACAACGCGGGCTTCGCCGTCGGCCAGGCCTTCGTCGGCGGCGACCCGGCCCAGGAGCGACGCGCCCTGGCGGTCATGGTGAGCGCGGTCATGGAGCTCACGCACGCGGTGCTGCCGGGCATGGTGGCGCGCGGGCACGGTGCCGTCCTCAACATCTCCAGCGTCACGGCGCTGACGGCCATGGGGACCTATGCCGCCCACAAGGCCTGGGTGCGGACCTTCACGGAGGGACTCGTCTCCGAGCTGCGCGGCACCGGGGTGACGGCGACCGTGGTCAACCCGGGCCTGACCCGCACCGAGTTCCACGAGCGGGCCGGCATGGACGAGACGGCGTGGCCCGACGCCGCCTGGCTGCGGGCCGAGGACGTGGCGCGCGCCGCCCTGGAGGCCGTGCGCCGGGGCCAGGTCATCTGCACGCCGAGCGCGCGCTACCGGACGGTCAATGCCGCCCTGCGGCTCGCCCCGCGCTGGCTCGTGCGGCGCGTGGCCGGGCGCGGCAGCACGGACGCACGACACTGAGCGGTCCCGGCCGGGGCGGCGTTTCGGGCGGCTCTCCCGGGCTCCGGATCCCGCGAGCGGCCCCCGTCAAGAGGTTGCGTATCTCACTGGAGGGCCCATCTATTAACTGCCATGATGAATGCATGGCTTCCATGACGTTCCACGGTTCCCCTGTTCACTCCGTCGGCGAGCTGCCCGCCGTCGGCTCGCACGCCCCGGCCTTCGAGCTGGTCGGCGCCGACCTCGGGCCGGTCTCCTCCGAGTCGCTGTCGGGCCGCCGCGTCGTGCTCAACATCTTCCCCTCGGTGGACACCGGCGTGTGCGCCACGAGCGTGCGCGAGTTCAACAAGCGCGCCTCCGGGCTGGCCAACACCGTCGTGGTCTGCGTCTCGAAGGACCTGCCCTTCGCGCAGGCCCGCTTCTGCGGCGCCGAGGGGCTCGACGACGTCGTCACGGCCTCCGCCTTCCGTTCCGGCTTCGGCGAGGACTACGGCGTCGCGCTGGCCGACGGCCCGCTGGCCGGCCTGCTCTCGCGCGCGGTCGTCGTGATCGACGCCGACGGGACGGTGCTCTACACCCAGCAGGTCCCCGAGATCGGCGAGGAGCCCGACTACGAGGCGGCCGTCGCCGCCCTGTCCTGACGCGCTCCGCGGGTCGGTCGAGGCCCGCGGGGACGGCGATCCGGGAGGCGGCCCGGACCAAGAGCGTGCGGCGCTCGCGGTCCGGGCCGCCTCTGCGCGTGTCTGCCCGTCCGGACCGATCTCGACGCGGAAGTGAACCGATCTCGGCGCGGAACCGGACCGATCTCGGCGCTCGGCCGGGGTGCGACGATGCGCTTCCCGCTCGGTTTTCCTGACGCGCTGTGTTATCCTTGTTTTGTCCGGCGAGCGCGGGGTCAGCGCGAGGTCACTGACGACGCGCGGCGAGACCGGGACGCGACCAGGCGCGAGGGAGGGCCGTGTGAGACGCCTCATCAAGTCGCTGTGGCGCGGCTTCACGCGCGCCTTCGCCGGGTGGTCGGGGATCGCCCTGGCGGCGCTGCTGGGCGTCGTCCTGGGGGTGGGCCTGTTCACGCTGCAGTACTCGGGCGTCACCGGCTACCTGGGTGACGATCCCGCCACCTGCGCGAACTGCCACGCCATGCGCGAGGAGTACGAGGGGTGGCAGAAGGGCAGCCACCACGACGTCGCGACCTGCAACTCCTGCCACGCGCCGCACGACAGCATCGTCCACAAGTACATCAACAAGGCGGATAACGGCTTCTGGCACTCGTTGAAGTTCACGTTCCAGAACTATCCGGAGAATATCCAGATCCGCGAGCACAATCGCGAGATCACCGAGGCCGCCTGCCTCTACTGCCACGGCGACTACGTGGAGCAGGCTACCAACAGTTCTACCCACAAGGGCGAGACGGTGTCGTGCATCCACTGCCACGACGGCGTCGGGCACAAGAGGTGATGCGACATGAGTACCGAGAACGACGACGCCGAGGTGCCCGTCACCGACGCGGAGAAGCCCGCCGATGTCGAGGACTTCGACGACGACGCCGATACGCGCGCCGATCGCCGCGAAAAGCACGCCGGGAGGCGCAGGAGGCGCAAGAGGTGGACGGGCCCGCGCAGGCGGTGGGTGCCGGTCGCCGTCCTCGTCGTCGTCGCCATCGGCTCGGCGGCCCTCACCTGGCTGCTGACCACGATCGTCGAGCACAAGCAGGAGGCGAAGTGGCCCTTCGCCCAGGTGGTTCAGCTGACCGACACGACCTACGACCCGGCCGTGTGGGGAGAGAACTTCCCCATCCAGTACGAGCAGTACAAGAAGACCATTGAGGACACCGACGGCGACTTCATCAAGGTCGACCCCACCGCCGAGGACCCGCGCGAGTACCACACGATCTCCCGCATCGACTCCGAGACCAGGGCCAAGCGGATGTGGCGCGGCTACGCGTTCGCCGTCGACTACACCGAGCCCCGCGGGCACGAGTGGGCGCTGGAGGACCAGAAGAACACCAAGCGGACCAAGCCGCCCTTCAAGCAGCCCGGAACCTGCCTGAACTGCCACGCGTCGATGCCCGAGATCTATGACGAGCTGGGCAACGGGGACCGCAAGGCCGGGTTCGACGCCATGAACGCGATGTCCTATGACGAGGCCTTCGAGCACGCCTCCTCGTCCATCGCCTGCATCGACTGCCACGATCCCAAGACCATGGAGCTGACGATCACCCGCCCGGCGTTCATGGAGGGCATCAAGCAGGCCAAGGCCGCGGAGGGCATCACCGACTACGATGTCAACCGCGACGCCACCAACGAGGAGATGCGCACCTACGTGTGCGCGCAGTGCCACGTCGAATACTACTTCGCGGGCGAGGGCAAGACCCTGACCTTCCCGTGGAGCAAGGGCCTGACCGTCTACGACGAGATGAATTACTACGACGAGGTCGGCTGGACCGACTTCACCCACGAGGAGAGCGGCGCCCCGATCCTCAAGGCGCAGCACCCCGACTTCGAGACCTGGTCGCAGGGCATTCACGCGGCCAACGGCGTCACCTGCGCCGACTGCCACATGTCCTACAACCGCGAGGGGGCGTCGAAGGTCTCGAACCACCAGATCATGAGCCCGATGGCGAGCGAGGACACGATCAACTCCTCGTGCCTGACCTGCCACCACTCGAGCGCCTCCGAAATGCGCGAGCGCGTCGAGGGCATCCAGACCCGCTGGCAGAGCTCGCTGAACGTGAGCTTCACCGCCCTCGACGCCCTGATCACCGACATCACCACGGCCGCCGGCAACGGCTCGGCCACAGAGGAGCAGCTGGCGACGGCCCGCGACTACCAGCGCAAGGCCCAGTTCATCGTCGACTACTCCTTCTCCGAGAACGGGCGCGGGTTCCACGCCCCGGCGTACTCGATCTCCATCCTCAACCAGGCGACCGACTGGGCGCGCTCCGGCCAGCTGGCGCTGCGCGGGGTCGAGGTCGACAACGGCGTCGCCCCGGCCATTCCGGAGCAGCACCTGCCGACCGGGAAGAAGAAGTGACGGCGGCCGACGGGATCGGGGGAGGCATGCGGGGGAGTGATGCGAGGCGATGACGCCTGAAGACAGCGGAGTGGACCGCGAGGAGCTGGCATCCTTCCTCGCCACCGCTCCGGAGCACCTCAAGGGCTGGGCCGGCGAGCAGCTGGCCCAGCTCGAGGGCGCCGAGAGCGACGGGGCCGGGAAGGCGGGGCCCGCAGGCGCCGGGGCCGGGCGCGGCTCGAAGCGCCCCGGTGGAGACAAGGGGGACGACGGCGGGCAGAAGCCGGTCGACGACGAGCGGGCGGCCGACGTCGAGGACATCCTGGAGGAGGACGACGAGGAACCGGCTCAGCGGGCCTTCCGGCCTGCGAAGGACCGCCGGCGCCGGGCGTCGAGGCTGCAGCAGAAGACCGGGGTCTCCCGGGTGAACCTGGTGCTCGTCATGCTCCTGGCCGCCGCCGTCGTCATCATTGTCCGGCAGATGGGGCTGATAGGGCAGGCGGGCCAGGACGGCTCGGCGATGACCATGCCGTCCAACCATCCGGCGGTCGGCGCCAGCGCGGACCCCTCCGCCGTGGCCGCGATGGACCAGGCCCAGCCGGTGGACACCGACAAGGAGGCCTCGCTCAAGGCCGAGGCGGAGGCGGACTCCACGAACATCACGGCCCGCCAGGAGCTGGGCGTCATGTACCTCAAGGCGGACCTGTACCAGGACTCCATCACGTGGCTGCAGCAGGTCCTCGACATCGACCCCGACAATATGGACGCGCTCCTGACCATCGGCAGCGCGGAGTACGGGGCGAACCAGTACGACGCCGCGGAGAAGCACTGGCGGCATGCGGCCGAGGTGGATCCCAGTGTCGCCGAGCCCTGGTACAACCTGGGGTTCCTCTACATGGCCAAGACGCCGCCGGACACCGGGCGCGCGGTCGAGTGCTGGAACAAGGTGCTCGAGATCGCCCCCGACTCGGAGATGGCGGCGGGCGTGCGCACCCACCTGAGCCGCATCGCCACAGCCACAGCGACGGCGACGGCGACGGCGACGGCCGGAGGGTAGCCGCATGGAGATCACGCTTCCGGTGGCCCTGCTCGCAGGACTCGTCTCCTTCGCCTCCCCCTGCTTCCTGCCCGTTGTCCCCGCCTTCGTCGGCCAGCTCGTGGGGACGGGCGCCGGGCGGGTGAGCGGGCGCGCGGCCCTGGGCAGCGCGCTGTGCTTCGTCGCCGGGTTCTCCGCGGTCTTCATCGCGCTGTGGGCCTCAATAGGCCTGATCGGATGGTCCCTCGGACCCTATGCGGTCTACGCCCGGATCGCCTGCGGGGCCGTCCTGGTGTTCATGGGCCTGCACGTGGCGGGGGTCCTGAGCATCGGCCCGCTCAACGGCATGGTGCGGGCCTCCATGCCGCAGGGGAGCGCCTCGCCGCTGCGCGCCGGCCTCATGGGCGTCGTCTTCGGCGCGGGCTGGACCCCGTGCGTCGGGCCGATCCTCAGCGGCATCCTCGCCCTGGCGACCATGAGCGCCACGGCATGGTCGGGCGTCTCCCTCATGGGCGCGTACTGCCTGGGACTGGGCGCGCCGATCGTCGTCGTCGCCCTCGGGTCCGCGCAGGTCACCAGGCGCTTCGACTGGTTCCGGCGCCACCACGTGGGCGTCTCGCTGGCGAGCGGGGGCCTGCTGGCGGCCGTCGGCTTTCTCATGATCACCAACCTGTTCGCCAAGCTGGCCGGTCTGGTCCCGGAGCTTGGGATCTGAGGAGAGGCAGCAGATGAGCGACGACACCACCTCGAAGGAGAACCGGACGGACAGCTCCGCTCCGGTGGACGGCCTGGACGACCAGGCCGCCCTCTCCCCGGGGCAGGTCCTGGGGCAGATCTACGCCTTCTTCTACAAGAAGGTCGTCGGCCTGGTCCTCCTCCTGCTGGCGGGGCTGCTCTCGCTCCTGGGCGTGCTCTTCACGCAGATGCCGTCCGAGGTCAGAGGCGACCCGGAGGCCACCACCCGGTGGCTGGAGCAGGCCAAGAACGTCTACGGCGGCTGGACCGGTGTCCTGAACAGGGCCGGCGTCTTCACCATGTTCACCTCGGTCCCGTTCCTTGTGGTGATGGGGCTGCTCGCCGCCTCGATCATCGCGTGCACCGTGCACCGGCTGCCGATCATCTGGAGAGCCGCCCGCCACCCGCGCGTCAGGGTGACCGCCCGGTTCTTCGACCGGGCCCGGCTCCGCTCGCGCTTCACCGCCCCCGTCAGCGCCGAGAAGGCGTTCGAGGCCGTCTGCGCCGACGCCCGCAGGCACCGCATGCGGGTGATCACGCACGACAAGGGCCCCGGCCGCAACGCCTACATCGACCGCTGCTCCTGGGGACCCTTCGGCACCATCCTCGCCCACGCCGCCTTCGTGATCATTATGGCCGGCTTCGTCGTCTCGTCCTTCACGGGCTTCCGCGACCAGCAGTTCACCCTGACCGTCGGCTACCCCAAGGAGGTCGGCCACGGCACGTCCCTGGTGGCCGAGGCGAAGGGGTTCCAGGACACCTACTACGACGACGGCTCCCCCAAGGACTACGTCGCCGATCTGACGGTCTACGACGGCGACCGGGAGGCGGCCAGCCAGGAGGTGCGGGTCAACTCCCCCCTGTCCTACGACGGCGTCATGTTCCACCAGGCCTACTTCGGCGTGGCCGCCGTCCTGAGGATCACCGACTCCTCCGGCGCCGAGGTCTTCCACGACGGCGTCGCCCTGGAGCGGACCACCAGGGACAAGAAGCTCACCTACGGGCGCACCACCCTGCCCGACGGCAACACCCTCTTCGTCGTCGGATCCGCCTCCGGCCAGACCGCCACCGGTATCGAGCCCGGCCAGGTGGGGATCGAGATCTACGAGGGCGACACGAGCAATCCCATTGACCGGGCCACACTCGACACGGGCGTGCCGACGACCCTGGGGGACTACACCTTCACGTTCGAGCGGGAGCAGCAGTTCACCGGAATGATCGTCAAGAAGGATCCGGGGACCGGGATCGTGTGGTTCGGGTTCCTCCTGCTGTTCGTCGGCACCTGCATGACGATGTTCGCCCGGCACCGGCGGATGTGGGTGAGAGTGACCGAGACCGATGACGGGGCCCTCGTCCAGATGGCCTCGCCGGACCGGCAGGACTCCGGGTTCACCAGGTTCTTCACGGACATGACCGTGCGCGTCAGCAGCGCCATGAGCGAGACGAACGAGACCACCGACGCGGCCGGCACGAGCGACGCAAGCGA
>ERZ772964.651-NODE-651-length-14467-cov-6.21066_pt1 | contig 14467 bp, 10 predicted proteins | sample MGYA00580675_ERZ772964 | MGnify/ENA primary metagenome ERZ772964 (study PRJEB29015, sample SAMEA2737941) | human oral metagenome | biome: human oral; feature: human-associated habitat; material: dental | place: China | collected 2139 ... | reverse complement strand
TCGTCGGGGTCCTCCAGGACCAGTTGCTCGAAAGCGCCCGGCCCGCCGGCCCCGCTCCCGTCCGGCGTGGCCCCGCTCCCGTCCGTGCCGGACCCGGTCGGCCCGCTGCCCGGACCGGCGCCGGCCGACGCGCTTGCACTCCCCCCGGTTCCCGGGCCGGCGGCGCCGGCCTCCGCCCCGTCGGACCCGGTCGGCGCGGACGAGCGCGACGGAGCCAGGTCCGCGGCCAGGGGGCGGTAGCGGATCTCGACGGGGAAAGTGCGCCCCGACACCTCGATGACGGGCGCGGGCTCGACGGGGCGCCCCCTGCCCACGGGGCCGTCCCACCGGCCGAAGTGCTCGGCGAAACGCGCCGAGTCGATCGTCGCCGACGTGATGATCACCTTCAGGTCCGGGCGGGCGGGCAGCAGGCGCGCCAGGTACCCCAGGATGAAGTCGATGTTGAGACTGCGCTCGTGGGCCTCGTCGATGATGAGCGTGTCGTAGCGCTCCAGCATCGGATCCGACTGGATCTCCGCCAGCAGGATGCCGTCGGTCATCAGTTTGACCAGCGTGGTGGGGCCCACCTCGTCGGTGAAACGCACCTGGTAGCCGACCACCTGGCCCGGAGCGCGGCCCACGGTCTGCCCCAGTTCGGCGGCGATGCGGTCGGCCACGGAACGGGCCGCGAGGCGCCGGGGCTGGGTGTGCCCGATCATCCCCGTCACGCCGCGCCCCAACTGCAAGCAGATCTTCGGCAGCTGCGTCGTCTTCCCCGAGCCCGTCTCGCCCGACACGATCACCACCTGGTGGTCCCGGATCGCCTCGGCGATCTCGTCGCGGCGCGCGGACACCGGCAGATCCGGGAAAACCACCACCGGGATCGCGGCGGCGCGCTGGGCCAGCTGCTGGGGCGTGAAGGGCCTGTGGACGTGGGCGCGCTGGGGGCGGGCGCCGGACCGGGCCCTCCGGCGCCCCTTCGCGCCCCGGGCGGGCTTCGGGCGGGCGGGGGTCCTGTTGTCGTGTTCACCGGGCATGATGCGCCCAGTGTAACGAGTATTGGCGGTGCCGCCCGAGACCCTCTGCCGCTCGGGGCGGGCATGGGGCCGGTGCCGTTCCGCTCGGGCGCTGCGCGGGGGGCGGTGCCGCCCGGCGGGGCCCCGCGCCGCCTAGCTGTAGTTCCTGCCCAGGGCGATGATCGTGAAGTCCGCGGGATCCCCGGTGGGCCGGATGACCAGGAAGTCCATGTATGGCGAGGAGCTGGGGTCGGTCGCGCCCTGGTTGTGCGGGGCGTCGGGCAGGTGGGAGGAGTCGAGGCCGCACGCGAAGTCCCCCGCGCGTAGCCCGGGCATCCCGGAGACGGAGCCAATGAGCCTGCCGGTCCCGTCCTGCGGATCCATGGTCGGCAGGGCGTCGATGACGGCGCACCGGCGCACGATCCCGCCCGGGGGGAAGGCCCACTTGCGTTTGTTGAACCTCTCCCGCGCCTCGGGGGTCTCGCAGTTGTTGGTGCACCCGTTCTGGATCTCGTCCAGGACCTCGGCGGTCGTGTACTGCGCCACGAACGAGTCGTTCCCAGCCGCGGCGGCGTCGTAGATCCGCTGGGCGAGGTCCTGGTCCGGGGCGACGACCGTGCCCGTGGGCACCGTGTACGACAGGTTCGACAGGGAGAATCCGCTGCCGTCCCAGTCGATGGTGAGGTTCGCCGACGAATCGCTCCCATCGGCGTGGACGGTGCCGTCCCCGTAGAGCCGGATGGAGGGGACTGTGAAACGCACCCGGTCCGGCGAGGCGGAGACCTGGGTGACGCGCGTGTCGAAGTGGTACGCGATGAGCGCCTCGTTGATCCGCTGCGCACCGTAACTGCCCAGCAGCGCCCGGTCGGCGTCGTACACGGCCACGGCCCCGTCCGTGTGCATCCCGCCGTTCCAGCACTCGAAAGCCGCGACCGCGACGGGCTCGCCGTTGAAGGTGGTCGCCTGCGCGTCCAAGAGGGTCGCGGAGGCGCCGTCGGCGGCGGTGCTGTGACTCGCCTTGCCGTCCCTCAGCGCGACCAGGCCGTCGGGCCCCTGCAACTGGGGGTAGGCGCACTCCTCGGGCATCTGCAGGGCCGCGTTCTTCAACTCCTCCAGGGACGGGGCGGTCCGAGTGGGGGTCGGCTCCGGCGCCGACTGGGCAGCGGGTGCGGACTGGGCGCCGGACGAGGACTGCTGCGCGCTCTGGGACTGGGGGGCGCCCGCCTCGTGCGACGAGTGGGTGTAGTGCCAGATGAGCGCGCCCCCGCTGGCGGCGACGACCAGACCGGCTGCCGCGATCCCGGAGACCAGGGCTTTCGAGGTTCCCGCGGCGGCGGCAACAGCTGGCTCGGACATGTGCCCCCCTCATTAGGTTGGTGAGTAATGCTTGTATTCTAACAGGCCGGTGTGGGGGCGCGGTGGGGGACCCGGGTATCACTTCTTAGACGGAGCGCGGGGGCCGCCCGCCCGGACCCCGGAAGTGGCCGCGGCCCGGACGCGCCTCGGAACCGCGGTCAGGAGAACGCCCTGCCGAAGAACACCACCGTGAAGCCGTGCGGGTCGTCAGTGGGGCGGACGACCAGCCACACCGGGTACCTGCTGCCATCGGCGGAGAGCGGGCGCGCCGAGGACGAGGTGTCGATGCCGCAGACGAAGTCCCCCTGCTGGTAGGGCTGGCCGGTGAACCACGACTGGGCGAACGCGAGGCCGAGGGGGTCGCCCGGGATCGTGAACTCGCCGCTGCTCCCGCGCACGTCGGGGATCGCGCCGCAGGCGCCGACCTGTCCGCCCACGGGGAACTGGACCGCCCGCATGCCGCACGTGTCCAAGTCGTCAGGAGCGCATCCGGCGATGCCCTCGGTCCGCAGGCGGGCGATGTCGTCCTGCGAGGCGTGCCGGGCGGCCGCCGCGTAGTCCTCCGCCGCCACCGCGTCGTAGAAGCCCTGCGCCTCCGCCTGGTCGGGGGCGGCGACCGCGCCGTTGGCGGTGTCGAACCACGAGGACACGGCCTCGAAGGCGGAGCCGTTCCACCTCATCGCGACCACCGCCTCGGTCGAGGGGGCGCATGTGGGGCACGAGGCCTGGTCGCCGAACATCGAGACCCCGGAGACGCGCAATGAGAGCGCGTCGGCGGAGAACTCCACCAAGGTGAAAGCCGGCCGCACGAGGGCGGCGTGCGCGGCGGCCCCGATGTCCTTGCGCGCGTCCAGGGCGGCGACCAGGGCCAGCGACGTGTCGTAGAACGCGAGTTCCTCGACCATCGTGTCCCCTCCTCCCCGGCACACGAGGCGCGCAGCCGTCGTCGGGGCGCCCCCCAGTGACCCCTGGTAGGCGCTGTCAATGGTGATCGACACCTCGTACATGCCGGCGTTCGCCCGGGCGGTCCCCTCCGAGAACCGCACCTTCCCCTCCGCGTCCTTCAGCGCGTCGACGGTGCAGCCGTCGGGGACCGCCAGCAGCGCGTCAGCGAGGTCGTCGGCCGTGGGGGCGGTGGCCGTCGATGTGGGGGAGGGGGTGGCCGAAGAGGACTGGGCAGAAGAGGACTGCGCCGCGGATTGCGCGGAGGACTGCGCTGCCGTGGGTGGGACCGACGGCTCGCCGCCTTGGCGGGTGGCCGACCACACGAGGGCCGCGACCAGGGCGATGATGACGGCCGCGGCGACGGCGATCATCGTGGCGAGCCCCTTCGTCCGGGTCGCGGGCGCGCCGCCTGCGGGCGAAGGGGGCCCGTTGGGGGGAATAACGGGATCTGACTGCGGACTGGGAGTGGGATTGTCGTCCATTCACTGATGGTAGTGCATAGCCGTCCAGTAGTGGGTATAATGCAGCGCTCTTCTCATCACTTTCTGGTCGGCGGCAGTGGCAACCCGGGCTGGGCGCCATGCTGGCGCGCGTGGGGCCGCCGTGCGCGGCTGGTCGTGGTGGCGCGGCCGTCTGCGCCCCGTCCCCTGCGTGGGCCGCCAATGGATAATGAATCCATGAACGGACTCTTCGCAGGGCTGACCACGTTGGACGTCATACACGCGCTGGACCACGTTCCGGACCCGACGGTGAAAGTGACCTCGACCGACCACGTCATGGCAGCCGGAGGGCCCGCGACCAACGCCGCCATCGCCTTCGCGGCCCTCGAGCGGGCGGCAGGGCGCCTGCGCCCCAGCACGGGAGCAGCGGGCGCGGGCAACGCCAGGGCCGAAGACGGCGACGGGGCGGCCGCCCCAGGAGCAGGGGCCCTGGAAGCGGGCGCGGAAGGCTCCGGCCGGTCCCGGGCCGTCCTGCTCAGCGCCCTCGGGGCGGGCGCCGCGGCCGAGTTCCTGCGCGCCGACCTGGCGGAGGCGGGCGTGCGCCTCGTCGACGCGACCGCCGCCTCGAACAGCAGCGGGCCCGCGGTCTCCGGCATCATCGAGCACCCCGGGGGCCGCATGGTGGCCTCCACGAACGCCAGGGTCGAGGCGGATCCGGCCCTCGCCCGCCGCGCGCTGGAGTCCATGCAGCACTTGGACGTCGTCCTGGTCGACGGGCACAACCCCGGGCTCGCCCAGTCGGCTCTCACCGCGGGGACGCACCCCGCCACCGACCCCGACGACCCCTTCGCGGAGCTCGAGGCGAGGCCCGCGCACCTGCGCGTGCTCGACGGCGGCTCCTGGAAGGACTGGTTCACCCCGTTGCTCGGCCTCGTCGACGTGGCAGTCGTGTCCGCCGATTTCGCCCCGCCGCTGCTGCGCGCGCCCGACGGCGCCCAAGTCGCCGGGTTCCTGCGCGGATTCGGCATCACCCGGACGGTGCGCACCCAAGGGCCGGGGCCCGTCCAGTTCTGGTGGGACGGCCGGTCGGGGGAAGTGGAGGTGGAGCCCGTGGACGCCGCGTCCACCCTGGGCGCGGGCGACGCCTTCCATGGGGCGTTCGCATGGGGGTGCGCCCGTTACAGGAGGGTCGGTGCCCCGATCAGTGACCCGCGGGAGCTCATCCGTTTCGCCTCGGCGGTCGCGCGCGTCTCCGTGGCCTCCTTCGGGACGAGGAGGTGGCTGTCGAGCCCGGAGCTGCAACGGTGCGTGGAGAGCTTCGTGGAGAGCTTCGAGGCGGGCCCCTCCGCAGAACCCGGTGGGCCCGGGGGAGCTCCGGGCCGCTGAAGGGGCGGGGCGGGCCCCGTATCGGGGTAGGCAATGGGACATTTGGGGGGAGCGTGGGTCCGCATTGGGGTGGGCAATGGGTCATTGGGGGGAGCGTGGGCCCGCATTGGGGTAGGCAATGGGTCATTGGGGTAGGCAATGGGGTTGTTTCTCCGTGGCCGGGCGCTGCTGGGGCGGGTGCGTTGTCGCATTGGGGTAGGTTACGGTGCATTGGGGTAGGTTATTTGCCTGCCCCAGTGGGTGGTTTCCTGCCCCAATGGGGTTAACCTGCCCCGATGGGGGTTAACCGTAGGTGGTTTCCTGCCCCGATGCCGCGGCTGGAGCCGGGAGGGATCAGCGGTGGGGCTGGCGGCCGGTGGGCCCGGTCATCAGGCGCGGCTGGTCGGCCCGGTCGCTGGGAACGGGGCCGCTCGTGGTAGCTGCGGGCGCGCCGATGGCGGGCCCGGCCAGCCCACCGCTCCGCCCGGCGCACCCGGGGAGGGGAATGCGGCGGCGCTGGTCTGCCCCTCGGACACGGAACGCGCAGTGCCCGTCCATCAGGATCCGCGTTCCACAGTGGAACCACCTTGCCCGCGAGCACCTGAACCCGGCGGCGCAATAACGGGCACCCGTCTCCGTCCCCGTCCAGCCCCGACCCGCAGCAGCTGGGCGCCCCAGCCTCCACCTCCGACTCACAACCGGCAGCAACCCCACAACCGGCAGCAATGGGACGCCCCACCTCCGTGCCCTCCCCCGCCTCGAAGGCAACAAGACGGCAACAATGGGGCGAACGCACCGAGAACCCCGCCCCGAGGTTCCTCATAACGCATAGGATTGGCCCATCCCACTCGAGTGAGGTGCAATCATGAGTAGAATCCGCATCCGCTTCCTTCGCTGCATCGGCGCAGCCGCGGCCGCACTCGTATGCGCCGGCCTGTCCCCCCTGGCCGCGATGGCCGACAGTCCGGACAGCGGAGCAGCATCCGGCGGTCCGGCGGTGAGCACGGCGGACGCCTCGGCCCCCAGCGGCGAGTCCGCCCCCCAGTCCGCCCCTGCGGCGCAGAACGGGGACGCGGCGCGGCCCGCCCCCCAGGACCCAACCGCCAAGCCCCAAGACCAGACCACAGATCCCCAGGGCCCAACCACCGGCCCCCAGGGCCAGGGCGCCGACCCGCAGGCCCCTGACGCTTCCGACGCCGGACCCGCTGACGGAGCCCCCACCTCGTCGGAGGAGGAGGGGGAGCCCGGGCCGCCGACCCCGGCCACGGGGAAGTGGGTGCGCCACGGAGCCGGATGGAGCTACGAGTTGCCGGACGGCACGCTGCTGAAGAACGGCGTCTTCGACGTGGAGGGACGCCGCTACGCCTTCACCGCCGACGGGTACGTCGCGGTCGGCTGGTACAAGGATCCCAACGGCGTGTGGTACATGTCGACCGAGAACGGCGTGCGCACCGGCTGGTACTGGGAGGGCGGCACCTGGTACCACTTCGCCGACAACGGGACGATGGACACCGGCTGGCTCTCCACCGGCGGCTCCTGGTACTTCATGACCTCCAGCGGCGCCATGGCCACCGGCTGGTTCCAGGTCGACGGGACCTGGTACTACTTCGAGTCCTCGGGCACGATGGCAGCGTCGAAGTGGGTCTGGGCGGGCGCCTGGTACTACTTGACCGGCAGCGGGGCGATGGCCTCGGGCTGGTTCATCGCGGACAGCACGTGGTACTACGCGGGCCCCGACGGCGCGATGCGGACCGGCTGGGTGGCCGACGGCGGCCGCTGGTACTACCTGCACCCCTCGGGGGCCCTGGGCACCGGCTGGCTTCAGGAGGGAGCGAGCTGGTACTACCTCGATCCGGGCTCCGGCGCGATGTCCACCGGGTGGGCGGTGGTTTCCGGGTCGTGGAACTACTTCGACCGGTGGAAGGGCTTCTGGGTCTCGGGCCGCGCGGACTTCGAGGCGGACTGGAACTACGCGAAGACCCTGTACAGCCCCACGAACTACCTGGTGGTCGTCGACACCGACGCCCCGCACTGCATGACGTTCTACTGGGCCGACGACTCCTGGCAGCCGCTGACCGACATGCCGTGCTCAGTGGGCAAGCCGTCGACCCCCACGATCAAGGGGACCTTCACCATCAAGAGCCGGGGCCCGTCCTTCGGCCACGGGTACACGGCGTACTGGTGGACCCAGTTCTCGGGCGACTACCTGTTCCACTCGATCCTGTACTACGAGGGGACCTACACGGTGAAGGACGGGACGCTGGGCGGGCACGTCTCCCACGGGTGCGTGCGCCTGCGCTACGAGGACGCCAAGTGGTTCCACGACACGATCCCCTCGGGGACCTACGTGACGATCTACTGATCCGTTCCACGAGGCGGGGGCCGGACCGCGTCCGCGCGGCGATCCGCATCGCCCCGTCCACCTTGCCGACGAGGCGGGGGCCGGCTCCTCCGGGAGAGTCCCCGCCCCGGCGTTGTTGGGTCCCCTCCTCGACGGGAAGGGCTGGGCTGCGCCCATCAGGGTCCCCGCCCCGGCGCCATGGGACCCGGATGGGGCCGTGCGGGCCCCCCTGCCCTGGGGGGATCGCACCGCAACATCGTTGGGACTGCGATGGACCCCAATGCGGAGCCCCGGGATCCCAATGGGATCCCGGGGCTGTGGGCGGAGACGGCGGGATTTGAACCCGCGAGGGGCTATGCACCCCTACCTCCTTAGCAGGGAGGCGCACTCGACCGGACTATGCGACGTCTCCAGTGCCGACCACTTTAGAACACTTCGACGCCCCGCGCGAGGCGCTGGCCGTGTGATCTGCGGTCGGCCGCGGAGGGCGGGGGATTCGAACCCCCGGTGCCATTGCTGGCACAGCGGTTTTCAAGACCGCCTCCTTCGGCCGCTCGGACAGCCCTCCAGACGGCTCGATCCTACAGGACGGCGGGCAGGCGCGGGAACTCCGCCGCCTCCCAGGCCCGCCCGCCGCTGCGGAGCGTGCGCGGAAACCCGCCGCTGCGGAGCGTGCGCGGAAACCCACCGCTGCTGGGCGGGCGCGGAAACCCGCCGCTGCGGGGCGGGCGGGCGCGGAGTGCCCTAACCGCGCAGGCCGAAGAAGTTCCAGGACTTTTTGTCGGGCGCCGGCTCCTCGGGGTGGTCGAGGAGGCCCCGGAAGAGGGCGGGGGCCGTGGGCGGCCACAGCGGCACCCGGATCGCCAGAGTCGCCTGGATCGCGTGGTACACGTCCCAGCGGGAGGACTTCGCGGGCTGGACGCTCTCGTTGCGGGGGCCAAGGCGGCGCACCCAGCGGCCCGGCTGGCCGATCAGGTAGTCGTGGATGTAATCGACGAAGGACTTGTAACAGTGCTCGAAGTGCTCGACCTCGGAGACGCGGGCGCCGTCGTCCAGCATGGCGCGGCGGATCGCGACGGTCGCGCACACGCCCTCGCAGACGACCCACTGCTGGTGCTCGTCCTCCCCGGGCACGGGGTCGCCCTCGTCGTCCACGACGGTGGCGAACCCGGGGCAGCCGTCGGTGCGGCGCCACCCGTCGACGCGGGCGCGCTCGAAGAGCTCGGTCCCCATCTCGAGCAGGTAGTCGGGCACCTTCCACCCCATCGAGCGCAGGCCGGAGCGGACCTGCAGGGCGAAGCGGGCCAGCTGCATGGAGTGCCCGGTGACGTAGCCGTCGTAGTGGCGGCGCCCGTCGTTCAGGAGCTTGCCGGCCCCGGGGCTCGGGTTCCACTCCTCGTCGTAGTACTCGTGGACGCGCCAGCCGTTCTTGGAGGCGACCTTGTGGGCGAAGGCGGCCATCTTCTCGGCGCGGTCCAGCCATTCGGGTTCCGTGGTGGCCTCGGCGGCGGCCATGTACGCCTCGATCGTGTGGATCAGAGTGCCCAGCGTGTGGACGGGGACGGGCGCGGTGAACGCCTCGTCGTACTGGTCCCACACGAGCCCGTAGTCGTCGGCCCAGCGCTCCTTCTGCTCGTCGAGCATGGAGTTGAGGAGCTCGTGGGCCCCGGGCCGGTTGGCGACGGCCGCCGCGGCCGCGCCGAGCAGCGCGTACACGGTGTGGTACTGGGATTTCACGCGCCCGTCCTCATCCCAGGGGACGCCGTGCCCGTCGGCGGCGGCCTCGGGCTTGATCGACACCCACATGCCGCCGTTGACGGGGTCCGTGAAGTAGGTGGAGAGCGCCTTGACGGCGTGGTCCGCGTAGCGGCGGGTCCCGGGCAGCCCCATGAGCACGCCCAGTGAGAACACGTAGGCCATGCGCCCCGTGACCGCGAGGTCGATGGACCTGGTTGGATCGGGTTTGCCCTCGGCGTCCAGGTGCGCGAACCCGGTTGGCACGATCGCGCCCTCGGCCTCGGCGATGAGGGCCTGCATCTGCGTGGACAGCCACCTGTTGTGCTCGAGCGAGTCGAACCAGCCCATTGGCGTTCCTCCTGACTTCTTCGTCTGTGGGAGCCGACACCGCGTCGGCGTGGAACCAGAGTAGCGCCCGCCCACCCCGTTCGCGCAGACTTCCGGCCCACGAGGCCCGGGCGGCCTCCCCACGGGCGCTCACGCCGCGCCGTCGGCTCTGCTCCGGCCCACGAGGCCGGGGCCGCCCCGGCCCGGGGAACCGGCGGCGATACGCTGTGACACCCTTCTCATTCCACGGCGTGGGACGGGGGTTCCGAAACGAGGGCGGGCAATGTCACACTGGGAGCATGCATGAACGAGCAGGCACACCAGCCCTTCCTGAAGACCTCATCAACGTCGACGATGTCATCTCGGCCTACTACGATGTCGAGCCCGACCCCGCGAACGTGGACCAGCGGGTGGTGTTCGGCACCTCCGGCCACCGCGGTGCCTCCTTGGACGGGAAGTTCAACGAGGCGCACATCGTCGCCATCACCGCGGCGATCGTCGAGTACCGCGCCTCCCAGGGGATCAACGGCCCCCTGTTCATCGGGCGCGACACCCACGCCCTGTCCGAGCCCGCGTGGCGCACCGCGCTCGAGGTGCTGGCCGGCGCGGGCGTGGACGCGCGCATCGACTCGCGCGGATCCTACACGCCGACCCCCGCCGTCTCCGTCGCCATCCTGGGCGCCAACGGCGCGCCCGGGCAGCTGCGCACCAGCGGCGACGGCCTGGCCGACGGGATCGTCGTCACCCCCAGCCACAACCCGCCGCGCGACGGCGGGTTCAAGTACAATCCCCCCCACGGCGGCCCCGCCGACACGGACGCCACCAGCGTGATCGCGGCCCGCGCGAACGAGCTGCTGGAGTCGGGGCAGTGGCGCGAGGTGCCCCGCGTGGTGGGCTCCGACCTGCTCCACCATCCCAGCATCACGCCGTTCGACTACCTGGACTTCTACGTGGGCCAGCTGGACCAGATCGTCGACATCGAGGCGATCCGGGCGGCGGGCGTGCGCATCGGCGCCGACCCGCTGGGCGGCGCGTCCATCGACTACTGGGCGGCCATCGGCGAGCGCTACGGCCTGGACCTCACGGTCGTCAACCCGAAGGTCGACCCCGCGTGGCCTTTCATGACGCTGGACTGGGACGGCAAGATCCGCATGGACTGCTCCTCCCCTTACGCCATGGCCTCCCTGCGCCAGGCGATGACCCCCGACGCCGAGGGCAACACCCCTTACGACATCGCCACCGGCAACGACGCGGACTCGGACCGCCACGGCATCGTCACCCCCGACGGGCTGATGAACCCGAACCATTTCCTGGCCGTCGCCATCGAGTACCTGTTCAGCCACCGCCCCGGGTGGGGCGAGGGCTGCGCGGTGGGCAAGACCCTGGTGTCCTCCGCCCTCATCGACCGCGTCGTGGCCTCCCTGGGCCGGGAGCTGGTCGAGGTGCCCGTGGGCTTCAAGCACTTCGTGCCCGGCCTGCTGTCCGGGACCGTCGGCTTCGGCGGCGAGGAGAGCGCGGGGGCCTCGTTCCTGCGCAAGGACGGCACCGTGTGGTCCACCGACAAGGACGGCATCATCATGGCGCTGCTGGCCTCGGAGATCCTGGCGGTCACCGGCAAGACGCCGTCGCAGTTGCACGCCGAGCAGGTGGAGCGCTTCGGCGCCTCCGCCTACGCGCGCATCGACGCCGCGGCCTCACGCGAGGAGAAGGCGAAGCTGGCCGCCCTGTCCGCCGACGACGTGACCGCCACCGAGCTGGCGGGCGATCCGATCACGGCGAAGCTGGTGCGCGCCCCCGGCAACGACGCGCCCATCGGCGGCCTCAAGGTGGCCACCGAGTACGCGTGGTTCGCCGCCCGCCCGTCGGGCACGGAGGACGTGTACAAGATCTACGCCGAGTCCTTCAAGGGCGCCGAGCACCTGGCCGAGGTCCAGGAGGCCGCGAAGAAGCTGGTGTCCGACGCACTGGGGGCGTGAGCGCGCCCCCGTGAGCCCCGCGACCGCGCGGTAGCGGCGCAGCGGCAGCGCAGGCGGAACCGTGTCAGGGCCGCCGGGAACCCCTCCAGTGGGCGCCCCGGCGGCCCTTCCACCTCGGGTCGGTCCCCTATCCGCCGGGGGGGCGCCGCCTGACGGGGCCGTGTTGTTCTGCGGCGCCTCGTCCGCCGGGTCCCTTTCCTGAGCGGGTCCGTTCCGCGCGGCCGGGGAAGGGGAACCGCTCCGAGGCCGCCCATGCCACGGGATCAGGACCGCCCCGCGAGCATGAAAAAGGGAGCAGTAGTGGGTAAGAACCATCTGTGCGGCACGGCTGACGACCTGCGGCGCGCTGGGACGCGTGCTTCTCTGGGGGCGTCCGTGGTGTGCGCTGCGGTCTGCGTCGTCATGTTCGCCACCGGCTCGCTCCAGCGCGGCGTCCTCTTCGCACTACTGGGCGCTATGACGCTCCTCATGACGATCAACGACTGGCACACCCTGGCCGTCGAGAACAGCGCGCCCCGGCGCTGGCGGCGCGTGGAAGACGGGTACCTGCTCAAAACACCGGCGTCCCTGGCACTCACCCACGCCATGACAGGCCTCGGCCTGGTCGTCCTGTCACCGGCGGTCCTGTGGTTCCTGGCCCTAACGCGCGTCGTGACGCCGCCTGTGCGCGTCATGCTCGCCCCAGGGCTGCTCATGGTGCTCCTCAAGTCCGCGGGCGCGGTGGTACGGCCGTTCCTGTTCCGGCCGTTCCTGCCGGAGGTCTTCGTGTCCCCCGCCCTCCTGAGCGTGCGGTGCAACAGTGCGCACCAGTGGACCGCGGAATGGGACGAGCGCACGGAGATCACGGACTCCCGGGGCCTTTCCTGCGTGCACATGGACAACCGCGTCCACAGCGGGTGGCTCATCGGCATGCACGGAGCCCCCTGCGGGCACAGCTACCTGCAGCGGACCGTGTCCCTGCTCGCCCGCCACCCCATCGAGCGCAGGGCGCTGGGAACCGCCGAAGGCGCCGCCGTGCTCGCGAAGATCCTCTGATCCGGGAGGTGGCGGCGGTGTTCTCCAACGACTGGGCCTCGAGCTGCCTGTACCAGGGGTCGCTGCTGCTGCTCGCGTTCGCCTTCCCCTTCTTCCTGTCCGACGGGGCCGGACCAGCAGCGCGCTACGACACGTGCTACCGCGTGGGAGTCACGGTGTGGGCGCTCACCGCGTTCGCCTGCAACCATGTGACCCGCCGCATGAACGTGCACCCCGAACGCTACTGGCGGTGGGGCGCGGACGGTTTCCACATGAGTTCGCCGTGGGCACTGGTGGTGGCCGACTGGGGAGCGACCCTGCTGCTGACCGCCTTGGGCGCGGCCGCCTTCCTCCCGCCCGCCTGGGCTCCGGGAACGGGGATCCACATCACCGTGTTCGGCGCCTGCGCCGTGCCATCCGGCATCGGCGGGCTCGTGTTCCGTTTGTCGCAGTCCCATCTCAGGCCGCGCGTCCTCGTCAACGACACGCGGATCACCATCCTGCCCGCGCGCGGGGACGCGTGGACAGCGAGGTGGTCGGACCTGCCGACCGTGGCCCCCGGGGACAGGAGAGCGGCCGCAGCGCTCGAGGAGGCGCTCGAGGCCCAGGTCATGCCCGACCACTTCGACAGGCCGACTTCCCGCGACGCCGTCATCGCCCTCATCATCCAGGTGGCCCGGCACCCCGGGGAGCGCGGGCGCCTCGCCAGCCCGGAGGGGATCGGGGCGCTCAAGGAGTGGACCGGTCGGATCTGAGCGCCGGGGTCTTCCCACATGCGCGGCCTCCGGCGTAGCCTGGGAGCGCACCTGGTACTCCACCACAGCGGGGAGGCGCCGTGAGCAGTGGGTTCCACATCAACGACGCGATAGGCGTGCTGCTGGACGGCGGCCGCCAGCGCCACCAGGACGGCGCCCTCTGGGCGGATCACACCGCGGAGGTCGAAGTCGATGGAACCCGTAAGACGATCACTATCGAGGCGGCACACGCGTACACGGTGATCGCAGCGGATGATGACGGAATCACCATCTCCAACCCATGGGGGTACAATAACGAGGCCGACGGCTCGGGAAACACCTCGAACAACGAACCGCAAGCCGGCGGCACCTTCCGGATGTCATGGGACGATTACAGGCGCTGCTTCATGTCGTACACGTATGGGCGGATTCCATGATCCCGAGGAAGCTAATCGGGTACGGCGCGTGCGCCGCCTGCGTGTCGCTCTTCCTGCTCAACGACTTCCTGTGCACCCACTTGCGCCTGGACTCCCCGCCGCCGGGGGCGCAGTCGTGCCCAAGCGGCATCCACATCAGAAAAGCGGGGCATAGCTCTCATGACCCATTTGGAAACATTCCCATTGGGAGTGATTCCAACGGGAACTACGCGTGGCTGAATGTCTCCGATATGGAAATCGTATTCGGCCACCAGCGCGCATATGCTAGAGCGGATTTTCGAGGGAACGGAGGGCACCAGGAGAGCCCAGCGAAGTTGCTGAACATCGATGACACCTACACCGCACCCGATATCGGCGCATTCACATTGGAGCAGGTTGAACCTGCGGGCTTCGTCTTCGGCCCGGCCACCTCGCGAGCAACATTCTGCTTCTCCCCCGACTCTGCTTTCACCGTCGACCCGCCCATCCTCTGGCGCAACAAACTGATCCCCGACGTTGAAGAACCGCCCCACCTGTGGGGAGGCCAGGACGACACTCCCCCCTACTACGACGCCCCGGATCCCAGCCCGGGCGCCACCACGCCGCAGTCCGGCGCCACCCCCCAGTCCGACACAGCACCACCAAGCGCGCCTGAGCAAGGCGCCGCCAGTACCAATCCCACGGCTGACACCGATCCGCCCGAACCCACCGGCGGGGAGCAGATACCATGAACACCAGGAGACTCCTCGGACGGGGAACGTGCGCTGCCTGCGTGTCGCTCTTCCTGCTCAACGACTTCCTGTGCACCCACTTGCGCCTGG
>ERZ772964.649-NODE-649-length-14474-cov-4.59692_pt1 | contig 14474 bp, 9 predicted proteins | sample MGYA00580675_ERZ772964 | MGnify/ENA primary metagenome ERZ772964 (study PRJEB29015, sample SAMEA2737941) | human oral metagenome | biome: human oral; feature: human-associated habitat; material: dental | place: China | collected 2139 ... | reverse complement strand
CGATAGCCCTCCCATTGTCGCACTATCGGCCTGCCCGGCCCCGGCGAGCGGGCTGGGGGCAGGCGCGTGGAAGCCCCGCACCACCGCCTGGCCATGGATTCGTCAGCGCCCCCTGCTGTGGAGCGCCGTCCAGGGGGCGGCGCTGGCGCGCCGCCGCTGTCCCGCGACTCGGGATGCCGCCGCCCTTGCCCGGGCGGCGCGCGACCGCACCGGGAGGGGCGAATCTCACGCGGACAGTTACCGTGTGACCGGGGAAACTGTGCGACAGTTGGGGTGTGCTTCCAGTCTCGCAGCAGATTGACCAGTCACTTCCCGGCCGCGGGGTCCTCGAGGACGACCGCCCCCACGACCAGTGCGGCGTTTTCGGGGTGTGGGCCCCGGGGGAGGACGTCTCCCGCCTCACGTACTTCTCCTTGTACGCGCTGCAGCACCGCGGCCAGCAGTCCGCGGGGATCGCCGCCTCCGACGGGTCGAAGATCCTCGTCTACAAGGACCAGGGCCTGGTGAACCAGGTGTTCTCCGAGCAGTCCCTGCAGGGCCTGAGGGGGCACATCGCGGTCGGGCACGTGCGCTACGCGACGACGGGCGCGGACGTGTGGGAGAACGCCCAGCCCACGCTGGGCCCCACGCCCGACGGCACCGTCGCCCTCGCCCACAACGGGAACCTCACGAACACGGACGAGTTGCGCGCCCTCGCCGCCTCCATCGCGCGAGAGGGGGAGGACTTCCAGCACGGGGCCACGACGGACACGTCGCTGGTGACCGCGCTGCTCGGCATGGCGGAGGGGATGCCCGGGCCCCGTCCCTTCGTCGCCGCCCCCTCCGTCCTCAGCCCCGGCGGCGGGGCGGGAGCCGCCGGCAGCGACCGCCGCACTGCGCCCGTCGGCCGCGCCCCCGCGCAGTCCACGCCCAACGGTGCCGCCCAGTCCGCACACTCCACTCCTCCCGCTCCGCCCGCGGGCCAAGGGGGGGCCTGCGCGCCCCTGGTGCCCGCCGCCCTCAAAGTCCTGCCGCGCCTCAAAGGCGCCTTCTCCCTGGTGTTCATGGACGAGGACGCGCTGTACGCGGCGCGCGACCCCCACGGCTACCGGCCCCTGGTGCTTGGCCGCCTCGACTCCGGGTGGGTCGTGGCGTCCGAGACCGCCGCTCTCGACCTGTGCGGCGCTGCCCTGGTGCGCGAGGTCGAGCCCGGCGAGCTCGTCTCGATCGGCGCCTCGGGCGTCCGCTCGTGGCGCTTCGCCGTGAGCCGCGCCAGCACCTGCGTCTTCGAGTACGTGTACCTGGCCCGCCCGGACACGACGATCGGGGGCCGGCGGATCGTGGCCGCGCGCCACGCGATGGGGGCCGCACTGGCCCGGGAGAACCCCGTCGACGCGGACCTGGTGATGCCCACGCCCGACTCGGGCACGCCCGCGGCCATCGGCTACGCGCAGGAGTCGGGCATCCCCTTCGCCCAGGGCCTCGTGAAGAACGCCTACGTGGGCAGGACCTTCATCGAGCCCACCCAGTCCCTGCGCCAGCTGGGCATCCGCCTCAAGCTCAACCCCCTGCGCGAGGTCATCGAGGGCAGGCGCCTGGTCGTCATCGACGACTCCATCGTGCGCGGGAACACGCAGCGCGCGCTGGTGGCGATGCTCCGCGAGGCGGGGGCCGCCGAGGTCCACGTGCGCATCTCCAGCCCCCCGGTCGCGTGGCCGTGCTTCTTCGGCATCGACTTCCCGACCCGTGAGGAGCTGATCGCCTCGTCGATGGGCGTCGACCAGGTGCGCGAGTCCATCGGCGCGGACTCCCTGGCCTACTTGTCCCTGGAGGGGATGGTGGAGTCCACGGGCCAGGGCACCTCCTTGTGCCTGGGCTGCTTCACGGGGGACTACCCCGAACCGGTCCCCCCGGGCGCGCCCCTGCCCTCAGCGCCCGGCGCGGCCTTCTGCTAGGCCCGCGGCGGCGCCCGGCCGGGCGCGGGCGCCCCCAGACCCCATAACCCAGACACGGCGTCGTCGAGCGCCCCACCGCGAAAGGCACCACCCATGACCGACACCCCCCTTGACTACGCCACCGCCGGAGTGGACACCGCCGCCGGAGACCGCGCCGTCGAGCTCATGAAGGCCGCTGTGGCGCGCACGCACGACGACACCGTGGTCGGCGCGACCGGCGGTTTCGCCGGGATGGTGGACGCGTCGGCCCTGCTGGGCATGAGGCGGCCCCTCCTGGCGACCTCGACGGACGGGGTGGGCACCAAGATCGCGATCGCGCGGGCGATGGACGCGCACGGCACGATCGGCCAGGACCTGGTCGGCATGGTCGTCGACGACATCGTGGTGATCGGGGCGCGTCCGCTGCTCATGACGGACTACATCGCGTGCGGCCGCGTCGTCCCCGAGCGCATCGCCTCCATCGTGGAGGGCATCGCGCGGGCCTGCGAGGCCACGGGCACGCCCCTGGTCGGCGGCGAGACGGCCGAGCACCCCGGCGTCATGGAGCCCGACGACTACGACATCGCGGGGGCCGCGACGGGCGCCGTCGATGCGGACCGCGTTCTGGGGCCCGATCGGGTCGCCGACTCCGACGTGGTGGTGGCGATGGCCTCGTCGGGACTGCACTCCAACGGCTACTCCCTGGTCCGCTCGGTCGTGGCGCGCACGGGTGCGCCGCTGGAGGGGCGCGTCGGCGAGTTCGGGCGCACCCTGGGCGAGGAGCTCCTGGAGCCGACGCGCCTGTACACGCGCCTGTGCCTGGACCTGGTCGAGCGCTTCGGCGTAGGGGGCGGCGACGGGCGGGGCGTGCACGCCCTGTCCCACGTGACGGGCGGCGGCCTGGCGGCGAACCTGTCGCGCGTGCTGCCCTCCGGGTCGGTGGCGTCGGTGGACCGCGGCTCGTGGCGGGTGCCCGCCGTGTTCGACTGGGTGCGCAGGGGCGGCTCCGTGCCGTGGGAGGCCATGGAGGACTCCCTGAACCTCGGGGTCGGCATGGTCGCCGTGGTCGGCGAGGCGGACGCCCCGGCAGTCGTCGGCGCCGTGCGCCAGGCGGGCGTGGACGCGTGGGTGCTGGGGGAGGTGCGCTCCACTGCGGCAGAGGCCGGGGTCGGGGAGCGCGTGGTCCGCGGCACCAAGGGCGTCGACGCGGGCGCCGTGCGCCTGCACGGCTCCTACCGGGTGGGGTGAGCGCCCGGGCGCCCTACTTGTCCGAGGGCTTGCCCGTCCAGAACGACTCGTCCAACTGCGCGGGGTCTATGTCGTCGGGCTCGTCCGCGACCGTGGCGAAGTCCGCGTACTTGGCGTAGAGGTCGTCCTCTTCGTCGGGCTCGTCGACGTCGGTGTCCGCGCCGTCGCCGCCCTGCTCCTCGTACATGTCCTCGGGCGCCAGCTCACGCTGGAGCGCGTCCAGGTCGGTGTCGGGGCTGAAGTACTTCAGCTTCCGAGCGACTTTCATCTGCTTTGCCTTTTGACGGCCGCGCCCCATGGCGTCGACCCCCTCCGCGTAGTTCGGGTCCGCATGGCGCGGTTCCCTGGGTGTTCACAATGTTTCGTGGCTTCATCATAACCAAAGAGGCGCTACGAATTGAACTTGAGTCCGATTTTGCGCGCGTGGCTGAACGCGCCCGGGGCGTCCGCCCCGGGAACCGTCGGGCCAGGTGGGGGCCTGTTGGGCTCACCCCGCCCGGGGCCGTGTCAGCGCCGTCTGCGGGACCAGGCGAACGCGAGGAGCCCGATGGCCACCAGGGTCGCGCCCACGGCGATGCCGATCCGTTTGATGGCCTCGGAGTCGCCCTCGCGGGCGGCGGCGGCCGTGTCCCGGACGCTCTTGCGGGCGCCCGCGAGGGCCTCTGCCGCGGCGGCCTTCGTGTTCGCGACGATGGCAGCGGGCTGCAGCTGCTCGTAGAGGTCGTCGACGGAGGCCGCCAGGGCCGCGCGCGTGGCCTCCAGGTCGGCTCGGATCTGCGCTTCGGTGCGGGGCGCGGCTGCGGGTTCCGTGGGAGTGCTCACTTGGTAAGTCCGTTCTTCACAATGTGGACGGCCTCGGTGATGCCGGCCTTGGGGTCGGGTTTGCTCTCCTGGGCCTTGCGCAGTGCCCGGCTGCCCAGGAGGGCGAGGACCGCTACGACGACGGCCAGGAGTCCGACGATAATGAGGGAGGCCGCCCATACGGGCAGGACCGTGGCCAGTGCCGCTTCGATGGTGTGCAGGATCCAGCCCAGCAGGAAAAGGGCGAAGATAGCGGCCGCGGCCATCAGGACGAGGCCGGTGCGGATTCGCGCGAACATGGTCGCGGTCTGGACCTTCGCCAACTCGATCTCGCCGCGCACGATCGAGGAGAACTGGCTGGTGATATCGGCGATGAGTTTGCCCACCGACGGCTTGCGCCGCGCCTGCGGGCCGGTCTGGGGCTGCGCGCCCTGCCCGGCCCGGGGGCCCGGGTCGGGGGCGGCCTGGGGGCCGGGTCCCTGCCGGGCTGGCCCTGCCTGCGCCGGAGGTGCGTAGGCCCGGGTGGTCGATGTCCTCGGCGGCAGGTGGGTGCTCTGGGCGGGCGCGGCTCCGGTGCCGGGCCGCTCCTGGGCGGGGGGGCGCTGCGCTTGGGGGGCCGCCGACGTCGGCCCTTGGGCGGTGGGCCTTTGCGCTTGGGGGGCCGCTGGGGTCTGGCCCTGGGGGGCGGGCCCCTGCTCCCGCGTGATGGGCGTGGGGGCGGACTGCGCCGCGGGTGCCTGCTGGACGGGCTGCCCGGGGGCAGAAGCGCGCTGAGGAGTCTGGGACGGCGATGCCTGTGGCGCGGACTGCCCCTCGGGGACACCCGGGTTGGACGGTTGGGTCATCTGAGCGACTGCCTTCCTGCGTGGCGGAGCCTGGTCGACTACAGGCTATGTCACACAGTTAATCACGAAGACGGCTCGGCGCGCAGCCGCCCGGCATGTGGCCTCAGTCTTCACCCGCGCGCCCGGGGGCGGCCTCAGTCAGGGCGACATTGCCACCGCCCTTGGGACTTCACCCGCGCGCCCGGGGGTGGCCTGCTCCTGCGGCGCGCGCCTCGTCGATTCCTGGGCGTCAGGGGCGAAGCGGTCTGCTCGCGCGCGGCGGCGCCCGCCTCGTCAGCGCAGGGGGCGGCCTCAGTCCTCGGGGGCGATGGAGCCGGGCAGGTCGGAGAGGATCCTCTTGGCCTGCACGATCAAGTCGTCGACGTCGGTGTCCTCCCCGGTGGCGGTGGTGGCGGGGATGGCGCCCGTGTACGTGGCCGTTTCGTCGATCTCGTCGTAGGTGGCCACACTCGACAGCGGCGCCGGATCCGCCGGATCCACCACGTTGAGGGAGTGCCACGCGACGGAGCCCGGGTCCTCCTCGTCGTCGGCCCCGGCGGCGCCCGCCTCGTAGAAGAGGGGGGAGGCGGAGGGGATGGGGCCCAGGAGGTTCTTCGGATCCTCCGGGGAGCGCTCGAGCGACGCGTCGATGGCGTCGAGCGTGGGCGGCGCGGCGTCCAAGGAGACGGTGCCGTTGGCCAGCATGATCACGCGGTGCGCGCGCAGCGCGGTCTCCGGGTGGCGCGTGGCCACGACGACCGCGCACCCGGCGTCGGCCACGGCCCGCAGCAGCCCCACCAGCTCTTCGATGTCGTGGGCGGGCAGGACCGGAGGCTCCGTCACCAGGAACGCCTCCGCGCCCGACACGATGGCGCGCGCCACCGTGGCTTTGAAGCGCTCCAACGGCGTCAGCTCCGCGGGGCGGGCATCCACTTTGGTGCGCAGGCCCGTGAGCTCCAGCGCGCCCACCAGGTTGTCCCAGTCCGCCACCGATCCCGTGGCGGCCAGCGGCGCCAGGATGTTCTGCCGGATCGTGAGATCCCTGTCGAGGGTGTCGCGCGCCCCCAGCAGGGCGACGGCCCCGATGCGCCCCGCCCACCGCTGGCGCGCCGAACGGGGCTTGGCGGACACCACGCGGCCGGAGTCCGGGTCCTCCAGGCCCGCGAGCACCAGGAACAGGGCGCGGGAGCGCAGGCCGGACGGATCCAGCACCGCCGTGATCCGCCGGGCCCGGAAGGCGACATCCACTCCGTCCAGCAGGGGAGCGCCCGACGACGGATCCCTGTAGGACAGGCCGAGCCCGCCGAGCAGCACCCGCCCGCCGCCCCCGTGGGCGGCGTGCGCCTTCCTGGAGCGCCACCACGGCTTGCGAGCCGGACGAAGCGACGCCCTCTCCTGGGCCTCAGAGTTCGACATGCTCCCATTCTGGCAGCGGATACCCAAAAACGCTCAGGGGCGCGCGGGGGGAGGGGTGAGAAGGAGACGGGGGTAGGCTCAAGGCGCGCCCGGGGTTGCGGCGAATGTGTGAGGAGTGTATCATTTGTACTGATTGATTCTCAGTAAGGTTCGACTCGTTAGCGGACCCGAATGCTCCTACCGCAAATCGGTAACAACCGGGCGTCTCTTGTGAGGCGCCCGGTCCTCATTTTCGCGAAACTCTTCCCAAGGGGCCTTTGGAGTGGCACAATGCACATATGAGTGCTTCATCGCAAAACGTCGAGCGAATCCATTACAAGGTCGGTATTGACGTCGGGCTCCGATCCATCGGCTTCTGCGCCGTGCAGGTCGATGCCGACGACCGTCCGATCAAGTTGCTCAAAACAGTGGTCCACGTGCATGACGCGGGAGTGTCCTCTGCTGACGCGAAGAAAGCCGATACCCGGAAAATGGTGTCAGGAGTTGCGCGGAGGACGCGCCGACTGTACCGGGCCCGCAAACGACGCCTCGTGGACTTGGACCGCCACCTTGAGGGACTCGGGTGGCCATTGGTGGATCCAGCGCGGTTCGCGGACCCGCATGAACCCTGGTTCGCCCGGGAGAAACTCGTGAGCGGGAGAGTGGATGACGCTGACGCGCGGATGGAACTGTTGTCGGTTGCACTCCGCCATATCGCACATCATAGGGGCTGGCGCAACCCGTACTCGACTGTGGAATCGTTGCAAACTGATGCGCCCCCGAGTGAGTTCCTCCAGGGCCTCAACCAACGAGTGTCCGAGAAGTTGGGCATGGAGCTGGACTCTGGGCTCACGCAGGGGCAGCTCGTCGCGAAGTTGCTTCATCGCTTCCCGAACGCCAAAATCCGGGGGCCGGAGGGCATTCTCAGAGGGAAACTCCACCAGAGCGACAACGCCGGAGAACTGCGGCTGATTTGCCGAACACAGGGGTTGGGCCGCCATATGACGGAAGAGCTGGTGCGCTTGGTGTTCCAGGCGAAGTCCCCGAAGGCGAACAAGGAGATGCGCAAACGTATCGGCAGGGATCGGTTGCCTGGACAGGAGGCGCACATTCGAGCTGAGAAAGCGCACCCGGTATTCCAGAGATTCAGGATCGTCGCGGTCCTCGCGAACCTCCGTATTCGCGAGAGCCACGTCGATAGGCGCCTGACTGCCGAGGAGATGCGGACTCTCACTGACTTCCTGCTCGGACTGGCGGGCTCAGAGCAGCCAACATGGGAAGAGTTGGCCGACAACCTCAACATTGAGAGGCATCAGTTGCGCGGCGCAGCGAAGGCATCGGTGGATGGGGCGCCGGTCCTGCGTTTCCCGCCGATTGATGCGACGACGGACAGGATCTATGCGTCGAAACTCAAGTGGTTGTCTGAATGGTGGCGGCAAGCTGATGAGGAGCGGCGCGGGTACATGGTCGACGCGCTCTCCAACTCCGGGGGATCCGAGGACGAGCCGTACCTTGATGACGAGATCGCGGAGATGCTGGAGCAAGCGTCCGAAGAGGACCAGGCGAAGCTGGACGGCCTGCACCTGCCCGGGGGCAGGGCTTCTTACTGCCTCGACACCCTGCGGCGTTTAACCGACGCCATGCTGGGTGGTGGACTTGACCTGTTTGAAGCGCGTAAAGCGGTATTCCCTATCGATGATGACTGGGCGCCACCGACTGATCCGATTGGCGCTCCTGTGGGCAATCCTCCGGTTGACCGGGTCCTCAAGCACGTGGCGCGCTGGCTGAAGGCCGCGACCGGGCGCTGGGGGGCGCCGCAGGCGATCAACATCGAGCACGTGCGGGAGGGGCTCGGGTCCGAGAAAGCAGCGCGTGAGCTTACCAGGATGAACGATCGGCGGCGTAGGAACAACCAAAAGCTCGTCGAGGAAATGGGCGAGAAGCTCGGGATGAGCGGACGGATACGACGATCGGATCGGATGAGGTACGAGGCGATCCGAAGGCAGAACTGCGAGTGCCTGTACTGTGGCCGACCGATCACGTATCAGACTATGGAGATGGACCACATCGTGCCGCGTGCGGGTGCTGCTTCAACGAACACGCGGTCCAATCTGGCTGCCGTGTGCCGACGTTGCAACCAGCAGAAGGACAAGCTGCCCTTCGCGGTTTGGGCAGAGAGCCAAGACAGCCCGAAGGAAGTGAGCCTTGAGGGTGCGGTGCAACGTGTTCGCCATTGGTTGCGGGACGCTGGAATGGGGGAGAAAGAGCTGCGTACCCTCCGGATCCAGGTTATCGCGCGCTTGAAGTCGAAGCTGCCGGACGAGGAATTTGATGGCCGCTCAATGGAATCGGTCGCCTGGATGGCCAACGAGTTGCGCGCCCGCGTGGAGGCCCAGTACCGGGAATCGGGCACCACTGTCCGAGTTTACCGGGGAGCGCTAACCGCTGAGGCGCGTAAAGCCTCGGGCTTCGAGGGAAGGGTGAATCTGATCGGGGGCAGGGGGAAGGACCGCTTCGATCGACGACACCATGCCATGGACGCGCTGGTCATTGCACTCATGAACCAGTCCATCGCTCAGACATTGGCACTTCGCCTCAATATGCGTGACTCGCAGTGGCTCACGCAGTCGGAGCAGACGTGGCGCCAGTTCCACGGGGCACCGGGAGAAGCGGAGCGGAAGTGGAAGGCATGGGAGCGTAACATGCGTGATGCGTCCGACCTGTTCAATCTGGCATTGGATGGCGGCAGGATTCCTATCACCGAGAATGTGAGACTCCGAGTTGGCAACGGACGCGTGCATGAGGACGGAGTCATTCGGTTCAAACCCGAATACACGGTGAAGGGGAAGAGCGCCAAGGAAGGAGGGGTCCGTCTATTGGGTGATAGCCTTCCGTCGGAGCTTATTGACCGTGCTGAGACCCCTGCGTTGTGGACGGCTCTTACGAGGCTTCCGGAGTATGACCGAAAGAGTGGCCTTCCGGAGAATCCAGACCGTGTTATCCGTGTCAATGGCGCCGTGGTCCAAGCGGCGGACCGCATCAGGTTCTTCGGAACCCCGGCGTCGGTCGCGGTTCGTGGAGGGTACGCGAAGCTCGGTGAGAGCATACACCACGCGAGAGTCTACCGGATCAGCGGAAAGACGCCGAAGTACGCGATGATCCGCGTGTACACTATCGACCTGATGAGATTCGACCATGAAGACATCTTCACAGTGGACTTGAAGCCGTCGACTATCTCAATGCGCTGCGCTGAGAAGAAGCTGAAACAGGCAATAAGAGAAGGGAACGCGGAGCAGATCGGATGGCTTGTTGAAGGCGATCAACTAGAACTTGACGCTGCGGCGTATACGAAGGGCGTTGGCGCTGACCTAATGTGGGAGTACCCTATGGCGACCTGCTGGCGGGTCGCGGGCTTCCCCGATGAAGCGAAGCTACGGCTCCGTCCCGTTTTGCTAGCGGAAGAAGGGCTGAGGGAAGACGCATCGAAGTCTGTAAGGGAGGTTCTCGAGAATAAGGGGTGGAGACCTGCTGTTAATGCTTTGCTCTCACCGGGCTCTGTGCGTGTCGTGAGGAGGAACGTCCTCGGCGAGCCGCGTTTCAAGTCCAGCGGGCATCTTCCAACTACGGTCGACTTGGTGTAGGCCATGGCGTCACAGTGGCGTGTTGTCGACCTCAGTTCATTCGAAGGTGAAGTGCGTTCCGAGCGGGGCGCCGTTGCCATCATCCCTGAGGGTGGCGAGCGTGTGGTTCTTCCGGTTGCAGAACTCGCAGTCGTCCTCATTGGGATGAAAGCGGCGTTTACTGCTGCTGCGCTCCATCGCTTGGTGCAGGCCGATGTCTCGGTGCTGTTATGCGATTGGCGCGGGGTGCCTGAGGCTGGCGCCTACATGTGGTCGGATCATGGCAGAGTTGGCGCGCGGCATCGGGCTCAGGCGGAGTTATCATTGCCCCGCAAGAAGAATGCGTGGGCGCGCATCGTGCGGGCCAAGATCGAGGGTCAGGCCAACGCGCTGGCCAACCTCGGCTATTGCGGCAGCGGTGAACTCTTCGCACTTGCCGACCAAGTCCGTTCTGGTGATCCTGGTAACGTAGAGGCGCAGGCAGCTCGACTTTACTGGTCGCGCGCAATGGATAAAGGAATGGGGCGGCAACCGAGCTCAGGGGCTCTCCTTGGCTCGAACGCTTGTCTGGACTATGGGTACACGGTATTGCGCGGGTACGCGATGAGGGCAGTTCTCGCAGCGGGTTTGTGCTCCGCACTTGGTGTGTTCCACCATGGACGGGCGAATATGTTCGCTTTGGCAGATGACCTTATAGAGCCATTCAGACCGTGTGTCGATGAAGTGGCCTTGTCGCTTCCCTCTACTGCATCGCCGTCGGATCCAAAGGTGAAACGAGTACTTGTTTCTGCTGCGGGCCAGAAGTTCATGAAGAATGGACTCGGTGTCGCAGCCGTGATGGAGGATCTCGCTCAGCGCTACGGTCGTTATGTTGAGGGCGACGAGGAGCGATTGTCTGTCCCCGTGTGGGAGGGGCCAACAACGGTCAGCGCAAGCAGTGGTTATGATGGCTGATGACGCCATGTGGTGCCTGGTGATGTTCGACCTTCCTGTCGCGACGAAGAGGGAGCGCCGGGAAGCCGCTCGTTTCCGTAACGATCTATTGGACTGGGGCTTTTCGATGGTCCAGCTTTCGGTGTATGTGAAGTTCTGGCCAACGGGTGGCCAAGACATGACGACGATTCGAGCGATCAAACGGGAGCTGCCGGAAGGTGGACAGGTTCGTGTGATAACAATCACCGATAGGCAGTGGGCGACGGGGCTGCGTTTCGACCAGGCGAAGCCCGTCAAGGAGCAGAACGCCCCCGAGCAGCTCATGATTTTCTGACGCGGAACACGTATTTTTCGGCTGTTTTGCAAGGAAAGTTACCTCCCCTCAAGTGTATCAAGGGGAGGGGTGGTTGATTCTCAGCGTACCCGGATGCGACGCCCAGGCAGTGGCAAGTGTATCAAGGGGAGGGGTGGTTGATTCTCAGCAGGAGATGCCGAGGGCGCGGGGGTCCAGCAAGTGTATCAAGGGGAGGGGTGGTTGATTCTCAGCACCGCAGGCGCTGGTCGGTGCGCATGAGCAAGTGTATCAAGGGGAGGGGTGGTTGATTCTCAGCTCCCCTGCCACACGCAGTCGACGGGCATCAAGTGTATCAAGGGGAGGGGTGGTTGATTCTCAGCCCGGGCCGCGTGTACGCGTGCGCGAGGCCAAGTGTATCAAGGGGAGGGGTGGTTGATTCTCAGCGGCCCGCGCTGTAGTGGAGGACGGTGGGCAAGTGTATCAAGGGGAGGGGTGGTTGATTCTCAGCTGTGCGAATGCGTCAGTCGGAAGTCTTTCAAGTGTATCAAGGGGAGGGGTGGTTGATTCTCAGCAAGCCAACGGCGTCGCGGCCATGCGCCGCAAGTGTATCAAGGGGAGGGGTGGTTGATTCTCAGCTGAGGCGCGGCCGCATCGACAAGCGCACCAAGTGTATCAAGGGGAGGGGTGGTTGATTCTCAGCCCAGGGACTCGCACCCCGAGACCCCGCGCAAGTGTATCAAGGGGAGGGGTGGTTGATTCTCAGCACCTCGTGTAGTTCCACACGAGTTGCCACAAGTGTATCAAGGGGAGGGGTGGTTGATTCTCAGCGTCATCCTCGACGAGTTCAGCGCGCTGGCAAGTGTATCAAGGGGAGGGGTGGTTGATTCTCAGCGCGGAGCCCTGTCGTGGGTGACCACGAGCAAGTGTATCAAGGGGAGGGGTGGTTGATTCTCAGCCCAATGGAACGCCGCCGTGGACGAGAACCAAGTGTATCAAGGGGAGGGGTGGTTGATTCTCAGCCGGCTTGGACGGCATGGTGGTCACCATGCAAGTGTATCAAGGGGAGGGGTGGTTGATTCTCAGCGCTCTATGCGGGCGTAGGCGTTGCCGTACAAGTGTATCAAGGGGAGGGGTGGTTGATTCTCAGCTCGTGTTTGAGGCAGGTCATATCCAACGCAAGTGTATCAAGGGGAGGGGTGGTTGATTCTCAGCGTAATAGGCATGTCTACCAGGATTCTTCCAAGTGTATCAAGGGGAGGGGTGGTTGATTCTCAGCGCGCCGCCGTCGCCCGCTTGCGGTCGTGCAAGTGTATCAAGGGGAGGGGTGGTTGATTCTCAGCGAAGGACCTCGACGTGTACGCCTCCCCGCAAGTGTATCAAGGGGAGGGGTGGTTGATTCTCAGCACGACAACAATCGCAACTAGCCAACAACCAAGTGTATCAAGGGGAGGGGTGGTTGATTCTCAGCGCTCGTTGGCGCGCAGCTTAGCCCGCTCCAAGTGTATCAAGGGGAGGGGTGGTTGATTCTCAGCATCGGCACCATTGCCCGCGCGGGAGCACCAAGTGTATCAAGGGGAGGGGTGGTTGATTCTCAGCCGTCGCGCAGGGGGGTGTGGTGGATAGTCAAGTGTATCAAGGGGAGGGGTGGTTGATTCTCAGCTGTAACCGGCGCGGTGCAGGCGCGCGATCAAGTGTATCAAGGGGAGGGGTGGTTGATTCTCAGCCGAAACAACGATGCAACAGAATCCTGTTCAAGTGTATCAAGGGGAGGGGTGGTTGATTCTCAGCCACCGTGCGCTTCAACCTCGACGCGATCCAAGTGTATCAAGGGGAGGGGTGGTTGATTCTCAGCGAGGCCTTCCACAGGCGCTACCGCGAGCCAAGTGTATCAAGGGGAGGGGTGGTTGATTCTCAGCCGATGACCCACGCGGCGCCGGGCTTGGCCAAGTGTATCAAGGGGAGGGGTGGTTGATTCTCAGCATCGCGGCGGGCGACAGCCTGAACCTGTCAAGTGTATCAAGGGGAGGGGTGGTTGATTCTCAGCCCCTCAGATTGCGACAGGCCCGGCGAAGCAAGTGTATCAAGGGGAGGGGTGGTTGATTCTCAGCTCACGGCGTCGGCGGTGGTCCCGCCGAACAAGTGTATCAAGGGGAGGGGTGGTTGATTCTCAGCTAGTCGAGCACGACGTGGCAGTGCGGACCAAGTGTATCAAGGGGAGGGGTGGTTGATTCTCAGCGCAGGGACCCGGAGCGCACGGGGGCCTGCAAGTGTATCAAGGGGAGGGGTGGTTGATTCTCAGCAAAGGACGCTGCGCTACCCGGGCTTCCACAAGTGTATCAAGGGGAGGGGTGGTTGATTCTCAGCGTGTAGGCGTGTGAGGTGGGTGTAGGGACAAGTGTATCAAGGGGAGGGGTGGTTGATTCTCAGCAGCACATGGCGTCGTTGGGGGTTTCGATCAAGTGTATCAAGGGGAGGGGTGGTTGATTCTCAGCCCTCCAGGCGGAACCCGCTGGCGTTGAGCAAGTGTATCAAGGGGAGGGGTGGTTGATTCTCAGCACAACATCGCGTTGCGCAGGGAGTTCTGCAAGTGTATCAAGGGGAGGGGTGGTTGATTCTCAGCGGCCGCCCACGTGGTGCCGGTGCCCTTCCAAGTGTATCAAGGGGAGGGGTGGTTGATTCTCAGCTACTATTCAGGAAATTGCCGTGGGTCTTCAAGTGTATCAAGGGGAGGGGTGGTTGATTCTCAGCCCATGCGTCAAGTTGCACATCCAGCTCACAAGTGTATCAAGGGGAGGGGTGGTTGATTCTCAGCGTGTTGGCAGAGCAGTTGGTCCAGCAAGCAAGTGTATCAAGGGGAGGGGTGGTTGATTCTCAGCGCCAGTAGTCCGCGAATCGCGCCACCTCCAAGTGTATCAAGGGGAGGGGTGGTTGATTCTCAGCTTGGGCTGGGGCGTGTCGGGCCAGGCCCCAAGTGTATCAAGGGGAGGGGTGGTTGATTCTCAGCGGTCGTGCCACACGACGTTGACGGCGCCCAAGTGTATCAAGGGGAGGGGTGGTTGATTCTCAGCAGTCGGCTCCGAGCGCGCTCTTGAGGCGCAAGTGTATCAAGGGGAGGGGTGGTTGATTCTCAGCGTGACTGGCGAGCCCCTGTCGCCGGGGGCAAGTGTATCAAGGGGAGGGGTGGTTGATTCTCAGCGCAGGCGGCGCGCACCCTCGACCTGGACCAAGTGTATCAAGGGGAGGGGTGGTTGATTCTCAGCTGTCGAACTGGGGCGTCGCACGTGTGTGCAAGTGTATCAAGGGGAGGGGTGGTTGATTCTCAGCCCGTCAGTGAGCGTTTCTCCGTACTGCTCAAGTGTATCAAGGGGAGGGGTGGTTGATTCTCAGCGCCACCAGGCGCGCCCGTAGAAGAGCATCAAGTGTATCAAGGGGAGGGGTGGTTGAT
>ERZ772964.646-NODE-646-length-14488-cov-15.4186_pt1 | contig 14488 bp, 14 predicted proteins | sample MGYA00580675_ERZ772964 | MGnify/ENA primary metagenome ERZ772964 (study PRJEB29015, sample SAMEA2737941) | human oral metagenome | biome: human oral; feature: human-associated habitat; material: dental | place: China | collected 2139 ... | reverse complement strand
CGATCCGGGTCCAGGGGACCTGGAAGACGGTGCCCATGGAGACGCGCACGCTGCGGCGGTAGAGCGGGTCGGCGCAACGCGGGGTGACCAGGACGGCGTCGATCCCCAGGGCCGCTGCGCTGCGGAAGGCGGCTCCCACGTTCGTGTGGTCCACCAGGTCCTCCAGGATGGCGACGCGCCTGGCACCTGCTCCTGCGCGCACGGAGGCCAGCAGCTCGGGCACGCCGGCGAGCTCGGGCCGATTCATGGCGGCCAGCGCCCCGCGGTGCAGGTGAAACCCGGTGATGGACTCCAGTACCTCCTCGGGGGCGACGAAGACGGGGACCTCCCCGCCGTCGTCGCTTCCCCCGCAGCCGGCCGCGGAGGCGATGACCGGACGCATCTCGTCCAGGTGGCGCGGAGCCATGAGAAAGGAGCGCGGGGCGTGCCCGGCGGCCACGGCACGGGTGATGACCTTGGAGGACTCGGCCATGTACAGGCCGCGCTGTGTCTCCAGCCGGCGGCGCAGCGCCACGTCCGTCAGTCGGGTGTAGTCCGCCAGGCGCTCGTCGGCGCCGTCGGCCAGCTCAATGATCATCGCCCGTCACCTTCTGGGTCCGTCCCCGCTCAGCACAGCAGTACGGCGGGAAGAATAGGCCGATCCGCCTGGATCACCTAGTCTTCCCGCCGTAGCGTGCCGGGAGGCTCAGCTGATGCCGGCAACCGGCATCAGCGGATGCGTCTCAGGCCCCGTGGGGTCCCTGGGGCGCGCCGGGAGGCGTGCCGTATCCGGGCTGGGCCTGGATGCCGTAACCGCCGCGCGGGGGCACGGTGCCGGGCTGGCCGGGGTGCTCCCCGGGAGCGGCCGTATGGCTGCCGTGCGCGGAGTGAGCCTCCTCGACACTGTCGGAGGTCGGAACAGTCATGGTCGGCCCGCCGTCGGTCTCGTCCGCGGGAGTCTTCGGAGCGGCGCTCCCCTTGGGGGCCGGCTCCTCACTGGCCTCCTGGGAGGCCGACTCGACCTCGCCGCGAGCCTGGGCGAGGGCCTCCTCGGGGGCCTGGAGGCTGGTGCTGGCCAGGTCCGAGGCGATGCCCAGGTCGAGCTCGCTGCCCGACAGGTCGACGCCGGCACCGGAGTCGGCATCGTCGTCCGAGCCACTCAGGCCGCCACCGGGACCCCCGTCCTTGCCACCACCCAGGGCACCGGCGATCCCGTCAAGGGCCGCGGTGAACTCGGTGGGCACGATCCACATCTTGGAGGAGGAGCCGTTGGCGATCTTGGGCAGGGTCTGGAGGTACTGGTAGGCCAGCAGCTTGGAGTCGGCGTTTCCTCGGTGGATGGCGTCGAAGACCTGGAGGATGGCGCGCGACTCACCCTGGGCCTTGAGGATCGCGGACTGCGCCTGCCCCTCGGCGCGCAGGATCGCGGACTGCTTGTCACCCTCGGCCGTGAGGATCTGGGACTGCTTGACACCCTCGGCCGTCAGGATCGCGGCGCGGCGGTCACGCTCGGCGCGCATCTGCTGCTCCATGGAGCCCTGGATGGAGGCGGGCGGGTCGATGGACTTCAGCTCGACGCTGTTGACGCGAATGCCCCAGCGACCGGTGGCCTGGTCCAGGACGCCGCGCAGCTGCCCGTTGATCTGGTCGCGGCTGGTCAGCGTCTGCTCCAGGTCCATGGATCCCACGACGTTACGCAGCGTGGTGACGGTCAGCTGCTCGATCGCCTGCAGGTAGTTGGAGATCTCGTAGGTGGCGCGCGTCGGGTCGGTGATCTGGTAGTAGACCACCGAGTCGATGCTCACGACGAGGTTGTCCGAGGTGATGACCGGCTGGGGCGGGAAGGAGACAACCTGCTCGCGCAGGTCCATGACGTTGCGCACCCGGTCGACGAAGGGCACCAGGAAGTGCAGACCGGCGGTGTAGGCCGCCTGGAAGCGGCCCAGGCGCTCAACGATGATGGCGGTGCTCTGCTTGACGATCCGCACCGCCCGGAAGATGGCGATGATGACCAGCACTGCCAGGAGAAGCAAGATGATGGAAATGACGGGCACGAGTTTCCTCCTGCGGGGTTGAACGGGTGGTCAGGACGGCTGTGAGCCGGCCACGGGAACTGAAGGTGTCGGGTGATGAGAGGGCAGGTGGACGGGTACGCTGCCGACGACGCCCATCAACGCCCACAGATGCCAACACGGTAGGACATCACCGGCCGGCTTGAAACCGCTGCGGACGTCTCAGGCGGCGTCCGGAATCAGGATGCGGAGGCATCGGCGGACGCCACCGCCGGGGCGACGACAGCCACGGCCCCGTCGATCTCGGTGACGGTGACGCTGGCTCCGGCCTCCAGGCGGGTCGTCCCCTGGACGGCGGGAGCCAGGCGGGCGCTCCACTCCTCACCGCCCAGGCGGACCCGCCCGCCGCCGTCGTCCACTGCGGTGATGGTGGTGGCCGACCTGCCGATGAGGGCGTCGACATTGGTCTTCATCTGGGGAGTGGTGGCCGCCAGGCGCCGCTTGGCCCAGGGGCGCACGGCGAAGAGCAGCAGGGTGGAGACACAGGCGAAGACCATCACCTGCGCCCACAGGGGCCCGCCGAGGAAGGAGGTCAGTCCGCCTCCCAGCGCGCCTCCGGCGATCATGAGGAAGGTGAGATCGGCCGTCACCGTCTCGATGACGACGAGGAGCAGGGCCCCTCCGATCCAGAACAGCCATTCCATGAGAACCTCCTGATGAACGCGGTTGGCGAGTATGTGGTCCGGTCCTGGGCGGGGACGGTGTGAGCCGGGGTGCTTGCCCGTGCCCGGAGCCGGTCAGCCCCTGGCCTCGGCGACGCGCTTGCCGCGACCGGTGCGTCGGCCTCGGGCGGTGTAGCGTCCACGGTCGTGAGTGACCTCCAGCGGCAGACCGAAGGTCGCGCTGATCGTGTCCTCGGTGAGGACCTGCTCCAGCGGGCCGGAGCCCACGACCTCCCCCTCGCGCAGCGTGAGCGCGTGGGTGAAGCCCACTGGGATCTCCTCAAGGTGATGGGTCACCAGAACCATGGAGGGTGAGTCGGGCGAGGAGATGATCTCCGTGAGCGCCGCCAAAAGCTGCTCGCGACTGGCCAGGTCCAGGCCCGAGGCGGGCTCGTCGAGGAAGAGCATCTCCGGGTCCGGCATGAGCGCACGGGCCAGCTCAACGCGCTTGCGCTCCCCGGATGACAGCGTCCCCCAGAGGCGGTCGATCAGGTGACCGGCGCCCAGGGCGCCCAGCAGGGCCTGGGCCCGCTCGACGTCGAAGTCGTCGTACTCCTCACGCCAGCGCCCGATGCGCCCGTAGGAGGCCGACAGGACCACGCCCAGCACCTTCTCGCCGCCCTGGACATTGGCAGCCAGGGCGGAGGAGAGCAGTCCGATACGCGGGTGGAGCTCGGAGACGTCCACGCGTCCGAGCCTCTCGGAGAGGATGTCCACCGTTCCAGAGGAGGGAAAGAGCCTGGCCGAGGCGATTCTGGCGATCGTGGTCTTGCCCGCACCGTTGGGTCCCAGCAGCACCCAGTGCTGCCCCTCCTCCACGGTCCAGTCGACATGGCTGAGGATCTGGTGGCTGCCGCGGTGCAGCGAGACGTCGTCGAGGCGCAGGACACTGGTCATGGGCCGATCCTATCGTGCTACCGACATCACATCGGGCAGGTGAGGAACCACCGGAGCAGGAGACGGAGGGACCTGCTCCCCATCCGGTCGACCAACCGGGTCCTGGGCGCCCCGCCCTTCACTAAGGTGGTTCCCCATGGATCCCCTCAATCCTCCCGCGAGCATCGTGCTGGCCCTGTGGGCGCCGGTTCCCTCCTCCCGCGGCCTGTCGCTGCTTCAGGGCGCCGACGGCGTTCACGACGTCGTCGGCAGCACCGTCCCTAAGGCCCTGGGCGCGTCCGGTGCCACCACCGGTCCAGGGCGCGTCGGCCTGAAGCACTGGCTCACGGATGCCCGGCCACTCACCCGGGTGACGGCGGTCCTGCCCTCTCCTGCCGGCAGTACCGGTACGTGGGGCATCCTGCTCGACGTCGAGGAGGGGGTCGTCATCGAGGGGGCACTCGGGCAGGTGCTGCTGGTGCCCGAGGAGTCCGGCACCTCCATGACCTGGCACGCTGAGCCGGTGACCGCTCCGCTGCCCCCGCTGGACGCCGCCCACGCTCGCAGGCAGGTGCACGCCGCCACCGAGGAGGCCATCGACTCACTCATCGAGCTCGACCTGGCGCGTGAGCGCCCGGATACGGCCGATGCCCTCAACGACCTTCTCACGGCCGTGGTGGACCCCCGTCTCATCCCGCCCTGGCTGCCGGGGCGCAACCGGGAGCTGCTGGAGCGCTCGCTGCGGTTGGCGGGGATCTGCGAGCTGGCTCTGGACGACGACGGCGCGGCCACGACGGCGCTTCAGGCCCAGCGGCGCTGCGACGTGCTGCGTCCGCTGCTGGCGGTGGCCCGCCACGGCGCGGCGGCGGCCACCGAGTGGTGGGCCCGGTAAGGGGGCTCAGAGCCGTACCACTCGGTGGCGCCCGACGACACCGGCCGTCTCGGTCTGCGTCAGCCCTGGATCAGCCCTGGGGCAACCCTGGGTCAGCCCTGGGCCAGGACCCAGTTGTAGACGTCCATGGTGCGCTGGGCGATGGCCTCCCAGGCGAAGTGCTCCTCGACGCGGCGCCGGGCGGCCTCTCCCATGGCCTTGGCGGCCTCGGAGTCGGTGACCAGGGTGGTCAGGCGCTCGGCCAGGTCGGCCTCGAAACGGGCCGGGTCGATGGGGGTGCCGGTTCCGTCCTGGACCTGCTCGATGGGCACCAGCAGCCCGGTCTCACCATCGACGATGACGTCGGGGATGCCGCCGGTGGCCGATCCGACCACCGGCAGGCCCACGGCCATGGCCTCGAGGTTGACGATGCCCAGGGGCTCGTAGACCGAGGGGCACACGAAGACGTCGGAGGCGGCCAGCACGGCGATGAGCTCGGGGCGCGGCAGCATCTCCTCGATCCAGACCACGCCGGTGCGCTTCTCGCGCAGGCGGGCCACGAGGCCCTCGACCTCGGCCTTGATCTCGGGGGTGTCAGGGGCACCGGCGCACAGGATGACCTGGACATCGGCCGGTAGCTGCTCGCAGGCGCGCAGCAGGTGGGGCAGACCCTTCTGGCGGGTGATGCGGCCGACGAACACGACGGTGGGGCGGTCGGGGTCGATGCCGAGGCGCTTGAGGGTGGCGGTGGCCGCGGCGTCGGCGTCCTCGCCCTGCGGGTGCTTCCAGGCCTCGAGGTCGATGCCGTTGTGGACGACCTTGACGCGCTCGGGGTCGACGGCCGGGTAGCAGCGCAGGATGTCCTCGCGCATGCCGTTGGAGACCGCGATGATCCCGGAGGCGGCCTCGTAGGCGGTCTTCTCCGCCCAGGAGGACAGGGCGTAGCCGCCGCCGAGCTGCTCGGCCTTCCAGGGGCGCAGGGGCTCCAGGGAGTGGGCGCTGATGACGTGGGGGACGCCGTGGAGCAGGCCGGCCAGGTGGCCGGCGAGGTTGGCGTACCAGGTGTGGGAGTGGACGAGGTCGGTTCCCTCGGTGCCCTGAGCCATCTCCAGGTCGACCCCGAAGGTGCGCAGGGCGGCGTTGGCGCCGTCGAGCTCAGCGATCTCGGGGTAGCCGGTGACGCCGTCGTCGGCGCCCTCGGTGCCGGGCTCGCGGGGGCCGCCGAAGGCGTGGACGCGGACGTCGGCCAGGGGGCGCAGGACCTTGGCGAGCTCGTTGACGTGGACCCCGGCGCCGCCGTAGATGAAGGGTGGGTACTCCTTGGTCAGCAGGTCGACCCTCATGGGTGTGCCTCTCCTCTGTCTGCTGGATGGACTGACCGCGCCGTCCTCGGCGCAGGACGGGCGCCCTACGGTGGGTGGGCGCCACACCCGACGGTATACGCACGCGCCTCGCAGTGGGACTGTTCGACGTCGGTGGTTTCCACCGACTCACGTGTACGGGCCCGTCAGCGCCCTGAGCGGGGGCGCGTCTAGATCGAAGGTCCGGGTTGAGTCAAGCTCGACCCAGATTGTGATCTGTTTGGCCCCATAAGTCCCTCGAGCAACGTAAGGTAGGCCACATGGCTCAACCTCGCGTACTCGCAATCGTCCTCGCCGGTGGCGAGGGCAAGCGTCTCATGCCCCTGACCGTCGACCGCGCGAAGCCCGCCGTCCCCTTCGGTGGCATCTACCGGCTGATCGACTTCTCGCTGTCCAACATGATCAACTCCGGCTTCCTCAAGGTCGTGGTGCTCACTCAGTACAAGTCCCACTCGCTGGACCGCCACATCTCCAAGACGTGGCGCATGTCCGACATGCTGGGCAACTACATCGCGCCGGTGCCGGCCCAGCAGCGCGTGGGCAAGCACTGGTTCCTGGGGAGCGCGGACGCGATCTACCAGTCCCTCAACCTGCTCGACGACGAGCGGCCCGACTACGTGGTCATCACCGGTGCGGACAACATCTACCGCATGGACTTCTCCCAGATGCTGGACCACCACATCGCCTCCGGGCTGCCCTGCACCGTGGCCGGCATCCGCCAGCCCCGGTCCCTGGCGGACCAGTTCGGCGTCATCGAGACCGACCCGACCAACCGAGGCAAGATCAAGGCCTTCGTCGAGAAGCCCAAGGAGACCCCGGGGCTGCCGGACTCCCCCGATGAGGTCCTGGCCTCGATGGGCAACTACATCATGAACGCCGACGCGCTCCTGGAGGCCGTCACGGTGGACGCCGCCGACGAGTCCTCCAAGCACGATATGGGCGGCAGCATCGTGCCCTGGTTCGTGAACCGGGGCACCGCCGGCGTCTACGACTTCAAGGACAACGACGTTCCCGGTTCCTCCGAGCGCGACCGCGACTACTGGCGTGACGTGGGTACCGTGGACGCCTTCTTCGACGCCCACCAGGACCTCATCTCGGTGACGCCCGTGTTCAACCTGTACAACGACCGCTGGCCGCTGTTCGCCGGCTACCAGGCGGCGATGCCCCCGGCCAAGTTCGTCTACGGGCACCACGAGCGCCTGGGGCACGCGGTCGACTCGATCGTCTCGCCGGGCGTCATCGTCTCCGGTGGTGAGGTGATCTCCTCGGTCCTGTCCCCCGGCGTGCGCGTCAACTCCTGGTCCTCGGTGCGCGAGTCGGTCCTCATGGACGGCGCGGAGGTCGGCCGCAACACCGTGGTCAACCGCGCGATCCTGGACAAGTACGTCCGGGTCGAGGAGGGCGCCATGGTGGGTATCGATCCCGAGCACGACCGTGAACGCGGCTTCACCGTGACCGAGTCGGGCATCACGGTGGTGGCCAAGGGACAGGTCGTCACCCGCTGACCCGGGCGGCGCTCACCGCCCGTCCCCGGCTGCACCCGCTGCCGATCCGCGGCCCGCTGCGCCGTCTCCCGGTTCGTCCCGGGGAGACGGCGCAGTCGCGTGCGCGGTTAGCATGACGCCATGAGTAGCACCTCTCCTGCCCCTGCCGCTCCGGTCAGCCGCGCGCTGACCGACGGGCCCCTCGTGACCGAGGGCCCCGGCCTGCTGGTCATGGACGTTGACTCGACTCTCATCGAGCAGGAGGTCATCGAGCTCATCGCCGAGCGCGCCGGGACGCGCGAGCAGGTCGCCGAGGTCACGGCCCGGGCGATGCGCGGGGAGCTGGACTTCGCCGCCTCACTGCGCGAGAGAGTGGCGACACTGGCCGGGGTCCGCGAGAGCGTCTTCGCGGACGTCCTGGCCGAGGTGCGTCCCACCAGGGGGGCGGCCGAGCTCATTGAGGCGCTGCACGCGCGCGGCTTCCGGGTCGGGGTCGTCTCTGGCGGCTTCGAGGAGGTGGTGGTTCCCCTGGCCGAGCGCCTCGGTATCGACCATGTGGCGGCCAACCGCCTGGAGACGGACAACGGCGTGCTCACCGGCCGGGTGCTGGGCAGGATCGTGGACCGTCAGGAGAAGGTCCGCTGCCTACGCACCTGGGCCGAGCGGGACGGGGTGCCCATGGAGCGCACCATCGCCGTCGGGGACGGTGCCAACGACCTGGGGATGCTGGCAGCCGCGGGGCTGGGGGTGGCGTTCTGCGCCAAGCCGGTCGTCGTCGAGCAGGCCGACGCCGCGGTCCACGTGCGCGACCTGCGAGCAGTCCTGCAGCTGATCCAGAGCTGATCAGAGCCCGGACCGGGGCCGGTCCGGGCTCTTCTGGGATCGGCCGACTCAGTCGCGCTTGCGGGCGGTGAAGATCTCGCGGATCCGAGCGCTCTTGGGCTCCAGCTCCGCCCAGCGGCAGGGGACGTCGATGACGACGGCGGTGGCCGTGGGCACGCCGAAGGAGATCTGGGAGGCCAGGTCGTCGTCGGTGTCGTGGAGGATGTGGGCCAGGACTGAGATCGTGGGCTCGTGGCCGACGACCACAACTGTGCTCGCGTCTCCCCCCTCCTCGGCCAGGACCTGCAGGATGCCGTTGGGGCCCAGGTTGTAGATCTCCTCGCGCACCACGGTGTCGGCGGGCTCGAGGCGGTCGCGCAGGGGGCGGGCGGTCTCGCGGGCACGGGCGGCTGGAGAGACCGCGAGCAGGTCGGTGGACTCCAGACGCTTGCGCAGCTCCTTGGCCAGCAGGCCGGCGAGGGCGGCGCCCTTGGAGGTCAGGGGACGTTCCAGGTCGGTGACGGCGTCGTGTGAGGCCTTGGAGTGGCGGACGAGCACGAGGCGGCGCATGGGATCCGTTGTCACGGCTCTACCCTACGGCACCGCGGCGGTCCCGACACCACTGTCACGGACAGCTGTCACGGAGCGTTTCAGCGCACTCGGCCGACGACGCACGCCCCGCCGTCGACGTGGATGGTCTGGCCGGAGGTGGCCGGCATCCAGGTCGACAGCAGGGCCACGGCGGTGCGTGCCACGGCGGTGGCGTCACCGGTGTCCCAGCCCAGGGGGGCGACCTCGCTCCAGCTCCTGCTGAGCTCCTCAAAGCCCGGGATGGCGCTGGCCGCCGTGGTGCTCATGGGGCCCGACGAGATGGCATTGACTCGCACTCCGCGCTCTCCGAGCTCGACGGCGAGGGCGCGCACTGAGGCCTCCAGCGCCGCCTTGAGGGGGCCCATCCAGCCATAGCCGGGATAGACCCGGGCACTGTTGAAGGTCAGGGTCACCACGCTGCTCCCGCGGCTCAGCAGTGGACCGGCGGCATCGACAAGGGCGGGCAGAGAGGCCGCCGAGACGGTGAAGGCGCGCTCCAGGCCGCGCATCCGCTCCTCAGTCCGAGCAGTGGACTCGGGTCCGGTACCGCCGGTACCGGGCGTCTCGAGCGGGAGGACCGTGCCCAGCAGGTCGAGGTCGGCACGGGCGATGGAGTGGACCAGACCATCCAGGCGGGTGACGCCCAGCTCCTTCAAGGCCGGCGCCAGGGCGGACAGGGAGTCGGCGTCGGCCACGTCCAGGGGCGTCACCGGGTCGGGCAGACCGAGGCCGCGAGCCACCGAGGCGGTGGCCGCCAGAGTGCGAGGGTGACCGCTCAGCAGCACGCGGGCGCCCTGCTGGGCGGCGACGGCGGCTACGGCGCTGGCAATCGAGCTGGACCGCAGGACACCGGTGACGAGCACCGTACGGTCACTGAGCAGTCCCGTGGGAGGGTTCATGCCCTCATCGTCCCACGCCTGCCGACCGTCTATCGCCCTATGCCCATGCCGCCGTCGACGCCGAGGATCGCGCCGGTGACGTAGGAGGCCGCTGAGGAGGCCAGGAACAGGACGGGGCCGGCGACGTCGGCGACCTCGGCGAAGCGCCCCAGCGGGATCTGCTCGAGGTAGGCCGTGCGGATGTGGTCGGGCAGGGAGGCGGTCATGGCGGTGCGCACGAATCCGGGCGCCACCGCGTTGACGGTGATGCCGCGCGGCGCGAGCTCACGGGCCAGGGAACGGGTGAGGCCCTCCACCCCACCCTTGGCGGCGCCGTAGGCGGACAGGCCCACGCCTCCACGGGCGGCAATCACCGAGGAGACCAGGATGATGCGCCCCCGGCGGGCCCGCATCATGGCGGGGGTGACGGCACGCACCGTGTTGAAGGTGCCGGTCAGGTCGGCTGAGATGACCTCGTCCCACATCTGGGAGGAGGTGCGGGCGGCCAGGGACTCCCGGTTGACGCCGGCCGAGGCCACGAGGACCTCGACGGTGCCGTGCGCCTCGGTGGCAACGCTGAGCGCCTGAGCCAGCGCCTCGGGGTCGGTGACATCGGCGGCCAGCCCCAGCACCCCGTCCGTGGCCTCACCGGAACGGGAGATGCCGGCCACCCGATCTCCCTGTGCGAGGAACTCCTTCGCGACTGCCTCCCCAATCCCCCGGGAGGCACCGGTCACGACGACGGAACGTGGTATCGACGGCTCGATCTCTTCGTTCATCAGCACAAGCACACAAGGTAACGCGCGCGAGCATTCATCATCAGCAGTTCGTCACGCACCACCCTCGATCAACCTGTGTTATCTACCCCACAGGTGGTCCATACCTGTCGCAATATGGAGCCGGAGGGCACGGCCGGTCAGCGTCGTGGTGCCTGTCATGTGTCAGCATGTCAGGGTGACGACGACTGAGACCACTACCTCCGCCCCCAGCGCCGGCGCTTGCGGTCCTGCGCCCGCGCCGCTGCGCATCGGCCCGCTGGAAGTGGCCACCCCGGTCGAGCTCGCCCCCATGGCCGGAGTCACCAACGCCTCCTTCCGCCGCCTGTGCCGTGAGATGGCCGAGGCCGCCTTGCCCACGACGCTGGCGCCCACCTCGGCCGGCCCGATGGAGGCACCGGGCGGCGGCCTGCTGGCCCCGGCGGGCCTGTACGTCACCGAGATGGTCACCACCCGGGCCCTGGTGGAGCGCAACGAGCGCACTCTGGCGATGGTGCGCACCGACCCTGCCGAGCGGGTGCGTTCCATCCAGCTCTACGGGGTGGATCCGGCCACGGTGGGCTCCGCGGTGCGGATCCTGGTGGAGGAGGACCTGGCCGACCACATTGACTTGAACTTCGGCTGCCCGGTGCCCAAGGTGACGCGCAAGGGCGGCGGGGCGGCGCTGCCCTGGAAGCGCGACCTGCTGGCGGCGATCCTCACCGAGGCGGTACGCGCCAGCGAGGCGGCCGTCCGCGCCACCGGGCGGGTACGGGAGGTCCCGGTGACCATGAAGATGCGCCTGGGCATCGATGAGGAGCACGAGACCTTCCTCGATACCACCAAGGCCGCAGAGAACGCGGGGATCGCGGCCGTGGCCCTGCACGCCCGCAGCGCTCGCCAGCACTACTCGGGTCAGGCCCGCTGGGAGGAGATCGCCCGCCTCAAGGAGGCCACCATCCTGCCGGTGCTCGGCAACGGGGACGTCTGGCTCGGTGACGACGCGGTGCGCATGATGGAGGCCACCGGCTGCGACGGCGTCGTCGTGGGGCGCGGCTGCCAGGGGCGGCCCTGGCTGTTCGCCGACATCGTGGCGGCCCTGCACGGCTCGCCGGCGCGCACTCGCCCGGACCTGGACGCCGTCATCGAGGTGATCCGCCGCCACGGGCGCATGCTGGCCGAGGAGATGGGTGAGGACCGGGGCGTGCGCGACCTGCGCAAGCACGTGGGCTGGTACCTCAAGGGCTACCCGGTCGGCGGTGCCGCGCGCGCCGACCTCATGGGGATCAGGACGCTGGCCGAGCTCGACGCGGGCCTGGAGCGGATGCGCTCGCGCCTGCCGGAGGTCGTCGACTACCCCGGTGACATCGTCGAGGGCCCCCGGGGCCGGGCCGGCAGTCCCAAGACCCCGCGTCTACCCGACGGGTGGCTGGACTCCCCCGTCCTGGACGAGGCGCACCGCGAGATGCTCAGCCAGGCCGAGTCCGACGTCTCCGGCGGCTGAGCGAGTCCGACTGCCGCCCTCCGGTCAGTCGTCCGATCAGTCGTCAGTTAATCGTCTAAGACCGGGGTGACGCGACACAGGGCCGCCGCGATCGCCGTCGTCGCCGGGATCGCCAGGACCAGGCCGATGGAGGAGATGAGGGTGCGCACGATCTCCTCGGCGATCTCGCCCGAGAGCATGGTGTCGAGCACTGCCCGGTCCATGAGGGAGGCGGCCAGGATGAGCGGCAGCGCCGTGCCGGCGTAGGCGAAGGCCAAGGTGTAGACGGTCGAGGCGATATGGTCCCGGCCGATCCTCATCCCGCCGGTGAACAGGCGCGTGCGCGACAGCAGCGGGTTGGCGGCGTGCAGCTCCCACACCGAGGAGGCCTGGGTGATGGTGACGTCGTTGAGGACGCCGAGCCCGGCGATGACCATGCCGCAGGTCAGCAGCGTCTGCAGATCGATATGCGTGCGCGAGGCCAGCAGGCGGGCGGTCTCGTCGACGTCGCCGGTCAGGTGGGCGGCGTCGGTCCCCCACAGGGCGAGCAGCACGGTCAGTACGATGCCGGCCACCGTTCCCAGTAGGGCCGTCGTGGTGCGGATGGATACGCCGTGAGCCACGTAAACGGCCGCCAGCATCATGGCCATCGACCCGACCAGCGTCACCGCCAGCGGGTGGGAGCCGGACAGGAGCGCCGGGATCATGAAGAAGGCGAGCACACCGGTGGCCACCAGCAGGCCCAGGACGCTCAGGACGCCCTTGCGTCCGGCCACGGCGACGACGAGCACGAGGTAGACGATCGCCAGGGCACCGACCGGGAGCTGGCGCTGGTAGTCGATGAAGGAGTATGGGGAGCCGGACAGGATGGCCTGGGGCGAGTAGAGCACCACGAGCCGGTCACCGGCATGGGCCAGCTTGCGGGGCTCGCCGACCAGCTGGACCGGCATGATCAGCCCCTTGCCCTCCCCCTCGGTGATGCGGGCGCACACGTGCCCCTTGGAGAAGTCCTCCTGCTTGACGCCGTTGACCTCCGTCAGGGCGCTCACGGCGCTCTGACAGCCCGACAGGTCCACGGAGGTGATGGTGGCCTTGCCCACCGATCCTCCCTCGGCGGTGAAGGAGCGCGAACCGATCAGCGAGCTCTTGCCAGGCCAGAGCACGAACAGCCCGACGACGGTGGCCAGCACCAGGGCACCGACGATGACCCCGAGCACGATCCGTACCCTGCGGGCCTCCCCGGCATCCAGGTCGAGAGGACCGGAGTGGGAGTGGCTGTGCCCGCTGCGGCTATGACGGCTGTGGCCCCTGCTGTCCCGGCCCTCCTCGGCCGGCGGCTCGGGAAGGTCCTCGGGAGGGAAGGTCTCGTGGCTCGGAGAGGTCGAGTTGGTGCTCACCGTCCCATCATGCCCGCCCCGCGCCCCCTGTGCTCAACCGCGCGATCACGAACGGGAACCAGGGCAGCGTGAGACCGGCCGTCCGGACGCATGGCGTGACCATCCGTAGCCGCAGGGCCTCGATGCAGTGCCCCACCAGGAGCTCCTCGCCGATGAGCGCCGCGACGGTGGAGGTGCTGAATCGCTGCATGACCCAGAACACCTGGCGGCGCGCACGGGGATCGTCCCAGCGCTGCTACAACCATTGGCAGAACCCCGCACAGGCGAGTCTCATGCGTCATCAGCCCATGCCATGTACCAGTGTTTCGCAGCATCGTCCACCCCGGGCGAACGCTGTTGCGCCCTCCGGACAGACCTGGTCCGACTACGCTCCTGGCATGAGCACAGAAGACCATCCGCTCGTCGCATGGTCCTTGGCAGCCGTGGCGGTTCTCCACACAGGACTCGGCCTGGTCACCGGCTGGGACGTCATCAAGGCAGGGGTCGCCGAAGGCCTCGTGGGTGTCTGGGCCGCGCCGGCGGAGCGCAGCGCCACCTACTGGTTCCTGGTCACCGGCGCCTCGCTCATGGTGCTCAGCACTGCCGTAGCGGAACTGGAGAGACGCGATCCCGCTCTGCCCCTACCAGTGACAGGTGGTCTGGCGGCATTGACTGCCGCAGGGGTGGCGACCATGCCCGTCTCTGGCTTCTGGACGCTGACGGTACCGCTCGCCATCGCCGTGGTCCGACGGCGAAGGGCCCGGCGGCCCAGACAGTCAGCAGAGTGACCCCACACCGCAGAGGCCCGGGTGATCGTGACGTCGTTGACGACGCCCCGCCGTCGGACCAGGATCCGACGGCGGGGCGCAAAGTAGGACGGACCTCAGCAGCCGACGAGACGCTCAGCCAGGTAGCGCTCCACGCCCTCGAGCGGGATGCGCTCCTGGGCCATGGTGTCGCGCTCGCGCACGGTGACCGCCCCGTCCTCGGGCGAGTCGAAGTCATAGGTGAGGCAGAAGGGCGTGCCCACCTCGTCCTGGCGGCGGTAGCGGCGGCCCACCGCACCGGCGTCGTCGTATTCCACGTTCCAGGAGCGGCGCAGGCGGGCCGCCAGCTCCTTGGCCGGGCCGGTCAGTTCCTCCTTGCGACTCAGCGGCAGGACGGCCGCCTTGACCGGGGCGATGCGCGGGTCGAGCCTGAGGACGATGCGCTTGTCCACCCCACCCTTGGTGTTGGGGGCCTCGTCCTCGGTGTAGGCCTCCACGAGGAAGGCCATGA
>ERZ772964.642-NODE-642-length-14505-cov-3.94076_pt1 | contig 14505 bp, 12 predicted proteins | sample MGYA00580675_ERZ772964 | MGnify/ENA primary metagenome ERZ772964 (study PRJEB29015, sample SAMEA2737941) | human oral metagenome | biome: human oral; feature: human-associated habitat; material: dental | place: China | collected 2139 ... | reverse complement strand
ATTGCCGTATTCGGGGTGGCAGGTCGTCATCGTCATCCACCGTTGTGTGGGGGCCTGCGTCCAGGAGGCATCCCCAATGACAGGCGCGATGACACGAGTATTCGTCTCATCATCGGCTTCAACGATTTCCCGGGATTTCACGGAGTACACAATGTAGTAGTTGTCCAATTCGACGACGACCTTGTCCTCGTCCTGTAGACGGTCGATCCAGCGGAAGTTGTTGCCGTAGGTCCGGCGGTGACCTGCAATGGAGAAATTACCAATCTCTCCCGGCTGGGCGGTTTCCTTGTAGTGGCCGGCGAATCCCTGGTCGAGGACCGCGTGCGAAGTCGTCTCTGCGAGCGGGATCCGCATCCAATTCCAGCTGGGCACATGCACGAGTCCGTACACCTCGTTCATTCCCGGTGATTGTGTGAATGCCGGAGGGGCGCTCGTGCGACGCTCACCGACGTTACTCGTCGAGGGGGCGTGCGCCTCAGAGTAGGAGTGAATCGCTTCATTGACGGGTCCAGCGACCTGATAGCTCGTCCAGTAGAGCTGCCAGAACACGAAACCGACGAGCACGAGAGCGGCGGTGATGAAAAGTTCCCCCAGTACTCCCACGAGCGTTATGGAGGGGGAGGAGCTTTCTCGAGTCACCCGCCGTGCGACATGCTGCGGTACCGTCATATCAATCCACCACCTGTGCGTAGGAGTTCGTCGAATCTGCGCTCGCCGCAGGGAGGCGCAGCTCGTCCTCGGTCGTCATTTCCCAACCGAGGCCATAGAGCGTCACATAGGTCTTGTAGTTGACGATACGGGGATTCTCGTCAACCTTCCTGCGCAGTTGTGCCGGGTCACCGATTGCTTTGATCACATACGGAGGTGAGAAGGAGTCGCCGTCCACGAGGATCACATTCCCAATGCAGCGGATCACGGTCCTGCCGGTTACTCGGATGTCCTGCACAGTCATCGCTTCCGCGCCACCATTCCACAGCGCGTTCATGACGTCCTCGATGTCCTGCTGGTGGATGACGAGGTCGTTTGGCGCAGCCCCTCTGGTGAGAGAGTCGGGTGGGGCGTCGGTCAGTGTGATCGTGACCCCGGGCCCGCGCACCGCTTGGGATGCGAGGGCGGGGACGGTGGCTGCTGGCTGTTCGGAGGCTTTCGTGTAGCTATCGATTTCGGCTTTGAGCCCGAGGACTTGCTCCTCGAGGGCCCCGACCTCTGCTTGGGAGGTTCGCACGAGGCCGATCAGGTCCGAGTCGGAGTGGGGGGCTGTCTTCGCAAGCGAAGCGGAAATCGTGAAGAGGAGTCCCGATGCGAGTGTCACTACGAGGACGGAGACCCCCCTTCTTAGCGAAGAGGGGGTGGGGCTTGTGAGAAGCTTGGGCCTCTTGGAGAAAAAAGGGAATGTGCGAGCGTCAGAAGAGGAGCTGTGGCGGGCTGAGGGGCGCGAATGAGCGCCACCATGCTGGCGAGCCGAAGAAGACTTGTGTGGAGCGAGGGAAGATGAGTGAGGGGCGGAGTTGTGACGAGCAGAAGCCTTTTGCGACTTTGGGACGGGGGGCTCCCCAGGAGCTGTTTCTTCTACGGCCGCGTTTCCCCGGGTGTCGTTTTCAGCCTTGAGATGCTGCGCATCCGCTTGTTCATCCTGTTCAGGCGATATTTGGAGAGGGGTTTTGTCACCGGAGGGCACGGGAGAGCCGAGGAGATTTTCATCCCTGTGCTCTTCGCCGCTCATGGCCTCTCCCGTGTCGCGCTTTCACATGTCTTATGGGGAAGACTACGCTACGAGCAGTGTCGTTTCCGCGACGCATCACAGGGACGCCCCGAGTATTGAGGAGTGACGTGGCCGAGTCGAAGAAGCGCAAGAAGGATGGGCGTGAGGTCTCGGACGACACCGAGATCCACTCGTGGACCGAAGGCATTCCGCTGAGCCCCCGCTGGTGGGCACCGGCCTTCGTGACATTGCTATTGCTCGGCCTCGTGTGGCTGATGGTCTACTACATCTCCTCAGGCGCTTATCCGATCCCGAATATCTCGTGGTGGAACATGGTGATCGGCCTGGGCATCATGATGGTTGGATTCCTCATGACGCTGAAGTGGCGCTGATCGCCCCTTAGGCCTCTCAGATTGATTTCGATGGCCCGCCTGCGATTGTTACGCAGGCGGGTCTTTTCACACCCGGGCGCCTCATCCTCGTCTCCGGCTGGCCCCGCGCTGAAGAATTCCCACAGGAGGGGCCGATACTCGCCTCGCTCCCCTGTGTCTCTCGGTTCCTGTCTTCCTTTCACAGCCGGGGATCACGAGGCGAATCACCAACTACTCAGTGGAGAGTGGCACCATGCTCGCCCAGTCCCTTGGGGATCACACCCACCAGTACTGACGATGGACCGGGCAGATGAGTGAGCGGAAGCAGTTTGGGCAGTGAAGTCCTTTCGGATTGGAGCTGCACGATGGGCACGCTTCGAGCGGGATCTCCTCGCACCATGGACACTCCGGGCCTTGAAGTTTCGACCTGCGGACTTTCACCCATTCGACGATTCGCATTTTCTTCCCCTTTTCTTCTCTGTGAATCTGCGGGGGCCTTCTCCGTGCATGCCAGCACACGAAGGGGCCCTGTACTCTTTCGACGGAGAGACCAGAGGTCTTTCGACGGAGAGACCAGAGGCGCCGCATACCTCAGGCGTCACAGCAATCCTTGCCACAGCGCCCGAGATGCTCTCAAAAGGCACTGCACATCTAGAGCGCCAAAGCTGCGCGCACGATATGAGAATCAGCGAGAATCACGGCATGACCGAGCCATTTCCCAGCGACTTGTCCGCCTACGCCGGGCTTTGCGAGCTTCGGCTCGTGGGTGTCGACATGGATGGAACCCTCCTCGACGACCAGAAGCGATTCCCGCCCAAGCTCGATGAGTTGCTCGATGAACTCGACTCGCGGGGCATCGTCTTCGCGCCCGCCTCGGGCAGGCAGGTGTGGACCCTTCTCGATATGTTCCCGAACCGTCCCGGAATGACAGTCATCGCCGAGAATGGGGCGATCGTCATGAAGGATGGAGTTGAGGTCTCCTCAAGCCCTCTCGATCATGAGACTGTGAGTCGCGCAATCGACCTCGTCCGCGCAGAGGTCAAGGCTGGGCGCAATGCGGGTCTGCTTTTGTGCGGCAAGCAATTCGCCTACATCGAACGACATGATGAGCCATTCACCTCCCAGGTTGACCCCTACTATCACCGGGTCCTCAAGGTCTCAGACCAGCACGAGGTCGTGGCGAAGATGGAATCGGGCGCTATTGATGACGATGTCATCAAGCTCGCAGTCCTCGACCTTGAGGAAGTCACTCCGATCGCCGAGAAGACTCTGGGGCTCTTCGCCGAAACTCACCAGTTCGCAATTTCGGGTCTGAACTGGGCGGATCTGCAGCTTCGCGGCGTTGATAAGGGGCGTGCCCTCAGGGCTTTGCAAGAAGCGATCGGCGTTTCTCCCGCGCAGACTGGCGCTTTCGGCGACTTCCACAATGATCTTTCAATGTTGGCTCAGGCTGAGTGGTCCTTCGCGATGGCCAACGCTCACGCCGATGTTATCGAGGCCGCGCGTTTCGTGGCTCCTTCGAATAACGAGGACGGCGTCGGCCAGGTCCTGCGGACGCTCCTTAACGGCTAAGCGGACGATTCTCCGCGCCTCAGCGGACGATTCTTCAGGGCTAAAGGATTCGAGGGGAGGCTGCGCTGGTTTTCAGCGCAGCCTCCCCCGAGTTCCGACTCACATCGGGTCTTCACCTCACATGGCTGAACGATAAGCTTCGAGTTCTTCTCGGGGTTCCCCTTTCCCCCTAAGGGAAGCAATCGCATTGGTGGCATCGGGCGAACCGAGTCCTTGTAGAAGAGCCTCGTCGTAGGCCTGTTGCCGTTCCTTGGAGAGAGCATCCAACGAGTCAATCTCTTCACTGAATACCTTGTTGATATTCTCGATCTCCTCTTCGGCGGAAGCTCTCTCATGCTTCGCGTGGATTCGCTCTTCGTCAAGGCCCTCGATCTGTTTCTCAGTCGTTTTGAGTTCCTTACGGGTGCTTCGCGCTTCCTTGATGAGCGGATCCGACATGAAGTATTCCAAGACGAGAATCGAAAGGTTCGTCGCGATCACCATGACAATGAAGAACACAGTGACGGCGAGAATCTCAATTATCATCACGATACTTGTAGCACCCGCGAGTTCCGTTCCAACGTTCTCCACTTTCTTCGACGCCAGGCTGCGCAATGCATCCCAACGCAGAATCGCGAACGACAATGCAGACACCACGGAATAGCAGGCATAGGCCCACAGGATCCATTGTGCAAGCGTCGTCAGTTCCCGACGTCGTGCAAACGAATGCCCCATCGAGACTCCAAGGGCGACCAGTCCGACGAGCGAAGCAACTGCGATGGCACCCCATTCCGGAATGCCGGTCTGCAGCAAGGCAGTCGCATTGAAAGCGATGTCACCGAGCACGAGAACAAAGAGGAGCAGCCACTGCCCGAAGATCGCGAAGGTGTTCGTTACACGGGAGAAGGCGAGGCCGATCCGGGAGGTGGATTCTCCGAGAGTCTTTTCAACCTCATCGAGGTGTTCCAACAGTAGATCGCGTCGTCTGTGTGCGGTCTCCAGTTTCTCAAGCACCACTTCTTCCTTGGCGCGTTCCTGGGAGACAATCTTGTCTTGGATAGCGCGAGCTCGGATCCACCTCCTTTTGATAGTCGATCGCCAGCGCATCTCCCACGGCCCGCTGTCTCGGAAGGGAAGCCCCTGATCGGAGACTGTCAAGTCGTCGTGTGCACCGGCATCGATTTCCATGTAGGCAGTACGTGCGGCCTCGTCGAGGCAGAGCGGGGGATCAAGCGCCGGTGTCGGCGCCGGAGGAAGTACCCCTAAGGCAGAGTTCATATGGATGAGCTCCGTATCGTCGTTCGTTCTGAAGGGATTCGCGGACCTTTGATGTTTCGTTCTGTTCTTCATAGCGACATTTGACGGAGGGGTGTGAAACAGATTCCTCGTGGTCTGTGAAGAGACGACAATCGGCCTGTATTCGCCCGAGTATGACTATCGTGGGCGCCAGCTGCCCGCACTACGCGCACCCGCTCAGCCACAAGCCTGCACAACGAGGGCAGAAACGTACTGGAGGCCCTGACGGATCTGTCAGGGCCTCCAGCGTCTGCGGGCTCAACGCCCGGGCACGATGCGATTCACACGAGGGAGCTCAGCAAGCGCAGCATTCACGCTCGTCGTGATACTCCTCGACCTACTCCTTGGGGAAGTCGCCGATCTCCTCAGCCTCAGTAGCTGGGACGAAGGAATCAGTCTCAAGGTCGGCCCAGTACTCTTCAGCCCAGGGGTCCTCGATCGGCTGACTGCGCTTCCACAGGACATAACCGACGCCGGCGACAGTGCCCGCAAGAGCAGTCCATCCGATAGCGCGAAGGAAGCGCCTCTTCGGACGAAGCGCCTTCGTCGGGGTAAGGAGCGCTGCCTGCGAAACCTTCGTGGCGCGACGGGCGCGATCAACGAGTGCTCCCTCAGTGTTGAGTGCTTCGGCGCCCTCGTGGACCGCACGGTTGATGCGCGGAAGATAGTCGTCAACAAGCTCGGCGCGCGCGTGCTCAAGAGCAGGACGAGCGCGCTCAACGGCGGCCTGAGCTCGTTCGCTTGCGTCTTCGACAACGGGTGTGGCTTTTTCGATCGCGGTCTCCAGGGCGGCCTGGGCGCGAGGTGCCGCCCAGTCGACTCCCTGCTCAGCGAGGTCGGCGGCCTTAACGGCCATGCGACCAGCCGTAACGGCAACGGCGTCGCGAAGCTGAAGCGCCTCGGTGCGCAGCTTGTCCGCATCGAAGTTCGGCGTATTGGCCATGATGTCTCCGAATCCGTCAGATGGGGTTCGGCGCGGATGCGCCGTCTTGTCCTATTGTGCTACGAAGCTGTGTGATCTGCAGCCCACTGAAGCATTCTCGGTGCGCCGAGCTCGTGCCCGATAAGAGTGAATCTGGGACGATGAGAGGCATGGAAGCAACACTGCATACGAATAAGGGCGATATCCTCGTCGAACTTTTCCCGAACCACGCTCCCAAGACGGTCCATAATTTCGTGACCCTTGCCCGTGGCGAACGCGAATGGGTTGATCCGAACACCCGTCAGAAGACCTCCCGTCCGCTCTTCGACGGCACGATCTTCCACCGCGTGATCTCCGGTTTCATGATCCAGGGCGGCGATCCCCTCGGCACTGGCACCGGTGGCCCCGGCTACCAGTTCGATGATGAGATCCACCCTGAGCTCACCTTCGATGCCCCCTATGTTCTCGCGATGGCGAACGCGGGCAAGCGCATGGGTCGCGGCACGAACGGCTCTCAGTTCTTCATCACCGTCGCCCCGACTCAGTGGCTTTTCGGCAAGCACACGATCTTCGGCAAGGTTGTCGACCAGGCTTCGAAGGATGTCGTCGACGCGATTGCCGCAGTTGCGACCGGCGCTAATGATCGTCCTATCGAAGATGTCATCATCGAATCGGTGACCATCTCCGAGTGATCTTTCGCAGAGCGCGATCCACGGGGCGAGGCGCAGGCCTCGCCCCGGCATCGTCCTCGTCGATGTGTTGTGTCGAATCATTCCCCGCAAGGAGAACGCCATGTCGGTACCCCAGTACGGTCAACGTTCCGATCCCTCCTCCGCGCCTCAATGCCCGCGCCATCCCGGCGTGAGATCGGTCGATTACTGCAAGAGGTGCAATCGACCGATGTGCGTGGCCTGCCTGGTTCCGACGCAGGTGCGTGCCCTGTGCGTGGACTGCGCAGGTACGCCGACCTTTTCGCGCTCTTCGGCCACTCCTGGCGTGACGAAGACTCTGATCGGACTGTGCGCCTTCTTCGCGCTCGTGGGCTTCATGCTCCCCAGTGTTGAACGTCTGTTTCTCTTCAGTCCGGCATTTGCAGCTATTCAGCCCTGGCGTTTCCTCACCACGGCCTTCTTGCACAGCGGAATCGTCCATCTCCTCCTCAATATGTTGGCCCTGTACTGGGTGGGTTCTCCCCTTGAGAAGATCTTCGGGCATTGGCGTTTCGCGGCGATCTATCTGCTCTCTGCGATCGGCGGTTCCGCATTCGTCCTCATGTGGGTGTTGGTCCAGCCCTCCACGGTTTACACGGCGACGGTCGGAGCTTCGGGCGCGGTGTTCGGCCTGTTCGGCGCACTTTTCGTTGTCCAGCGTGAGGCGGGCATGGATACGAGGGCGGTCCTTGTGCTCGTGGCGGCCAACCTGGCGTATGGCTTCATTGCGTCGAATGTGTCCTGGCAGTCCCACCTTGGCGGCCTGATCGTCGGTGCTTTCGTCGCTTTCCTCTTGATCCGCCAGGGTCGGGCGAAAGGGGGCATAACGGCGAGGGAGCAAGAGTCTCAGGCCATGTTGATGACCGGGGCAGTTTTCCTTGGCATGTGTGCATTCATCACACTGATCTACAAGGTGCTGTTCGGTGTGCTCAGCTAATTTTCGGTTGTTTTAGGCGGTTTTCACGTCGCGAGAAGGCTGTGAATTACACGTCTGTTGTTTATCCCCAGGTGTGTACACACCTGGGGATAACTTCATCTCCTTGTGGATACTCCACGACGACGATGAGAAGGACGAAACCCCCTCCGTCTATAGTCACCATGAAAACACACATGAGAACTCATCCCTGGCCCATCGTCCTCCTCCTCATCTTCGCCGCATTCATCCTCCCGGCATGCGCCAAGCCAGACCCTCCGAGTGCCCTGGCGATCGTCTACTCCGCCCGTTCGAACCAACCCCAATACGATTTCACTGGTTCGGAACACCTCAAGTCCCTCATCTCCTCGGCCATTGGAACGCAAATCTCTATCGTCTCCAGCGACGGGATGCCTGCGGTCCAGGCCACGATCGACACCGACATTTCATACGCCCACAATCGACTGACCCGTTCGGATGCGAGGACTCAGCTTGCGAACCAAGTTATTGCTGAACTCACCAAGTCCGAAGCAAAGAGCCCAGAGAGCGATGTCCTCTCCGCCATCGCCCTAGCAGCCGCATCTTTACAGGACTCCCCAGGAACGCGAAGCGTTTTCGTCTGCGACTCCGGGCTCACAACGGTCGCACCGATCGCTCTCCAGCAAACAGCTCTCCTCGCAGAAAACTCCGACATAGAATCTGCGGTCGAGGATCTAGTTTCTCATCATGCTCTTCCTGACCTCACCAATGTGAAGATCTCATGGATGTGCCTGGGAACAACTGCCGATCCTCAGCCTTCCCTCGATATCGCAGCGAAGGAACGCCTGAAGACTCTATGGTCGCAAATTCTGGAAAAAGCGGGAGCGTCTGTTGAATTCCGCGGCGATCTGCTCGACGCTTCCCCATCCCCGATCAGCAACACTCCGAAAGTCTCAGCCGTCCCCGTGGAGGCCGTCACATTGGGATCGCGGACGACGTCTGTCTCCATCACGCTTCCCGAAACGGAACTCGCATTTCTTCCCGATTCAGCCCAATACCTTAATCCGGATCAAGCCCACGCAATCATTGAGGAAACGGCTACGCGACTCCGTCAATCTGGAGTTCCTCATGTCTCTGTCACAGGATGCACAGCCACCTGGGGCAGACCCGAGTATCGTCAACAGCTTTCCCAGCAACGTGCCGATGCTGTCGCAACTTCACTGCGAGCCTCGGGCATCGAGGTTACCTCCGTCCTCGGACTAGGATCCGACTGTCCGGGAAAAATCCACGATCTTGATGAGACCGGAGAACTCATCGAGTCTCTCGCTGCATCCAATCGACGCGTCATCCTCAGCGCGCAATGAATCCGAATATCTGTGTTGGCCCAGACTCAAGGAGTCCGGGCCAACACATCATATGTAGAGCCCTGCTCCCGCTTCGGTTGCGAGCAGGTCGGCACGCATCGTCTTCAAAGCGACGAGTTCAGCGAGCCATGGCGCGTTGAATAGGTTCGGGCGAATCCGCCCGCGCGCCATATTTTCAACTGAGTCCATTCGCTCCCTTGCCCACTGTAATGCGCTCCTCTGAGTCGTATCGATCTCCTTCAGATCAGCGACGTTTCTCCTGCGCGGCTCGAATCCTCCCGAGCAGACAACCACATCAATCCGGGCGTTCGCCGGCACAGGAGCCCGCCAGATGAGTCGAGGGAAAACCGATTCAGCTTCGTCAATTCGAGCTCTGATCGGAATCGGGAAGTCATCGGTATAGACATACGCACGAGGAGAATCTGCCTCCTCGTGAAGCTCCCGATAAAGCGCAGCCTCGATCCGGACCTCCCTCACTCTCTCGCGTGTCCATTGGAGCCCTTCGGAAGGCTCGAAGAGGCAGTGAAGATTCTTCCGCCAATCAATGGGAATGACGTGCCCTGCGGCGCTGCATCCACCTGGATCCTCGTCATCCTCCTCTTCTTCGCATTCCCAGATCCCTGCGACGAGTGCGAGTTCTTCTTCATCCTCGTCGTCTTCCATTATTAGAAAGTCGGGAAACTCAACTACAGGAGTGGAAGTAAGAGATGAAAAATAGCTCTGCCACAGCGCGGCATTCTCCTCATCGAATTCAATTGAACATGAGTCCACATCCGGAATCGCAGCTTCGATCCTCTCGACTCTTTCCACATGATCCATTCCCTCATCGTTCTCTTCACTCTCCAGAAGGGCCTCAAGAAATCCGGCGAGTACTCTGCGTGCCTGCCTTTCCCAGGCCGGATCCATCTGTTCAATTCCTTCGGCGAGCACGAGAGCATCCTCCTGCCGAATGTCAAGCAAGAGCTCAATCAGGGGAGAGCCCTCCAGGAGGGGCATGAGCCGCTCGTCAAGACTCATCTCAACGAGTTCCAGGTCGAGGAGACGTGTATCGAGAACAGGGATTGGTGCCTCGGCATCTGCACTCGCCGGCCAGAATCTGCGACTCCACAGGCCACGGGCAAAGCGGATGAGCAATGCAACCCTCTCTTCGTTGAGAGAGACGTCGAGAAACTCTTCATCCATGTGAGGAGATTGTCCCAATCTCATCACAATCCGCTTCGCAGTTTCCTCCCCCACAAGCGAAACAACCCACTGTGGGATGTCGAGAGTATCAATCCGAGCCTCGATCCGTAATCCCTCGGGCATTCCCATAACACCAGCGCCTACAATGAGAAGCCCGTTGACTATGGGAATCTGGACTGCATCAAGCTCTCCCCCATCGATTGTCTCGCCAATCATGAGGGTCCATTGTTCGTCCTCTGTGCGAGCCACCCGCACCCGGGATCTCCTCATTTTGCGCACTCCCTCACACATTCGCGAATCTTCTCGAATTGTCCGTGTCGTCCGAAGCGCTCCGCGTCTCTTCCACCTGCTTCTCGGTAGAGCCGAACCTCCTCTTCCCACCGTTTCGCCAATCCGTCCGTATCCATGTCACAGGAACCCTCCAGGACGAAAATCTCACGAAGAAGGTCGCGCAAGCGGAGCGCAGATTCTGCGCTTTGTCTACTTTCTGCTGATGTCTCACCCTCAACGATCACCTTGTTCAAGGTTTCGGCAAGATCGATAAGCTCGTCGAGCTTTCCTGAATCGGGAGGGTCTTGGTAGCTCATTCTTGAGAATGCCGAAGATTCTCCCCAACTTGGACGTACATTGCGAGCTGCGAGAAGCTTTTGCGATCTGGACCTGCAGAACTTACGAACTCCGTCCCCCACGCATTGTCCAATGAAGGCTCCGAAGTTGTCATATCCATCAACCGGAGTTCCTCGCAGCTCGTTGAAATGGAGCCTGCGCCAGGTCATTCTCATCCCTATCGGTATTAGATTATCCCTTAGCGCCTCCTCAAGTTCGAGAGAGATCGATTCGCCATTCACGCCGGATGAACTCATCTCTCCAGCTTCGAGGTGCACAAAAATTTGTTCTTTCTCACGCTCACGTTTCACAACACTGAAAATCGCCTTCGCGAGACGATGGCTCGGCATACTGATTGTCTGGCACGCCTCTTTTCCGGTTCCATTGAGGATCGGACCGAGCCACACTGACGCTTCGGTGATCATGATTCTTGCAGTCGCAAGACACAAACGTGAATCACTGTGAGTAAGGCCGAGCCAGTGCGAACTCGCTCTGGCTTCCGCAATCAAAAGGCTTTCAAGATCATTGAATTCTTGCGCACTCACCCGAGTATTGCGCAGAGCGCTGCTCACGCGTTCCTCAACACTCCAGTCCAAGCGAGTTTTTAGTGTTGAGGAGCCTGCGCGCCTCACACGAGGCCGTACATATAAGGGTCCTTTCTTCCCATTTGCAACGAGCCCGTAAACTGCATTATCGGCGATCTGGGCGGCAAATATATCAAGAATCTTCTCATCTTGAGGGTCCAGGCGATAGGGTCCCACTTCGAATTGTCCGGATATCCGAGTCCACTGCTGCGGCACCGCCCTCGCATCCTGAAGAAACCCATAGACAAGAACCTCACCCGATCGAGATTCTTCCTCACTTCCACAAAATGGTTTCCATGTTTGGTCGAGAATGGATTCGAGCTGATTCTCAATCTTGTCAATAGTCTCAACCAGAGTCCCGATTCTGGATGAGTTCCACTTCAATCGGTCGAGGATCGCTTTCTCATCCATCTCTGTATTGCTGAACACCTCCGGGTTTCCTGCGAGCGAAATCGCAACATTTCTTGCGATCCTTTGACGAAGAACCTCTTTGCGCCCACTCATCGGCTCTATTTCCGCATCGGATCGATCAATCCAGATCTGTGCCCAGTACAGGGAACGGGCGATGAGCTCTGCATTATCACGGAAGAATGTCTCAAGAAACTCAATAGCCGATTGCCCCACTTGGGTTTCGCCAGGATTTCGCAAGAGCCGTTTCGGTACTCCTGCGGCCTGAAAGCTGCTCGTCGGGATCAGGGCATCAAGGACGGAACGCCTATAGAGGGCGGAAAGGGCACCATCTTGAGAAAGCCAACGATCATCAAAATCGGTTCTGTTCGTAGCCGCACTCGAGACGACGAAGCGCTGATGACATTCGCCGAGAATTTTCGTCAGTTGTCGAGCCATGTGTCCGTCCCTTCACGGCTTCTGACTGCTCAGACACACACTTTAATCGCTTTTTCGGGGGTGCGGAGGCTTCTGCGCAGACTCAGAGGATTCCTCCTTTCCGTCTGTAACGACTGTCGAGGAAAGGAGTCGACGTGTACACGACAGGAAACGAGGCTTCACTCGCAGGAGTCGAGTGTCAGCGAGTTCTTGTACGGCTTGGAAGAGTTGAGGATTCGGTCTCCATCGCCGAACGAGTGACCAACCGTCTGCTGGCGCTCATTCAATCGCAGCCACTCGGTGCCAGAGTCACAATCACGTGGCGAAGGGCCTCCGAGGGGGGCCTTCTTCTCAGCATCGGAGCGGATGGTGTCGCTCGTGACTTTCCTGAAGACATTGACTGGGCTCTCGGGGGATTGTCTGATTGGGAAGATACTGATTCATCTGAAATTCCCGCTCCTGCGACCCTTTTCTCCCTGAGGCTCGACGCTCCGCACAGCACTGAGTCAACGGGAGGCTTCTCCCACGAGGAGCGCTTTTCACGAAAGCGACGCTGGCCCAGCGCACGTGCTAGCGATTCTCAGCTCCTCCTCAATACTCTCAACGAGGTCGGGGGCATCATCCGTGTCCATGCCGGACCAGCCGATGATTTTGAGTCCGCCCTGCTCGAGCAGGCGTTCCTCGCAACGGAGGAGGTTCGTACGGGAATGGACCTCAATACCTATTTCGGGACGCCACTGCGCATGCGCGTCATGATTGGAAGCGACGACGGAAGAGGCATTCCCACAAGACTTGGCATCGCATTGCGCGACTGGGTCGACCAAATCGGAGAACTTGTCCGCCTTGATGAATGCGGAATCGAGCGGAGTTGGCGAGGAGATGATCTTACCGGTAGTGCGGTTCCGGAGGGACTTGCACGTGCCTTCCTCAGAGTCCCCGTCGCCGGAGGCCGACCCCGGGTTCTCGGGATTGAGGTTCGTGATGCAGCTCTCGATGAGGCTCCACTGTCCTCATCCTTCGCCGTCGAGAAGGGGCTGCGCATCGGGAGCGCCATTGATCCCGTTGGTCACAAGATCGACGTGCGTCTCGATCATGAGGGCGCGCTCCAGCACCTCCAGATCCTCGGTGCTTCGGGGACAGGGAAATCCTCACTGGAGGCGGCGCTTGTGCACTCTTTCGCCACTGCTGGGCGCGGGGGGCTTGTTCTCGACCCTCATGGACACCTCATCGATCGGATTCTCGTCGAGTTACCCGATGAGGCGATCGAAAGAACCGTCGTGGTGCGCTGCGCCGACCTCGAACATCCCGCGCCTGTGAGCCTGTTCGGAGCCGCAGATTTTGAAACGGTCTGTACTCGATATATCGAACTCTTCTACGCGATTCTCGACCCTGATCGTACGGGAATCGTGGGTCCTCGTTTCGAGAGGATCTTCCGCCAAATGGTATCCGTCCTTCATTTCCTCTTCGGGGAGGATGTGCCCTTGCCTCTTATTCCGACACTCCTCAATGACGCTGATCGTCTTCGCAGTGCCTGCTCACTGATCGCCAAGGAGAATCCCTCTCTCGCCCAGGAGATCCATGGGGAGCTTTTGGCGAATCGATCGCACGACTTCACCGAGGTCGTCGCATGGGCTTCAGCGAAGATCGAGCGGCTTATGCGCACCCCCCACATGCGAGCTGCTCTGGGGACAGGCGCAGATTGTCTCGACATGCGTAGCGCGATGCAAGAATCGAATATCGTTCTTATCGATCTGTCTTCTCTGCGGATCGGACGAGATCAGGCACTCATGCTCGGCACCTTGTGGCTGGAAAAAACAGCACTTGCGATGGTAGAACGCCCTCACGGAGCTTCACCTTTTCACATCGTCGTCGACGAAGCCCATCTTTTCCGTAATTCCCCACTGTCTCAGATGCTCGCAGAGGGACGCAAGTTCGGAATCGCTATCGCTCTTGCACACCAACACATGGGTCAGCTTTCGAAGGATCTGCATGACGCTGCGGAAGGGAACGCTTCCTCAGTTGTTGCATTTCGAACCGCAGTGCAAGACCTTCCCGCTGTTCTCCAACGTTTGGGGCATTGGGAGGGAGATTCTCCCAGTCGGTTACCGAATATGAAAGCGCTCGCCACTCTCGCCACGCCAATCGGCCAGAGCCCGCCCTTCATGCTCACTGTCGATCACAACACGCGTATTCAACATCAGTTCGAAGCTTGCACCGGGGTTGAAATGCACACTGCCGAGCTCGTGCGCGAGCGCTCGTATGCGCGTCTTGTGCTCCCGTTCCAGGATCGTCCGGTTGAGGACGTCGCTTCACTTGATCGTGCTCTCACTCGTATTCGAGATAATGCCCGCTCAGCGGAAGGTGCACAGCGCACAAGGCGACCCTCATCCTTCCTTGAAGAGTGGTTGGAGAACAGAAGTGACATAGGCGAGCGCGTCGAAGGCTGAAGCTCCCTTCCCGGCTCTCTCCTGAAATGTTGGAAGAGGCGCTCGCATGAATG
>ERZ772964.638-NODE-638-length-14574-cov-141.605_pt1 | contig 14574 bp, 16 predicted proteins | sample MGYA00580675_ERZ772964 | MGnify/ENA primary metagenome ERZ772964 (study PRJEB29015, sample SAMEA2737941) | human oral metagenome | biome: human oral; feature: human-associated habitat; material: dental | place: China | collected 2139 ... | reverse complement strand
ATGCTGCACTCCCTGGGCGTCAACGCCCGCGTCGTCATGGGGCTCTACCCGCCCGGCGGCGGCCAGAGCGCCGCCCTGCACGGCGGCGACGTGCACGTGTGGGTCGAGGTCGAGTTCGACGGCGTCGGCTGGCAGACCTTCGACCCCACCCCGCCCTACGACCAGACCCCGCAGACCGAGGTCACCCGGCCGCGATCCGTGCCCCAGCCCCAGGTCCTCCAGCCCCCCGAGCCGCCCGACGCCCCCGTCGAGCTGCCCCCCTCGACATCGGACAAGCCGGCCGGCCAGCCGAACGACGAGGGCCGGTCCCTGCCCTGGGGGATTATTGGCGCGGCCGGCGCCGGCCTGCTGCTGCTCGCGGGACCGGTGGTCCTCATCGTCGCGGCCAAGGCGCTGCGGCGGCGCCGACGGCGCCGGGCCGAGCCCGCCCGCGCCCTGACCGGATCCTGGGACGAGGTCGTCGACCTGGCGACCGACTCGGGCATTGACGTCCCCGTCCATCTCACCCGCCAGGAGGCCGCCTGGATGCTCGCCGACGAGCTCGGTCCGGCGGCGGAGGCCGGGCCGGCCGCGGCGAAGGGGGCGGCCGAGGAGACCGGGCCGGCGACGGAGCTCGGCCCGCCGCCGGAGGCTGGGCCGGTTCCAAAGGTCGGCTCGCCGCCGGAGGCTGGGCCGGTTCCAAAGGTCGGCTCGTCGCCGGAGGCCGGCTCGGTTTCGGAGGTCGGCTCACCGCCGGAGGCTGGGCCGGCCGAGGAGGCCAGGCCGCTCCCGGAGGCCCGCACGCCCTCGAAGATCGGCCCGGTGCCGAGCCCGCCGCCGGAGGCCAGCCCGGTGCGAGAGGCCGGCCTGCCGCGACAGGCCGACCCGGAGCCGAGGACGGATGCCGCGCCGGCGCCGGGGACGAGTCCCGCCATGCCCCCGTCCTTCGCCCCGGGGTCGCTCCCCGCCCCCGCTCCGGCGTCGATTCCGGCGCCGCCCCCGGCGTCGGCCCCAGTTTCATTGTCGGCCCCTACTCCGGAGACGGCTGTTGCGTCGTTGTCTGCATCCACGCCGGCGTCTGCCCCGGTCTCCCCGTCGGCCCCTACGCCGGCGTCGGCTGTTACGTCCTTGTCGGCTCCCACCCCGGAGACGGCCCCCGCCTCGGAACCGGAGGCGATCCCTGCTCCGAAACCAGCTCCGGACTCTTCTCCGGCGCCCGCCCCGGCCCCGGCGTCGTCTCCGGAGACGGCCCCCGCCCCGGAACCGGAGCCGATCCCTGCTCCGGAGACGAACCCGGCCCCGGGCGCCGCCGCGGCGCCGCGCAGACCCGTGACCGGCTGGTCGGACCCCGACGAGGCCGTCCCCGTCGTCGTCTCCATCGCCCGGCGCGCCGACGTCGCCAGCTTCGCCGAGGGGACCACCACGCCCGAGGAGGCCCGCACCGCCTGGACGGAGGTGGACGCGCTGCGACGGGGGATGCGGCGCTCGACCGGGCCGTTCGCCCGCGCGCGCCGGACCCTGTCCCCGCGCTCACTGCGCGCCCGGCGCCGCCGTCGTCGGGCATCCCGCCGCCGCAAGGGGAAGGACAGCGGAAGGAAGGACAACTGATGGTCCACAGGATCGCGCCCCCGCCCGAGATCGAGGGCCTGACCTGGGTGCGCGCACTCGGCTCCGGAGGCTTCGCCGACGTGCACCTGTACCGCCAGTTCCTGCCAGCCCGGGACGTGGCCGTCAAGGTGGTGCGCGACCCCACGGAGAGCGGAAGCGTCGACGAGATGCACCGCGAGGCCGACGCGACGGCCGCCGTCGCCGGCCACCCGGCCGTCATCGAGCTCCACGGCGCCGGAACCACCGCGGACGGGCGCCCCTACCTCATCATGGAGTACTGCCCCGTGGCGGACATCGGCGAGCAGGCGCGGGCCCGCCCCATGGCCGTGGACCGGACCCTGGACCTGATCATCCGCGTGTGCGGCGGGGTCGAAGCGCTGCACCGGGCGGGACTCGTCCACCGCGACATCAAGCCCTCCAATATTATGCTGGACGCTTACGGGCGGCCCGTCCTGGCGGACTTCGGCGTGGCCGCCCCCATTGGCGAGCTCGAACCCGGACGGCTGGACGGCTTCTCGGTCCTGTGGGCGCCGCCGGAGCAGCAGGACGCCCGCACCCACGCCCACCCCACGCAGGACGTGTGGGCGCTCGCGGCCACGACGTGGACCCTGCTGACGGGGCGCAGCCCCTTCGAGGACCCGCTGGGGGACAACGGCGCGCTCGCCGTCGCCCACCGGGTGCGCTCCGGGCGGCTGCGGGGGCTGGGCCGGCCGGACGCCCCCGCCCAGCTCGAGGGGGTCCTGCGGGCGGCCATGGCCCTGGACCCGCTGGAGCGCACCGGCTCGGCCCTGCGCCTGGGCGAGGATCTCCAGGGCATCCAGCGGATCATGGGCCGGCCGGTCACGGCCATGAGCATTGAGCCGGGGGGTCTGGCCGCCGAACCCGTGCTGCCCGCGGCGGACGAGTCGGGCGCCGCCGTCAAGACCCGCCAGCGCGGTTCCCGCCCGGCGGCCTCCGCGGGAACCCGGCGGCGCGCGCGTCCGTCGGTCGATCCCGAGCGGACCCGGATGCGGGCGCCCTCCTACGACTTCCAGAACTTCCAGAACGAGGTGCCCAAGCCGAGCGCCGACGACTGGGAGCAGCCGAGAATCCCGGAGGCCTCGACCGGCGAGCCCGTGGAGCTGGCTGGCCCCCGCGGGCGCCGTATCCACCCGCTGGGGGTGGTGGCCCTCAGCGTGGTGGGCGCGGTGGCGGCGGCCGGGCTCGTCATCGCCATGCTCACCAACGGCGGGCGGACCACGAGCCTGGCGCCGGCGACCGGGGGCGGGGCCGCCGGCGAGCAGCCGGGGGAGGCGGTCGACGTCCTGCCGCTGCCGGTGTCGGCCCTGACCGGGCGGGTCGACGGCGGGGACGTCGTGTGGACGTGGGTCGACGGGACCGACGCCGCGGGGGCCTCTCCGGGGATGGGTGGCGGCGCGACCGCTTCGGCCACCGCTGGGGACGGCGGCGCGGGGTCGAACGCGACGGCGCACCCGGCGGCCGAGTACTACACCTACACCGTGGAGCGCCCCGGGCAGGAGGAGCGCACGGACCGCACGAACCTCAACTCCGTGAAGGTGGTGGCGGTGCCCGGGGAGAACTGCATCGAGGTGGTGGCGGTCGCCTCCGGGGGGCGGGCCGCGGACCCGGTGCGCGAGTGCGTCCAGGTCCCGTGAGGGGCTGCACCGCCGTCACGAGGGACGGCGCCCCGGTCGCAACCGGTGGACATCCGCATGGACAAAAATCGGGGTCATAATCATGAATGCCGACGGCGACAGGCGGTATCTCAGTACTCATCCGTGGATCACGTTGGGTTTCAAGATGGACAGGCTGAGTCCCGCAACCTGGGCTCTGCTGGGGGAGGCGGCCGCGAAGTGCGAGCACCTGGCCGGCTCGGCCATGCCCCCGGAGTTCGCCGAGGAGCTCAATCAGGTCAGCCTGGAGCGGGGCGCGCACGGGACCACCAGCATCGAGGGCAACAGCCTGAGTGAGGAGGATGTGCGGGCCATTGTGCGGGGCGAGTCCAGGATCCCTCCGTCCCGGGCCTACCAGAAGCAGGAGATCGAGAACATCGTGGACCTGTTCAATGACATCGCCCGCGACTGCCTGGAGGGTCATCCCGCGCCGCTGAGCCCCGGGCGCCTCAAGGAGCAGCACGCCCGCCTCATGGTTGGCCAGCCCGAGAAGGAGGACGTGGTTCCCGGCGAGTTCCGCACCCACGACGTCGTCGTCGGCCGTTACCGGGGAGCGCCGTCGGAGGACTGCGACTACCTGGTCCGCAGGCTGTGCGACTGGCTCAATGGCGAGTTGGAGGACCTGGGCGGGAGCGACGACGTGCTGCGCGACCCCCGGGTCTTCGTGCTGGCGGCCCTGGCCCACCTGCACCTGGCCTGGATCCATCCCTTCGGCGACGGCAATGGGCGCATCTCGCGACTGCTGGAGTTCGAGATTCTTCTCCGCGCGAGTATTCCTGTGCCGGCCGCGCATCTTCTGTCGGACCACTACAATAAGACTCGCGATCACTATTACGCGATTTTGGAGCGCACGAGCCGTGCCGATGGATATCCCATGGAGGACTTCGTCCACTATGCGATCGAGGGGCTCGTCGATGGCCTGCGGGAGCGGCTTCAGAAGGTGCGGGACATGCAGATGATAATTATGTGGCAGTCGTACGTCCATGAGCGGTTCCACGGGCGGCACACGCCTGCCAGGACGCGGATGCGCGACGTCGTCCTCCTCCTGCCTCCGGGTGAGTGGACCGCTCCCGATGACATCGTCATGCTCAGCAAAGACATCAATGATGCTTATCGAGGCAAGACGTCCAAAACGATTTCCCGCGATATCAATGCGCTTGAGAGTATGGGACTGGTGGAGAAGCGGCGCGGCCGGGGGGTGCGACCCCGCATCGAGATCATGGCCGCCTTCCTGCCGCCCCGGCGCGAGCAGTGAGCCTTTCTCATCAGGAAAGGTGCGCGCCGGACGCCTCGAAAACCAGTTGAAAGGAGCAACCCGACTCGGCGATAGGCTCCGCCTGTCACGCCCTCGAATGCGAAGAGTCCCAGACCTGAAGAGCCGATATATGTTGGATTAATCTTCGTCCCCGGTCTGAATACCGTCCCCCGCTCGGATACCGACTACTGCGCCGTGCGGGCAACCTGCTTCACGTCGACTCCCACTGTTGCGAATACGCCCTCCTTGTAGGCCGGGTAGCCCAGGATGAGGGCCACCAGGATGAGGATCGCGGTCCGGCACCGTTTGGTCCTCGCCCCGGATCGCTCCTCGTCGTCCTGGGTCTCGTCCGGGTTCTGCGGGGTCAATTCTCGTCCCGGCGGTTGAGCGTGTCGGCGGTCTTGCGGGGTGGGCCGTAGATGAGCCTGGCGAGCCCGGGGTCCAGGTCGAACTCGGGTGCGGGGGTGAAGCAGAAGGTGGCGGTCCCACCGGCACCGGGCAGCAGTCGGATCAGCACCGGGTCCACGGTCAGCAGGGTGAAGGTCCCCACACCCCGGTGCACCACCGACTCGCCCGCCACCAGATCCGCACCGATGAACTCCTGGAGCACATCAGCCCCCTCCATATAACCTCCACCGATATGAGCCTCCTGCCTGCCCATACGAATACGCACATCCCAGACACTATATGCTGGATCAATCTTTGTTCCCGGTCTGAATACCGTACCCTCTTGAATACCGACTACTATGCCGTGCGGGCACGCCTGCTTCACGTCGACTCCCACTGTTGCGAATACGCCCTCCTTGTAGGCCGGGTAGCCCAGGATGAGGGCCACCAGGATGAGGATCGCGGTCCGGCACCGTTTGGTCCTCGCCCCGGATCGCTCCTCGTCGTCCTGGGTCTCGTCCGGGTTCTGCGGGGTCAATTCTCGTCCCGGCGGTTGAGCGTGTCGGCGGTCTTGCGGGGCGGGCCGTAGATGAGCCTGGCGAGCCCGGGGTCCAGGTCGAACTCGGGTGCGGGGGTGAAGCAGAAGGTGGCGGTCCCCCCGGCACCGGGCAGCAGTCGGATCAGCATCGGGTCCACGGTCAGCAGGGTGAAGGTCCCCACGCCCCGGTGCACCACCGACTCGCCCGCCACCAGATCTGCGCTGATGAACTCCTGGAGCACATCAGCCCCCTCCATATAACCTCCACCGATATGAGCCTCCTGCCTGCCCATACGAATACGCACATCCCGGACGGTGTACGCCGGATCAGAGGTTCGACCTGGCCTGAATACCGTACCCTCTCGGATGCCGACCACTACGCCGTTCGAACACACCTGCTTCACGTCGACTCCCACTGTTGCGAATACGCCAGACTTGTAGGCCGGGTAGCCCAGGAGGAGGGCCACCAGGATGAGGATCGCGGCCCGGCGCCGTTTGGTCCTCGTCCCGCGATCCTCGTCGCCCTGGGCTTCGTTCGGCTCCTGCGGGGTCAATTCTCGTCCCGGCGGTTGAGCGTGTCGGCGGTCTTGCGGGGCGGGCCGTAGATGAGCCTGGCGAGCCCGGGGTCCAGGTCGAACTCGGGTGCGGGGGTGAAGCAGAAGGTGGCGGTCCCACCGGAGCCGGGCAGCAGTCGGATCAGCATCGGGTCCACGGTCAGCAGGGTGAAGGTCCCCACGCCCCGGTGCACCACCGACTCGCCCGCCACCAGATCCGCGCTGATGAACTCCTGGATCACATCGGCTCCAATAGGATAACCTCCACCGATATGGGCCTCCTGCCTGCCCATGCGAATGCGCACGTCATCAACATCGTAGGCCGGATATATCTCTCTTCCCGGTCTGAATATCGTCCCCTCGCGGATGCCGACTACTACGCCGTTCGAGCACACCTGCTTCACGTCAACCTCCACTCTCGCGAACACGCCAGACTTGTAGGCCGGATAGCCCACAAGAAGGACTATAACTGTTATGATGACAAGTCGTCGCCGTCTCATTCCGGATACTCCCCGCCCAGTGACACACCCCTGAATACGTAATTGAACTCATTCCAAGTCAATCTAATTTCGGCATTAGTGCGCTGACCTCCGGAGGTAAAATTGTGTCCGTGCGGGTTCACGAGGGTCACCCCGTTCTCGTCGGCCGCGATCACCGCGAACTCGTGCGACTTCGGCACCTGAAGTTCAGTCCCGTCCATCGTCGTCATCGTCGACGGAGAGAGCATTCCCGGGCCCGTTCCCGCAGTGACCGGCCGGCCATCGTTGATCGTTTCGATGATCTTGTCATTGCTGTCCCAGAACGGGGCGTTGATGTCGAGGTCGGCCGCGTTCCCCGTGAGGTCCTTCATGGCCCACACTCCGAACCCATCCGCGATCCCGCCGTGGAGGACGTTGCTCCGAGTCCCGCCAGAGCGTCCCTGCACGTAGGCCGCCTCGAATAGGGACACCAGCGTCGGACCCCCATCATCGCCGCGGGTCCCGTACTTGTAGACATCTGTCACCAGGATCGTATCCGCGCCCTCGGGATTCGGGTTCGTGGGATCGTCGTAGATGGTCACGAAGAAGCCGTCGACCCTGTTCTCCCTGCTATTAAAATGCGTCCTGATGCACCCGCGCAGGAAGGCGCGTCCCTCCTCGGAGCGCATCATGGAGATCAGGACTGCCAGGAAGTAGCAGTCCCCGATCTTCCCCTGATTGACATCTCCCCAGTCCATATTCCGCATATCCACGAATAGATTCTGGATATCTGTGTCGGTCAGTGCGTCCAGATCGCCGATATTGACTATTTGTCCGTCGACTTCCTGCATGTTGACGGCCTCGATGTGCAGGGCTACTCGCAACTCCGCCGCGCACTCCGCGGCGTCGCGACGAACACCATCCACATGACTCTGGTACCATTTGGTCAGCTCGTTCAGCTCGCTCTCTACCCACGCCACCTGGGACGCCTGCTCCTGAGCGCTCATACCATCCCACTGAGTATCCAGTATCTCCGCGGCGATCCGGATGTCTTCCACGGCCTTGGTCCGTGCCTCCAGAGCACTGGCGTAACGATCCAGTGAGGCCCGGCCCTCGTCGATCCCTTTGACGAGCGCCCGCAAGTCTTTACTGGCGGCGGAGTGAACCGTATCGAAGGCGTCCGCGCTCGCCCCCTCCCAGGAGGGGGCGAGACCGGGAGCCGACTCGTAAGTCGTGCTGGCGTTGTCCAGATCGGTCTTGAGTGTCGCCAGGTTTTGGGCGACCGCGCGTACGTCCTCCGCCCGCCCTGGCAGTTCCCCCACCGAGTCCGCGAACATTCCCATGACTCAGTCCTCCATGTCTCCCGTCTGAAACGTATCGCTATCCCAGGAGAACAGTCTTGACCAGGAATCATCGGTTCTCTGCGACTGCCGCGAGGCCATTCCAACGGCATCCGCCGTGTTCGATGCCCACGACGACCAGGTATCGATGCGCCGATCCCCTTCGGAGATGAACGTGTCGAGCGAGTTCGACAGCCCCAACGACCCCATCGGACCACTTCCCGGATTGGCGGGCATATCGAGCTCATCCAGCGCCCACGACACGTCGTACAGCCTTCCGGACAAGGAGTTCATCTCATCATCGTTCATCGCGAACACGCCAGCCATCCCCGCTCCTCCTCGAACGCCGGTTCGGTGCGGCAATCCTACACCGCGCAGCACCTTCTGGGGAAGCCCCAGAGCTCCTCCATCGTTAGTATCTCACCGTGAAACCGTTAGCGTCGAAACGCTTCCCCGGTGCTTCGAGTCTGGCCGGGTTGCGGGCGATGAGGACGACGGAGAGGCCCTCGCGACCGGACTTGCGGGCCACTGCGGCTCCGAGCCCCCGGTCGTCCCCGGCGATCAGCGGGGTGCGCCGCGGATAATGAGCCAGCCCCGACCCAACGGGCGCTCCAGAAGAAGGACCGCATCGCCGAAACCAGTAGTCCAGGGGTCGGTGATACCGGTGAAGTCGATGTCCTCCAATCCGTCGAGCCAATCGTCCTCCCTTTTCACGCCACCGTATTTCTCTACATTCTCGCCGCGGAGGCCGATGTAGGTTGTGACGTAGTCTCGGATGGCGGAATCGGTGGCGGTGAAGGCGATGACGTACCCCCATCCGCCGGGATACCGTGCTGCGAAGTTGGTGGATGGTTTCACCGAGATCACCTCGGCGCCTTCGGGCAGCTCGTGACCTTCGCCGATGGAGAGGATATCATCCAGATGATCAATATCTGCCGGATAGCGCCCGTTTCCCCGAGTGCTGTCCATGGAAGCCTCCTGAGTGGTGGTTGTTGCATGATACGGATTCGGCAGGCTGCAAGCAGTTGTGCACAGATAAATAAGAATGGCGCCGACTGCTGCTGAGGAGAATATTTTATTCATTCCACTCTCCGCTTCCTCTCTTGATCGAAGACTGTCCCGCCAGGTCATATTCCTGGGCGAGGCCGGCCCGGTGCGACTCCTGCAATTGTTCATCGGTTGCGGTCATGAGGACGCCTCATCCATCGAGGCGGCCGACATCTCCAAGTCGCCCTCGACTATGCGTGTACCGGTCACGGCGGACCCCCGGGACATCTGCACAGGGACCCGGGAACGAACCGATACCCGGAACCGGAATCACCGACGAATCTACTACTGCGACAGCCCCTACTCGCCAAGAGTTCGACGACGCGCCAAGGGCGTCGCCGGACCGTCCGCGGCGAGCACGCGGCCACCGTCTCATCTGAAAGCGCTCGGGACCCGCGGCCCCGGCGCGGCCAACGGGTGGTTTCCCGGCGCGGCGGCGATTCCCATGGAATTCCTCCGCCGCGGATGCGGGCGTGCCCGCGCACCGGAGGTGTCATCCGTCGTCGCTCTCACGTGATCGTCAGTGTGCGCTCCCCTATGACCAGGGCGCTGCCCAGGTCGAGCTCCACACGCTCGCCCCGCGGCAGGTGGCGGGTGGTGCCGTCGGCGAGGCGCAGCACGGTGCCATTGGAGGAGAACATGTCCTCGGCCCACACGCCGCCCCGGCCCGCCGGTCCCAGACGCAGGTGGGTGCGCGAGAGGGAGCGGGTGGGGTCGGTGACCGTCACGAGTCGGTGGGAGGGATCCGACGACGTCGGTGCGCGCCCGAGGACGAGGACGGCGTCAACGGGTTCGCGCTCACCGGAGTCCAGAACGATCCACGCGGCGGCCGCGGTCAGATCCGCCGACCTGGACAGGCTCCTGGCCAGGGGTGCCGCCGGGATCGCCGAAACGGGCGGTTCGGGACGCGGGATCGCGGGGACCGCAGGCTCGGAGGATGCCGGTGCGGGCTCGGCCTGCGGTACCGGGACGGAGGCCCGGTACCGGGCGACGGATCGGTATCGGGCGGACGGTGCCGGGGTCCCGTCGAACGCGCGGGGCTGGGGGCGATCCCAACCGGGAGATGATGCGGGCACCATGAGGACCGGCGGTTCCGGAACGGCGAGTGCCGCGGACCGCAGATGATCCTCGCCGGAGGGCGCCGCAGGCTGCGAGGGATCTTCAATGGGCGGCGGTGCCGCGGAAGCCGCCGCTTCGGCGGGCCGCTCCGCGGGCCTCGCGGGAGCCGACTGCTCGGGCAGCTGCTCCACGGGCGCCGGCGGTGCCGACGGGGCGGCCGGTCCCTGCCAGGACAGGGCCGGCGAGACCAGAGTGGGCTCGTCGTCGTCCGCCTCGGCGCCCGGGAGATTGGCTAGCCCGCTCCAGGGCCTCTTGGCCCGCAGGTTGACCTCGGCGGTCCCGGCGATGCGGTCCACCCAGTCCCGTCCGTCCCTTCCCAGTGCCAGGGTGATGACGCCGCCGATGCCCGTCGCCGACAGGAGCGTGAGAAGCAGCCCGCGAACGGCCGCGCGCCCCAGCCCGGGCGCCGCGTCCGTGCCCGCGCGCACGGCTGCGGTGCCGGTGAGCAGGGTGCCGGGGGAGCGGCCGGTCGCCGCCCGGGCGATTATGAGCACGGCGATGACCTCGGTGGCGACGATGGCCGCGAGCACGACGGAGGGGCTCCATAGACGGCTCGCGGCGACATGGGCGAGTACCAGGGCGACATCGACCAGGTAGGCGATGATGCGGGTGCCGGCGTGCGCCGGCGGGCACTGGCGCGCCGATGCCCGGGAGGCGGGTGGGCGGCGCCGGGGGTAGGGCGCGCGCGGGCTCATGAGACCACCCGCCCGACGTCGTCGCAGAGGCCGAGGCGGGCGACGGCGTTGACGGCGCCTCCGCATATATCGCCTCCGCCCGCAGCGGGGCGGTTGTCGGCGACGAGGGTGGTGGCGCAGGCCAAGCGGGCGGTCATGTGTCCTCCGTCCTGATCGAAGGCGCGGTCGGGAGACGACGCCACGCGATCCGAGCCCGACGATAGTACGACCCCCGTGGGGCGGTGGCGCGGGTACCTATCGGTGGGATCGGGGCGGCGCCCGTCCCGGTTCCCCGACCGCTGACGCGGCCGATGGCGCTTCGGCCGCGGGCTCGTCCGCCTGATCGTCTTCGTCTCCCGCCGACAGCGCTGCACAGCCCGGTGATGACGCGGAGACTCCAGGTCCAGCAGGAGGACCGGGCGACCCTCGACCAGCTGCGTCACCGGTCCTGGTGGACGGGGGCGGAGGCCTGGGTGCTGGTCGACGACTACGACCTGGTTGCGACGGCGAGCGGGAACCCACTGCTGACGCTGCTGCCACTGCTCGCCCAGTCGCAGGACATCGGGCTGCACGTGATCATCGCCAGGCGGATGGGCGGGGCCGCACGATCCGTGTACGAGGCGGTGCTGCAGAACCTGAGCGAACTCGGCACGACCGGCGTCCTTCTGTCGGGGAATCCCGAGGAGGGGGCCGTCATCGGCCGTGTGCGGCCGGTGCGCTCGGCCCCGGGGCGCGCCCGGGTGGTCTCGCGCGACCTGGGCCTGGTCACCGCCCAGCTGCTGTGGACGCCGCCGCGGGCGTGAGCGCGACCGGTCATGAGGGTGTTGCAGTCGACGTGGCGGGCGCGGTCGTGGGGGCGGGAATGGTCCAGGTGATGGTGTCCAGGGCGGCTAGGAGTTCTGGGGGGATGGGCTCATTGGGGGCGGAACAGATTGTAATGTGCCATACGCCTTGATTCTGCGGCACATACCAGAGTTCACAGGAGTAGATCTCGTCAGGTGATTCCGTTCGGACATAAGAAATGCCCGCGGCCGGTACTCCTCCAATGGTGCGTTCTCCTGCGGAGGCGCTATCGCTGACTCTGTCATCTGTGCTGTACAGTGAGAGCCAACGGTTCCGATAGTAGGCGGCGTCGCACCCGCCGTTTCCTTGAGTGTCGAATGTTGATGGACAACCAGGTCGGAAGATGTCTGATTCAATGAATTGAATCCTGATTCCCTCAATATCGTGCAGCCCGCCGTACGGTCCGATGACTTGGAGGTCTAATAGTACTTCGGGATACGAGAAGACTCTCCATCCCTCGGGGGCGTCGATGCTGATAGGGGGGCGCGTGGGCGGGACGTAGGCGGGGGTCTGCCGCTCCTCCGCGGGGCGGATGCGGCCCGCCAGGGCGAGCGCGCCGCACGCCAATGCGATAATGGTGAGTATTGCTGCGACGATGAGGGGGCGAGAGTTCTCGGGGCGCGGGATCTCGAAGGCCTTCCCCTTCCTAGTGGGCGGCTTCTTCATTGGCGTTCCTTCGAATCGTCTCGGCATTGTTTATACGTTGGTCGAGATCGGATGAAAGGCTGGCGAAAGTGGTCCCATCGTTCACAAGTGTTCTGAAGGAGTTCCTGGTGTCATTATTCATCGCCGTGAAATTCAGAAGATGTCCCTCACCGTCGCTGTTGTCGGTCATGGGTGTGCTCCCTTGGGCAGGGACGGGGAAGATGCTCCGATCGTAGACGACGGCCTCGGGTGAGGGGTAGGTCTCACGTGCTCCGTCTTGCGGATCGGGCGGTACGCAGACCGCCGAGGAGCGAGGATGGAGCGGCGCGGTAGTCGGCTCGATTCCCACGGTGAGGACGAAGGTCCCGGTCGCAGGTGCTGGGATCACCGGTCGCTGCACGGTGCGGATCGCGCGGGCCCCGGCTTCACGAGCTCGTCGTCGGGACCCGGTGGACGATCGCGAGACGGGTCGTCATCGGATGGCCGTCTTGGTCGTACGAGGATCAGGGATACGGCGGCTCCGGGCAGCAGGACCGCCGCCTCGGCGGCCAGTACGGGAAGGCTCACGTTCATGACCTCGAATAGAAGAACGGGAGTGAGGACGACCGTTCCGATGATGTACGAGATCGTTGATAGCACCGCCGTGGACCAGCTCGTCAGAAGTCCTTTGAGGCGCAGGAAGAACAATCCCATGGAAGAGATGACGCCGCCCTGTAGGAGTTCAATGACCAGAAGATAGTTCCTCGCGGCCTCGTCGTCCCAGTCGGGTGCGATAGATAGGGTGATACGCGCCGCCACCGCGACTCCGATGGTATGACTGACTGTCGTCAGCACGATATTGCGGATAATTCCTACTCGCGGCGGATCGGCGCTCTCCTGATCCGCGTCTCGACCCGATGGGGAATCGCGATCCTGACGGTTCTTCTGCGGAGCCGGTCTCGGATGCACGAGAGTGAGGGGGATGAGGGAGCCGACGCCAAGGAACATGGCCTCGAGTGCCATGATGGAATAGAGGCTGTCCAGGACCGGGGACAGGAGGACGGGGGTGAGGAAGGAGGTCCCCGCGATGTAGGACGCCGTTGCGAGCAGCGACTTCCGCCAGTTCGGCAAGAGTCCCCTGGATCGCAGTGCGAGCAGTCCGAGAGAGGAGATCGCCGCCCCCTGGATGATTCCGAGGAACATGAATGCGTACATCGTCTCGCCGGTGTCCCATCCACTCATGACTGCTGCGATGAAAAATATTATCGATGCCGCGGCGCAGAGGCTGTGGCAGATCGTCGTCAGCACGATATTGATGATCACGTCCTCTCCTCCGGCCTGGGGGAGGCGCTCGTGGATTCAGTGCCGGGGTCCGGTGGCGGAGGGGGTGCGGGCGTCCAGGTGGAGGTGGGGTCCACCGAGGGGTCGAGGGGGAGGGCGGTCTCCCATTCGGGGGCGACGCGGGTGGCGCGCGGATCCGCCTGAGTGGTGGGGCGGGATCCGGATTCCGTCGAGATCACGACTCCTCGTTCTCTGTTGTTTGTCAAACAGACCAAGCCGCCATTGAGCGTGTCATGCAGATAAACGCTGTCGACATCATCTTTAATAATGGAGTCCGGCCCGACGGCGGGAAACAATTCTTTTGTCAGTTCTTGAGCTCTAGGGTAGCTCACGGGCTGGTCAAAGGTGACCGATGCGGAGAACAATTCGTATCCGCCGTCACTGCGAAGACTGATTCTGGAAGGGGAAAGGAGTGCTGCGCCGCCGCTTTCGGTCTCCAGTTGTTCGACGAATCGTCCGAGTTGGACTTCGACCGCGGCCTGGTAGTCCTCGATGGTCTGACGCTCCTCCAGGGGTTTGGTCCCCTCGATCCAGTCGAACATTCCACTGCCCTTTCGTGTGCTGCACGCCGTCACCCCAAAAGCCAGGACGGCCCCCAGTGCGATGGCTCCCCACCGACGTCTTGATATTTTCTGCATCATGATGTCCTGTCCGCAACGGCCTTAGTTATATCCATCAGAGTGTCCGCATTTTCCATATTTGCGAATAATGTTTGCCCGCTCTGCGTTTCAATCCGATGGGGGATCGTGATCTTGGCGGGTGTCGTGCGACGCCGGCCTCGGGCGCACGAGGGTGAGAGAGATGAGGGAGCCAACGCCAAGGAATATGGCTTCGACCGCCATGATGGAATAGAGACTGTCCAGGATCGGGGACAGGACGACGGGGGTGAGGAAGGAGGTTCCCGCGATGTAGGACGCCGTTGCGATCAGCGAACTCCGCCAGTTCTGCAAGAATCCCCTGGATCGCAGTGCGAGCAGCCCCAGAGCGGATATTGACGCCCCCTGGATGATTCCGAAGAACATGAATGTGAACATCGTCTCGCCGGTGTCCCATCCGCTCATGGCCGCTGCGATGAGAAATATTATCGACGCCGCGGCGCAGAGGCTGTGGCAGATCGTCGTCAGCACGATATTG
>ERZ772964.633-NODE-633-length-14662-cov-115.641_pt1 | contig 14662 bp, 15 predicted proteins | sample MGYA00580675_ERZ772964 | MGnify/ENA primary metagenome ERZ772964 (study PRJEB29015, sample SAMEA2737941) | human oral metagenome | biome: human oral; feature: human-associated habitat; material: dental | place: China | collected 2139 ... | reverse complement strand
ACATGGCGCCGGTGTCGAGATAGGCCAGGCCGAGCCTGGAGGCGACGCGCCTGGAGACGGTGGACTTGCCTGATCCGCTCGGCCCGTCGATGGCGACGACGACTCCCATGTGCTCCTCCAGATCTCGATGAACCCGTCCAAGGGTCCCACAGGCGGCGCGCGTCCTCGGTGCGCGACCGCCATGAGATCGCGCACGGCGGGAGGGCCGCGGCGCCATCGCCCCGGCCGCCGGCGCCCGCCGAACCGCTTTCCCCAAAATACCGACCGCAGGCGCAGGACGGCCGGCCCCGGCATTATCCCGCACCATCGCGGGCGTTCATATATCACTCCGGACGGCGTCGCCACGAGCCCGCAGCAAGACGCGCGCCTTACTCGACACCGACAGGACCGCCCTCTCCTGGCACATACTTTGTGTACACGTCTTTAGCAAGACCGGCGATAGGCGTTGAATGCACGTCGCAGCAGCCGCCGACAATCTCCCGCAGAGGTTGCTTTGAGGACGGGCGCCGGTTAGCATGGTTGCACCTGAACGAGAACCCAGCAAGAGGAGCGACCCGGTGCTGGCCGAGATGAAGATCCTGCGCTGGATCACTCGGGCGCTGGCAGTCTTGAGCCTCTGCCTCGCCCTGGGGACTTGGATACTCGATTGGAACCTGGCCGGAATCCTGACCTTCTGCCTACTGGTGGGCAGCAGCCTGTCTCTACTCAGAGAGCATCTTGAAAAAAGACAAAGAGGAATGACGCCAGATTGAGATGGCATCTCCAGACCTTTTTCTCGGACCACTGGAGCATCAGCCACCTCACCCCATGGACAAAGACGGGAATCGAAGGAGAATGATAGTGGCCGCGATGAGGATCCTGCACTGGTCGATCATCGTATTCGGAGTCCTGGGTTTCTGCTTTGCGGCGGGAGACCTCTTCCTCGATCTGCCGCACAATCCGGCCACGGCGTTCTTGCTGGTAGCAGTCGGCCTGTCGTTCTTGAAGTCGCACTTTGAGAAGAGGAGCCGGAGAACCGGAGCGGAGTCCTAGCCGACGACGACCCGCCAGCCCCTTGCGTCAAGCGCCTCCTGGAGGCCCTGGGCCGCCGCGGGCAGCACGGAGAGCATGGCGAGGCCGGCGCTCTGCCCGGCGGAGTGCTCCAGGGAGAAGTCCTCGATATTGACCCCGGCCGCCCCCACGTCGGAGAAGAGCCTCCCGAGCTCGCCGGCGGAGTCCGGCACGAGGACCTGGACCACGGCGTAGCGGCGCGGCGCACCGCCGTGCTTGCCGGGAATGCGGGCCCGCCCGGTGTTGCCGCGACTCATGACGTCGGTGACGGCGCCCACCGCTCCCGGGGCGATCGTCTCCGCGCCGCCGGGGGCGGCGTACTCGGGCGAGTCGGGCGGCAGCGCAGCGGGGCCGACGCCAGTGATGAGAGTGTCGAGGTCGTCGCGCACGGCGCGCAGCAGCTCGGCCACCGGCCCGGCGTTGCCGACCACGATCGCCGACCACAGGCGCGGGTCGGAGGCGGCGATACGGGTGGTGTCGCGCAGCCCCTGACCCGCCAGCGCCAGGGCCGACTCGGGCAGGTCCTCCAGCCGTGCGGCCAGCAGCGAGCTGAGCAGCTGAGGGACGTGCGAGACGGCCGCGACCGCGGCGTCGTGCTCGGCGGCGCCCATGGCCACCGGGGTGGCGCCGACGTCGACGGCGAGGTTGCGGACCCGGAGCACCGCCTCCGGGTCGGCCCCCTCCCCCACGACCACCCAGGGCCGGCCGGCGAACAGGTCGGAGTCCGCGGCTGCGGCCCCGGAGCGCTCGCGGCCCGCCATGGGGTGGGAACCGACGTAGCGGCGGGCGCCCTCGCCCCCGTGGGCGCGGACCTCTGCGGCGACGCGGTTCTTGACGGAGGCGACGTCGGTGACCACGGCGCCCGGGTGCGCGTCCAGCTCGCGCACCACGACGCTCGCGGCGACATCGGGGGGCGTGGCGACCACGACCATGCGCGGCTCGGCATCGCCGTCGGCCCGCACCCGCCCGGCCCCCATGTCGCGGGCCAGGGCCAGGGACGTGGGCGAGTTGTCGGAGAGCTGCACCTGGATGCCGGCGGCGGACAGGGCCAGGGCGAGCGAGGTGCCCAGCAGGCCGGTTCCCACGACGAGCACCGGCCCTCGGGTGGCGAACGCCGGAGCGACGGAGTCGTTCACAGCCCGACCTCGTTCTGCAGGGCCGCCACCTCGTCGCCGGTGAGCCGCCGCATCTTCCCGGGGCTCAGGGACCCGAGCGTCAATGGACCCAGCCTGGTGCGGACCAGGCGTGTCACCGGGTGGTCGACCGCGGCCAGCATGCGCCGCACAATGCGGTTCCGGCCGGAGTGCAGCGTGATCTCGACGATCGAGCCGGTCGGTCCGGAGTCCTTGATCGTGACGCGGTCCGCCCGGGCCTCGCCGTCGTCCAGCTCGATGCCTCGCCTGAGCTTGCGCGGCACCCACTGCTCAACCCTCCCCTCGACGATCGCTACATAGGTCTTGGCGATCTCATAGCTGGGGTGCATGAGGCGGTGCGCGAGCTCGCCGTCGTTGGACAGCAGCAGCAGCCCCTCGGTCTCGGTGTCCAGGCGCCCCACGTGCACGAGGCGGACGGAGCCGGGGCTGTCGAGCTCGTCGGCGTGCTCGGCCACCCACCGGGCCCCGAGCTCGGCGACGGTGGGGCGGCCCTCCGGGTCCTCCATGGTGGTGACCACCCCGGCCGGCTTGTGCAGCATGACGGTGATGACGTCGGGGTCGGTCAGGACGCGGGCGCCGTCGACCCGGATCTCCTGCGCTGCGGGATCGACCCTCACGCCGGGCCCGGTCACGGTCACCCCGTCCACGCTGACCCGTCCCGAGGCGATGAGCGCCTCGCAGGCGCGTCGGGAGGCGACGCCGGCGTGGGCCAGGACCTTCTGGAGGCGCTCGCCGTCGGCGACGTGCGGGTCGTCGGCCCCGCCGCGGGCGGCGCGGCGGCGGGCGGCGAGGAGCTCGGCCTCCTCGTCCTCGCCCAGCGCCTCCGCGTCGAAGGCGGCCAGCTGGTCGGGGTCCGCGGTCTCGCCCAGCTCCTCCAGGTCGTCCTCGTCGTAGAACTCCTGACCGGTCAGGTCGAGCTCGCCGCTCATCGGTGGTTCCTCTCACTCATCTCGTCCTCGATGTCGTCCAGGGCCGTGGTGTCGGGCAGGTAGGGGGCCAGGGGCGGCAGGTCCTCCAGGGAGTCCAGGCCCAGGTACTCCAGGAACTCGGCGGTCGTGCGGTACAGGATCGCGCCGCTGGGCTCGGTGCCGGTCTCCTCGATGAGGCCGCGCGCGTGCAGGGTGCGCACGACGCCGTCGACGTTGACGCCGCGGATCGCGGCGATGCGCCCGCGGGTGACTGGCTGGCGGTAGGCGACGACGGCGAGGGTCTCCAGGGCCGCCTGGGACAGGCGGGCCGTCGCCCCGCCGACGACGAAGCGCTCGACGAGGTCGGAGAACTCCGGCGCCGAGGCGAGCCTCCACCCCCCGGCGGCGCGGCGCAGCACGAAGCCGCGGGGGCGCCCGGCGTCGTCGCGGCCGGCGTACTCGGCGGCCAGGGACTCCAGGAGCGCCTCGGTGGCGGCCTCCTCCAGCCCGAGCACCTCGGACAGCGCCGCGGTGGTGACCGGCTCGTCGGCGACGACGAGCACCGCCTCGGCCGCGGACCGCAGGCGGTCCCCGGGCACGGCGCTCAGCTCCCCCTGGCGGGCGGGCGGGCTCTGGCTCATCCGAACTCCTCCTCGACGTCCGGGGAAATGATGCCCGCCAGGTCCCCCTCGCCGCCGCACCACGCCACGGTGATCTCCCCCATCGGCTCGCCCTGGTCGAGGTCCACGCCGCCCTGGCGGTGCAGGATGAGCAGGGCCAGGAAGCGGGCGACGACGACGGCGGTGTGCTCGGCGTCGGCGATGAGGCGACCGAAGGTAAGGGTGCCGTGCCGCCGCAGGCGCAGCGCGATCAGGTTCAGCTGCTCTCCGACGGCCACCCGCTCGTGCAGGTGGACGGTCTGGACGCCGGGATCCGCGGGCCGGGTGAAGGCCCGCACCGCCAGGCGGGCGAGCTCGGCGGCGTCGACGGTGGCCACGAGCCGGGGCAGCAGCGCGGCGAGCTCGGGGGCCAGGCCCACGACGCGGGGGTGGCTGCGCGAGGCGGTGGCGGCCATGTCGGCCAGCCAGCGTGAGGCCTGCTTGTAGGCGCGGTACTGCAGGAGACGGGCGAACAGGAGGTCCTGGGCCTCGAGGAGCTCCAGGTCCTCCTCCTCGTCGTCGGGATCGTGCGGCAGAAGGCGGTGGGCCTTGAGGGCGAGCAGGGTGGAGGCGACGACGAGGAACTCGCTGGCGCGCCCCAGGTCCCAGTCGGCGCGCATGTGGGCGATGAACTCGTCGGTGACCTCCGCCAGGGCGAGCTCGGTGACGTCCAGGCGGCGGCGCGCGATGAGCGCCAGGAGCAGGTCGAAGGGGCCCTCGAACTGGGGCAGGCTGACGGAGAAGCCGGGGAGGCGCGCCGTCGTCTCCTCCTCGCCGCCCGTCGGCGCCGCGAGTGGGGCCGCAGGGGCCGCCTCAGGCGACATTGCCGCGGGCGATAACCTCCCGGGCGAGCCGACGGTAGGCCTCGGCGCCGGGGTGGGTCGGGGCGTAGCTGGTGATCGGCTCATTGGCGACGGTGGCGTCGGGGAACTTGATGGTCCTGCGGATCTGCGTGCTGTAGAGCTGCTCGCCGAAGGCGTCGTCAAGGCGCTCCAGGACCTCCCGGGAGTGCAGGGTGCGGTGGTCGACCATGGTGGCCAGGATGCCGTCGATCTGCAGGCGGGGGTTAAGACGGTCGCGGACCCGATCGACGGTCTCCACCAGCAGGGCGACGCCGCGCAGGGCGAAGAACTCGGTCTCCAACGGGATGATGACGCCGTGAGAGGCGGTCAGGGCGTTAATGGTCAGCAGCCCCAGAGAGGGCTGACAGTCCACCAGGATGGCGTCATAGTCGTCCAGCACCGGGCGGAGAACCCTGGTCAGGGCCTGCTCGCGGGCGACCTCGTTGACCAGCTGGACCTCGGCTGCGGACAGGTCGATATTGGCCGGGACGATATCAAGGCCCTCGGCGGTCGTGGGGTGGATCACCGGGCGCACGTCCGGGCTGGCGGCGACCAGCAGGCTGTATATGGTGGAATCCAGCTCGTGGGCGTTGACGCCCAGGCCCGCGCTGGCAGCGCCCTGCGGATCGAAATCGACAATGAGGACCTTGCGCCCGTACTCGGCCAGGGCCGCTCCGAGGTTGATGGTGGTGGTTGTCTTCCCGACACCGCCCTTCTGGTTGCACATGGAGATGACGCGCGCGGGACCATGTGACTCCAGTGGGGCGGGGTCAGGGAAGACCCTCTCCTCGGGCTCGTCCGTGGAGGAGTTCAGGTCGATCAGGCCGGACTGGTTGGACTCACTCACATTGGCAGCCTAGTCGATAACCGCTCACGGGCCGCGGTAGGCGCGTCTATAGCCATGTCGTGTTCATGCTCCGCGATGCGCCCGCCCGCGCCCGCGTCAGCCGCGGGCGCGCGGATGACTGGTGGCGTAGACCTCCCGGAGGTGGTCAACAGTGACCTTCGTGTAGATCTGGGTGGTCGTCACCGAGGCGTGGCCGAGCATCTCCTGGACCACCCGGACGTCGGCGCCTCCGGCGAGCAGGTGTGTTGCGAAGGAGTGGCGCAGGGTGTGTGGCGAGATGTGCCGTTCCTCGGCGCCGTCTCCACCGGTCAGGCCGGCGCGCTCGGCGGCGCGCTGAAGGACGGCCCAGGCGGACTGGCGCGACAGCGGCCTGCCCAGGGTGTTGAGGAAGACCTGCGGCGCCCCCCTGCCCCGGGCGGCCAGCTCGGGGCGCCCCCGCACCAGGTAGGACTCCAGAGCGCTCCAGGCGTACTGGCCCATGGGCACGACTCGCTCCTTGCGCCCCTTGCCGAGCAGACGCAGGCACCCCGAGTCCGCATCGAGGTCGTCCACGACCAGGCCCACGGCCTCCGATATCCGTGCGCCGGTGGCATACAGGACCTCCAGAAGCGCCCGGTCGCGCACGCCGACCGCGTCATCGCCGGCCGAGGCGGCGTCGAGCAGGCGAGTCACCTCCTCGACGCTCAGGGCCTTGGGAAGCCGCCGTCCCACCTGGGGCGGGCGGACCCGGGCCGCGGGGTCGGCCTCGGTCAGGCCCTCGTCCAGGAGGAAGCGGTGAAAGCCGCGCACGGCGGTGACAGTACGGGCGGCCGACGAGGCCACCAGGGGCCGTCCTCCGTCCGAGCCGGTGCGCAGCGCCTCCAGAAAGGCCGTCACATCCGCCTCCTCGACATCGGCGAACGCCCGGGCGCGGCGTGTGCGCAGGAAGTCGGCGTAGCGGCTCAGGTCCCGCTCGTAGGCGGCCAGGGTGTTCTGGCTCAGCCCGCGCTCGACACGCAGGTGAGCGAGGTATCCGCGCAGGGACCGCAGGAAGGCATCCCCACGCGGGTCCGTTTCCGTGCCGGTGCCCGCAAGATCGGTCGTGGCAGTATCCCGACAGCGCTCAGGAGAACCTGGCGACGAGCCCGAGGCCCACGATTGTGACAGTCCACAGCAGGGCGACACCGACCGTGATGCGGTCGAGGTTGCGCTCAGCCACGCCCGAGGAGCCGGCAGACGAGGAGATGCCCCCGCCGAACATGTCGGACAGTCCGCCTCCCTTGCCCTTGTGCAGCAGGATCGACATGATCAGGAAGAAGCTGGACAGGACCAGGAGCACCTGGAGGATGATTCTCAGCGCGGTCACGCTGTGTTCCCTTCGTGTATCGCGCCCCCGCGGGCCGGTGGGCGCTCTCGTGGGGCAGTCGCCTGCCCGATCCGTGCCGGACTCTACCCGATCCGCGCCCGATCCACGCCGCCGGGTCCGGCCGCCTCGCATCCGAGGCGGCCGGACCCGGGCCGCGACGTCGATCGTCGCGCGCCGGAGCGCTCCGGTGTCGTGAGGCGCTCAGGCGTAGAAATTCGCCATGGCGGCGAAGGAGTCGGCCTTGAGCGAGGCTCCGCCGACGAGGGCGCCGTCGACGTCCGGCTGTGTCATGAGCTCCTTGATGTTGCCGGGCTTGGCGCTCCCGCCGTACAGGATGCGCGTGGCGTCGGCGGTGGTGCCGCCGAAGTCGGCGCGCAGCGCCTCGCGGATCGCGTTGCAGACCTCCTGGGCGTCGGCGGCGGTGGCGGTCTCGCCGGTGCCGATGGCCCAGATGGGCTCGTAGGCGATGACGATCCTGGCGACGTCCGCGGGGCTCCAGCCCTTGAGGGCCGCGCGAATCTGGTCGAGCACGAACTTGACGTGAGTGCCGGCCTTTCGGATCTCCAGGGCCTCGCCGCAGCACAGGATCGGGGTCATGCCGGCGTCGAGCACCTTGCGCGCCTTGGCGCCCACGAGCTCGTCGGACTCGCTGTGGTACTCGCGGCGCTCGGAGTGGCCCATGACCACGTAGGTGCAGCCGAGCTTGGTGAGCATCGCGGTGGAGACCTCACCGGTATAGGCGCCGTTGTCGTGCACGGAGACGTCCTGGGCGCCGTACTTGATGTCGAGGTTGTCGGCGTCGACGATCGTCTGCACGGTGCGGATGTCGGTGAAGGGCGGGATGACCAGGACCTCGCACTTGGCGTAGTCGTGGTCGTCGTCCTTCAGGGCCATGGCCAGGCCCTGAACCAGGTGGTTGGCCTCGAGGTGGTCGAGGTTCATCTTCCAGTTGCCCGCCATGAGCGGGATGCGGTTCGTCATGGTGGATCAGCCTTCCAGGACAGCGATGCCGGGCAGGGTCTTGCCCTCGAGGAGCTCGAGGGAGGCGCCGCCACCGGTGGAGATGTGGGAGAAGGTGGACACGTCGAATCCGAGCGTGCGGACGGCGGCGGCGGAGTCGCCCCCGCCGATGACGCTGAAGGCGTCGGAGGCGGAGATCGCCTCGGCGACGGCCTTGGTGCCCGCGGCGAAGGCGGGGAACTCGAAGACGCCCATGGGGCCGTTCCACACGACGGTCTTGGACGACGCGATGGCCTCACCGAAGAGCTCGCGGGTCTTCGGACCGATGTCCAGGCCCATCTGGTCGTCCGGGATGGCGTCGGAGGGCACGATGGTGGCGGGGGCGTCGGCCTTGAACTCGGGCGCGACGACGGTGTCGACGGGCAGGAGGAGCTCGACGCCGCGCTCCTTGGCGGTGGCCAGGTAGCCCTTGACGGTGTCGACCTGGTCCTTCTCGAGCAGCGAGGTGCCCACCCCGTGGCCCTGGGCGACCATGAAGGTGTAGGCCATGCCGCCGCCGATGAGGAGGCGGTCGGCCTTGCCCAGGAGGTTGGCGATCACGCCGAGCTTGTCGGAGACCTTCGAGCCGCCCAGCACCACCGTGTAGGGGCGCTCGGGGTTGTTGACGGCCCGGCCCAGGGACTCGATCTCCTTGCGCACGAGCAGGCCCGCGGCGGCCGGCAGGAGCTTGGCGACGTCGTAGACGGAGGCCTGCTTGCGGTGGACGACGCCGAAGCCGTCGGAGACGAAGACGTCGCCCAGGGCGGCGAGCTCCTTGGCGAAGGCGGCGCGCTCGGCGTCATCCTTGGAGGTCTCGGCGGCGTTGAAGCGCACGTTCTCCAGCAGGACGATCTCGCCGTCCTTCAGCTCGGCGACCGCGGCCTTGGCGGAGGGGCCCACGGTGTCCTCGGCGAGCGTGACGTGCGCGCCGGTGACCTCGGCGAGGCGCTTGGCGACCGGGGCCAGTGAGAAGTCGGGGTTGACCTTGCCCTTGGGGCGCCCGAGGTGCGCGACGATGATGACCTTGGCGCCGGCGCCCAGGAGGGTCTTGAGAGTCGGCAGGGCGGCCTGGATACGGCCGTCGTCGGTGATGTTCTTGTCGGCGTCGAGCGGGACGTTGAAGTCGGAGCGGACCAGGACGCGCTTGCCCTTCAGGTCGCCCAGGGACTCGATGGTTTTCATGCGAAACCTCTTATCGGTGGTGGTGGCTGGCAAAAGGGGGCCGGTCCGACGCGCCCGCCGGAACCGGGGGGCCTGCCGCCGGCGGTGTCACCGGCGGGCGGGCCCGACGAACTGCGCCCGCGCACGCAGTGGCGTGCGCGGGCGCAGTCTCAGGGGAGCATCATGCTCTCGGACGTCGTGCTCAGAGGCGCTCGGCGACGTACTCGGTCAGGTCGACGAGGCGGTTGGAGTAGCCCCACTCGTTGTCGTACCAGGACAGGACCTTGACGAGGTCGCCGATGACCTTGGTCTCGGTGGCGTCGAAGATCGAGGAGTGCGAGTCGCCCATGATGTCCGCCGAGACGATCGGGTCCTCGGTGTAGGCCAGGATGCCCTTGAGCGGGCCCTCGGCGGCCTCCTTGACGGCGGCCTTGACGGACTCGACGGAGACCTCCTTCTCGGCCTGGAAGGTCAGGTCGGTCAGCGAGCCGGTCGGGGTCGGCACGCGCACGGCCAGGCCGTCGAACTTGCCCTTGAGCTCGGGGATGACCAGGGCGACGGCCTGGGCCGCGCCGGTCTTGGTCGGGATCATGGACAGGGCGGCGGCGCGGGCGCGGCGCAGGTCCTTGTGGGGGGCGTCGAGAATGCGCTGGTCGCCGGTGTAGGAGTGGATCGTGGTCATGATGCCGCGGACGATCCCGAACTTGTCGTTGAGGACCTTGGCCAGGGGCGCGAGGCAGTTGGTGGTGCAGGAGGCGTTGGAGATGATGTTCTGGGTGGCCGGGTCGTACTTGTCCTCGTTGACGCCGATGACGAAGGTGCCGTCGACGTTCTTGGCGGGGGCGGAGATGACGACCTTCTTGGCGCCGCCGTCGATGTGGGCCTTCGCCTTCTCGCCGTCGGTGAAGAAGCCGGTGGACTCGACGACGACCTCGACGCCCAGGTCGCCCCAGGGCAGCTCGGCCGGGTCGCGGTGGGCGAGGACCTTGATGTGCTTGCCGTTGACGACGATGCCCTCGTCGTCGTAGGAGACCTCACCACCGAAACGGCCGAGGATGGAGTCGTACTTAAGCAGGTGAGCGAGGGTCTTGTTGTCCGTCAGGTCGTTGACCGCTACAACCTCGAGGTCCGCCTTCTGCTTGAGGGCGGCGCGGAAGAAGTTGCGGCCGATACGACCGAAGCCGTTGATACCAACGCGGGTGGTCACTTTAGGTCCTCCTAGTACGCCGGTACGGCGCACGCTGTTCGTGTCTTCGCACACCGGAGTGTGCCCCGGACCGCTAGGGCGGGCGCCTCTGCGCTCCGGCACTCGGGAGTCTAGCGTTTGCGACGCGCCTCACGCGAGGATCGGCCTCGCCAAGGGCGAACAGCAACGGGCGAGAAGGAGCGCGCACGTGACCTGGCATACGTTTGACACCCCGAAGCGGGACCGATGTCCCATGAACGGGTTCGCACCAGGGCGGCGCGCCGGGGTCCTGCTGCGGGTCGCGGCCCGGCGGACGGCCCCCGCGGCGTCACATGTCGAGCATGTCCTGGGTGAGGGCGGACTCGGTGTCCGGCACGCCCAGCTCATGGGCGCGCTTGTCCGCCATGGCGAGCAGCCGCCGGATGCGGCCCGCGACGGCGTCCTTGGTCAGCTGGGGGTCCGAGAGCTGTCCGAGCTCCTCCAGGCTCGCCTGCTTGTGCTCCATGCGCAGACGACCCGCCTGCACCAGGTGCTCGGGGACATCGTCGCCCAGGATCTCGAAGGCTCGCTCCACGCGTGCGCCCGAGGCCACGGCGGCGCGGGCGGAGCGCCGCAGGTTGGCGTCGTCGAAGTTGGCCAGCCGGTTGGCCGTGCCGCGCGTCTCCCGGCGGGAGCGCCGCTCCCCCCAGGTCGCGAAGGTGTCCACGGCCCCCATTCGCTCCAGCAGGACGCCGATGGCCTCGCCGTCGCGCACGACGACGCGATCGGCCCCGCGCACCTCGCGGGCCTTGGCTGCGATGTCGAAGCGCCGAGCCGCACCGACCAGGGCCAGGGCGGCCTCGCTGCCGGGGCAGGTGACCTCCAGGGAGGAGGAGCGGCCGGGCTCGGTCAGCGAGCCGCGCGCCAGGAAGGCTCCGCGCCAGGCGGCGGCAGAGGCGTTGCGCCCGCCCTGGACGACGGCGACCGGCATGCCGCGCACCGGCCGCCCCCGCCCGTCGACGAGCCCGGTCAGGCGCGCCAGGTCCTTGCCGCGATCGGTGACGCGCAGCACGTAGTGGTTGCCGCGGTGCAGGGAGCCGGACTGAACGACCATGACCTCGGGGTCCATGGAGAACAGCTCGCGCAGCTCGCGATGGAGGCGGCGCACCGCTCCCCCGTGGTCGAGCTCGGCCTCGACGACGATCCTGCCCGAGACGATGTGCAGTCCGCCGGAGAAGCGGAGCATGGAGGCGACCTCCGCGCGCCGCTGGGCGGCATTCTGAGCGGTTACGTGCGCAAGCTCGTCCTTGACGGCTACTGTCAGTGACATGGCGGGGAACCTCCTCGGTCGGTGAAGGCGGACGATCAATCCGCTCGGGTCCAGGCGACGTCACCCATTACGCCGTCAAAAGCGTCGCGGAAAGCGGCGGCCAAACGCAAGGGGTCATGGTTGCACAGGGTCTCGCCCGTGCGTACCTGGCGCAGGACGACGACGGCGCCGAGCTGCCCCGCGACGGCCTCCAGGTCGTCGATGTCCTCCACGACGCTCGGATCGGCAATAATAACGTCTAATTGCAGATCCGGTGCGTACTCATTTAGGACGCGCAGGTGATCCGCTGAAGTCATCCCGTCGGTCTCGCCGCGCTGAGGGGACAGGTTGAGCACGACGGCCTTGAGGGCCTTCGTGCTCTCCAGAGCCCGTCGCATGGAGGGCAGGATCAGGTGGGGCAGAACCGACGTGTACCAGGAGCCGGGCCCCAGCACCACCCAGTCGGCCTCGTCAATGGCCTGCACCGCCTCGGGATGGGCGTCCGCGTCGGCGGGGACGATGCCCACGTTCTCCATCTGGCCGCGCTCGGTGGCCACGGCCACCTGACCGCGCACCCGCCTGCGGTCGGCGCCGTCGACGATGTCGGCCTCGATGATCAGGGGCGAGGCGCTCATGGGGACCACCCGTCCGTGGATGGTCAGGAGCCGCCCGACCCAGTCCAGACCCTCGACCTCGTCGCCGAGAAGCTGCCACAGCGCCAGGATGAGCAGGTTGCCCAGGGCGTGGTTGTCGAGCTCGCCCTGGCCGGCGAAACGGTGCTGGAGCACGTCGCGCCAGGTCAGTCCCCACTCGGAGTCATCGGTCAGCGCGGCCAGGGCCATGCGCAGGTCCCCCGGCGGCAGGCAGTCGAACTCGCGACGCAGGCGCCCGGAGGAGCCGCCGTCGTCGGCGACGGTGACGACCGCCGTGAGGCGGTGGGTGACGTGCCGCAGCGCCCGCAGCGTCGCCGACAGGCCGTGCCCTCCGCCGAGCGCCACGACCGCCGGTCCGTCCTCGCCGCGTCGCGGCCAGCCCGCGGGGTCGAGTGTGGAGTGCGCATTCATGAGGCTTCTCACTCCCGTCCCAGGTCGCGGTGCTGGGTGGAGACCTTGAAGCCGGCGCCACGGAGGTGGGCGGAGATCCGCTCGGCCGAGGCCACCGAGCGGTGCTTGCCGCCGGTGCAGCCCACCGCGATCGTCACGTTCGGCTTGAGCTCCTGGAGGTAGGCGGGCAGCGCGGGGGCCAGCAGGGCGGCGTAGCCGTCGACGAAGGCGGCCGCTCCCTTCTGCCGGAAGACGTACTCGGCCACCGGCGCGTCGCGTCCGGTCAGGTGGCGCAGCTCGGTGACCCAGTAGGGGTTGGGGATGAAGCGCACGTCCAGGACGTGGTCGGCGTCCATGGGCAGGCCGTACTTGAAGCCGAAGGACATCACCGTCACCTGGAGCGCCAGCTCGGACTCGGTGGCGACCAGCTCCCGCACGCGCCGCGCCAGGTCGTGGACCGAGTAGTCGGTGGTGTCGATGACGTGGTCGGCCTGGGCCTTCAGACCCGCGAGCAGGGTGCGCTCGTGCTCGATGCCGTCCAGGATCGAGCCCGTGCCCTGCAGCGGGTGGGGACGCCGGGAGGACTCGAAGCGTCGGATGAGGGCGGAGTCGGAGGCGTCCAGGAAGATCAGACGCAGCCTGACCCTGGACTCGCGCAGCTGGCCGAGGTACTGCATGAACGAGGCGAAGAACTCGCGGCTGCGCACGTCGACCACGGCTGCCAGGCGGTGGACGCCAGCGCCGACCGTCGTCATCATGCCCGCCATGGCGGGCAGCAGCTGGGGCGGGAGGTTGTCGACGACGTACCAGTCCAGGTCCTCCAGCGCGTTGGCGGCACGGGAGCGACCAGCCCCCGACATCCCGGTGACGATGATCATCTCGGGCCGCTGGGCCGGCGGGACGGGCGGAGTGGCGTCATCGATGACGGGGATGAAGGGGGGCACGGTGTCCCGCAGAGGGTCACGGCCCTGCGCCGGGTCGCGGGCGGAATTGGCAGCGGGCTGCGAGCGGTGGGCGTCCATACGCCTAGCATGGCACGCTTCGCGCGGGCAGCCGGGGCGCGCCATGGGTAGCGTTGTCATCGATCCGCTCTCGACCCCTCTGCTGGAGACGCCCATGGCCACTGAAACCGACGACACCGCCGAGTCCGCCGAGTCCGCTGAGGACGCCGACGCCGTAAAGGCAGCTGGAACCGCCGGAGGTGCCGGCCGCCGTGCCGCCCCGCCCGTCGTCGGGACGCCGTGGACGCGGTCGGCCACCCGTGTGGCGCTGCTCGGCTCGGGGGAGATCGGCAAGGAGATCGCCATCGCCCTCATGCGGCTCGGGGTGGAGGTCACCGCCGTCGACCGGTACGACGGCGCTCCCGCCCAGCAGGTGGCGCACGGCGCCCTGACGGTGGATATGAGCGACCCGAGGGCGCTCACCGCCGCGATCCGCTCCAGCGGCGCGGACGTCGTGGTCCCGGAGATCGAGGCGCTGGCGACGGATGCCCTGGTCGCCCTGGAGGAGGCCGGCGAGGTCCGGGTCGTGCCGACGGCGCGGGCGGTCCACCTGACCATGGACCGGGAGGGGATCCGGCGTCTGGCCGCCGAGGAGCTGGGGCTGGTCACCAGCCCCTACGCCTTCGCCTCCAGCCGTGAGGAGCTCGGAGCCGCGGCACGTCGGATCGGCTTCCCCTGCGTCGTCAAGCCGGTCGTGTCGTCCTCAGGGCACGGGCAGTCGGTGCTCCGGTCCCTCGACGACGTCGCGGCGGCCTGGCGCGCAGCGGCCGCGGGCGGGCGGGTGGACCGCGGGCGGGTGATCGTCGAGGGGTTCGTCGACTTCGACGCCGAGATCACGCTGCTGACCGTGCGCTCCCGAGACCCGCGCACCGGCAGGACGGTGACGAGCTTCTGCGCCCCCATCGGGCACCGCCAGGTCGATGGCGACTACGTGGAGTCCTGGCAGCCGCAGGCCCTGGCGCCGGCGGCCCTGGAGGCGGCCCAGCGGACGGCGGCCACCGTCACGGCGGCGCTCGGCGGGTGGGGCCTGTTCGGGGTGGAGCTGTTCATCTGCGGTGAGGAGGTCCTCTTCTCCGAGGTCTCCCCCAGACCCCACGACACCGGCCTGGTGACGTTGGCCAGTCAGCGCCTGAGCGAGTTCGAGCTGCACGCCCGGGCCCTGCTGGGCCTGCCGGTGGA
>ERZ772964.630-NODE-630-length-14673-cov-18.1454_pt1 | contig 14673 bp, 9 predicted proteins | sample MGYA00580675_ERZ772964 | MGnify/ENA primary metagenome ERZ772964 (study PRJEB29015, sample SAMEA2737941) | human oral metagenome | biome: human oral; feature: human-associated habitat; material: dental | place: China | collected 2139 ... | reverse complement strand
CCGCCGCCGAGATTCGCGAGCTCATCGAGGGCTGAGGCTCTCGACGCCGGTGGGGCCTTTCACGTGGCCCGGCGGATCGGCTGAGGCGCGGGCGTCCCAGGGTCCACAGGCCCGGGACTGCAGGTGGTCTCCACAGGGCTGAGAAGCCCCTGAGCGCGCGGGCTCGGGATGGACCGATTCTGGTGGGGCGGGCACAGCGCCCGCTGGGGAGCAGCGGTCCGCTGGTCCCCACCAACCAGAGGAGAACCACCATGAGGAGACCCACGAGTACCACTCTGCGCGCTCTGCGCACCAGCGTGATGCTGGCCCGCTCGGGTGAAATGTCGGCACTGCCGACCCGCTTGCGGCGCCTAGTGTCCCGGGAGGAGGGCATGGCCACCGCCGAGTACGCCATTGGGACCCTGGCGGCCGCGGCCTTCGCCGGCCTGCTGCTGGCGCTCATGCGCTCGGGCAGCCTGAGCGGCGCCCTGCAGTCCATCATCGAGTCGGCGCTCTCGGTGTGATGTGCGGCGTCATCGCAGTGGGTGGGCGCGCTCGCCCCCGAAGGGTCCGGCTGCCCGGCGGTGGCCGACGTCGCCGCCCGGGCCCCGCTTCCCGCCGGCCTTGCGGCCGGGCGGAACCGCATCCGTCACGCGGCTGCTCGCGCCATCGAGACGCTGAGTCCGGCGGTGGGTCCAGCGGCCCGGACGAGTCCGGGCAGGGTGAGCAGGGGATGGTGACGGCGGAGACGGCGCTGTCGCTTCCCGCCGTCGTCCTCGTACTCCTCATCGTCCTGGCTGCCGTCAGCGCCGGCGTCACTCAGCTTCGGGTGGCCGACGCCGCCCGCACGGTCGCCCGAAAGGCCGCCATCGGCCAGGAGGACTACACCGGCGCGGCCCAGCGCGTGGCCGGCGGGGTGAGCCTCGGCGTCGAGCAGGGCGAGCTCACCTGCGTCACCGCCGCCCGGCCCGTGCCCGGTCCGCTGGGTGGGCTGGGCCTGACGGCACGCGCCCGGGCCTGTACCTACACCGAACCGAGCAGCCCATGAACCGTCCACGAAGGGATGAGCGCGGTTCGGGGACGGTTTACGCCCTGGGTGTCATCGCGGTGCTCCTGGCGGCCGCGGTCGGCATCGCGGGGCTCATCCAGGCCCAGAGTGCCACCGGCCGGGCCCGGGCCGCCGCCGACCTTGCGGCCATCTCCGGTGCCACAGTCCTGTCCTCGGTGGTCGCCCCCGGCGACCCCTGCGCCATGGCCGGACGCGTCGCCGCCGCCAATGGCGCCTCGGTGAGCGCCTGCTCCGTAGCCGGCGAGGACGTCACGGTCAGCGTGACTGTTCCCGCGACGATCCTCGGCCTGCCCCGCCAGGCCGCCGCCCAGGCCCGCGCCGGCCCCGTCGACGTCCCGCCCGGCTGAGCTCAGTGCGCCCCGGCCCGAGACTCAGTCCTCGACGGCGACGGTGGCACCGTTGGCGAACTGGGCCGCGTGGAGTCGTGCGTAGGCGCCGTCGGCCGCGATGAGCTCATCGTGGCTGCCCTGCTCGACGATGTCACCGTGCTCCATGACCAGGATGGTGTCGGCGTCGCGGATCGTGGACAGGCGGTGGGCGATGATGAAGCTCGTGCGGCCCTCGCGCAGCGCGTTCATGGCCTGCTGGACCAGCAGCTCGGTGCGGGTGTCCACCGAGCTGGTGGCTTCATCGAGGATGAGCACGGCCGGGTTGGCCACGAAGGCCCGTGCGATCGTGAGCAGCTGACGCTCACCGGCAGAGATGTTGGCGGCGTCCTCCTCCAGAACCGTGTCGTAGCCCTGTGGCAGGGCCTTGATGATGTGGTCGACGAAGCAGGCCCTCGCGGCGGCCTCGACCTCCTCATCGGTGGCCCCGGGGCGCCCGTAGCGGATGTTCTCGCGGATCGTGCCGGCGAACAGCCAGGGGTCCTGCAGGACCATGCCGGTCCGACGGCGCACGTCGTGGCGAGTCATGGTGGCGATGTCGCGCCCGTCGAGCAGGATGCGGCCGCCGTCGAGCTCGTAGAAGCGCATGAGCAGGTTGACCAGGGTGGTCTTGCCCGCTCCCGTGGGCCCCACGATCGCGACCGTGTGCCCGGGGTCAACCCGCAGCGACAGGTCCCGGATGAGCTCGACCTCCGGGCTGTAGGAGAAGCGCACGTGCTCCATCTCGATGACACCCGGGCCCCCTGGAGCCTGCCCGCTGGGGTGGGCCGCCGAATCCCGGCCGGCGCCCTCCGGGGCGACGTCGTCGGGCCGCTGCTCCTCGGCATCGAGCAGCTCGAAGATCCGCTCGGCGCTGGCGGTACCGGACTGTACGGCCGTGGCCATGCCACCGAGCTGGCCCAGGGGCTGGGAGAACTGCTGGGAGTACTGGATGAAGGCCTGCACGTCACCCAGGCGCAGCGACCCGGAGGCGACCATGGCGCCGCCGACCACCGCAATGGCCACGTAGTTGAGGTTCCCGATGACCAGCATGACCGGCATCATGATCCCGGAGAGGAACTGCGCGCGCAGGGAGGCCCGGAAGAGCTCCTCGTTCTCGGCGGCGAAGGCCTCGCGCACCGAGTCCGTGCGCCCGTAGACCTGGACCAGGGCGTGTCCGGAGAAGGACTCCTCCACCCGGGTGTTGATCTTGCCGGTGCGGGCCCACTGGTGGGTGAAGGCCTTCTGCGAGCGCGGCCCGATCACCCCGAAGACCACGCCCATGAGCGGGAAGATGATGAGCGCCACCAGCGCCAGCTTCCAGGAGATGGAGAACATCATCCCCAGCACTCCCACGACCGTGAGGATGGAGGTCAGCGCGCTGGACAGGGACTGCTGAAGGGTGTTGGTGACGTTGTCGACGTCGTTGGTCAGGCGGCTGAGCAGCTCACCGCGCTGGACGGTGTCGAAGTAGCTCAGCGGCAGGCGGTGGACCTTGTCCTCCACCTGGGCGCGCAGACGGTAGAGGACCTTGACCGTGACGCGGTTGAGGAGCCAGCCCTGAAGCCAGTTGAGCAGGCCCGAGCCCACGTACAGGGCCAGCACCACCGTCAGGATCTGCCCCAGGCGGGTGTAGTCGATGCCGGCGCCGGGAACGACGTCCATGGCGGAGAGCATGGAGGCGAAGTCGTCCATGCCTCGGGCTCGCAGCATCTCAACGGCCTGGGCCTTGGTGGTGCCGGCCGGCAGCATCGTGGAGACCACGCCCTCGAAGATGACATTGGTGGCCTGGCCCAGCACCTTGGGGGCGGCCACCGCCAGCACCACCGTGCCCACGGCGGCCAGGGCCACGACCACCAGCGAGATCCGGTGGGCGCCCAGCAGCCCGACCATCCGCTTGAAGGAGGGCCAGAAGGCCTCGGCCTTGCCCGGAGGCGGTCCGTCGTGCCAGTCGCCCGAGGATGCCTGCGTCTCGGCGGCCAGCTTGAGGTCATCCTCGCTGAGCTCGTCGGGGCCGACGGCGGTGCTCGTTCCGGTGCTTGCGTTGCTACTCGTGCTGGTGCTCATGCTGCGGCCTCCGCTCCGAGCTGGGAGGTGACGATCTCGCGGTAGACGGGACAGGTGGCCAGCAGCTCGGTGTGCGTGCCGCTGCCCACCAGGTGGCCGCCGTCCAGGACGAGGATCTGGTCGGCCTCGGTGATCGTGGAGACGCGCTGGGCCACGATCACCTTCGTGATGCCGGTCGTGGCCGGCCCCATGGCCTCGCGCAGCCGCGCATCGGTGGACACGTCCAGGGCCGAGAAGGAGTCGTCGAAGATGAGGATGTCGGGGCGGCGCACCAGGGCTCGGGCGATGGCCAGGCGCTGACGCTGACCGCCCGAGACGTTCGTGCCGCCCTGGGCGATGGTCGCCTCCAGGCCCCCGTCCATCGCGGAGACGAAGTCCTTGGCCTGGGCGACCTCCAGGGCCTTCCACAGTTCGTCGTCGGTGGCCTCCTCGCGCCCCAGGCGCAGGTTGGAGGCCACGGTTCCGGCGAACAGGAAGGGTTGCTGGGGGACGAGCCCCATCTGGGCCCACAGTGCCTCGGGGTCGGCCTCGCGCACGTCGGTGCCGCCGATGAGCACCTGCCCGCTGCTGGCCTCCAGCAGCCGGGACAGCAGCCGCACCACCGTGGACTTGCCCGACGCCGTCGAGCCGACGATCGCCGTCGTCGTCCCGGGCTGGACCGTGAAGCTCACCTCCGCCAGGACGCGGGCGTCGGCGTCGGGGTAGACGAAGGTGACGTCACGCATCTCAACCGTTCCGGGGGCCGGGAAGGTGTCGACGGCGTCGGGGGAGGAGGTGATGGTCGGCGCCGTTGCCAGCACCTCGCTGATGCGCTCGGCGCACACGGCCGCGCGCGGAATCATGATCGTCATGAAGCTCGCCATGACGATGCCCATGAGGATCTGCATGAGGTAGGACATGAAGGCGATGAGGGTGCCCACCTCCACGTCGCCGTCGCCGACCTGGTGCCCGCCGAACCAGATGACGCCGACGATCGTCACGTCCAGCACCAGCATCACCAGTGGGAACAGCAGGACGAAGAGCTGGCCCACGCGCTCGCCGACCCGGGCGATGTCGGTGTTGGCGTCCTCGAAGCGTTCGGTCTCGGCCTGCTCGCGTACGAAGGCTCGGATCACCCGAATGCCGGTGAGCTGCTCGCGCATGACCCGGTTGATGGCGTCGAGCTTGTCCTGGTAGGAGCGGAACAGGGGCAGCATCCGGCCCACGATGAGGCCCACCGCCACCAGCAGAACCGGCACCGACACCCCGATCAGCCACGACAGGCTCGGGGCGCGCGTGATCGCCATGATGATGCCGCCCACTGCCATGACCGGTGCCGTCACCAGCATGGTGCAGCCCATCATTACGAGCATCTGGACCTGCTGGACGTCATTGGTGTTGCGGGTGATGAGTGACCCCGCCCCGAAGGCGGTGATCTCCCGCTCGGAGAAGCCGCTGACCCGCTCGAAGACCTCTCCGCGCAGGTCGCGGCCCATGCTCATGGAGGACCGCGCCGCGAGATACGTCGCCGCCACCGAACACACACCCTGACCGACGCTCACCACCAGCATGAACGCGCCCATTCGCCAGATATAACCGGTGTCCCCGGTGGCCACACCCTTGTCGATGATGTCGGCGTTGAGGGTGGGAAGGTACAGAGAGGCCATCACCTGGGCGAACTGAAGCACCAGAACGCACAGAAGCAGTCCCGTATACGGTCGCAGGTGCCTGCGCAGTAATCGAACGAGCATGCTGGGAACGTATCAGTCTCACGCTACGTGAGGGCGAGCATCTCATGAATACGAAGGCGGGTGTCTTATGAATTTACGTTCATGCCCGAGCACTGAGCAGCCTCATGTTGCGTGAGGGCCGGTGGCCGGCGCCGCCTCAAGCAGGAGCCGCAGCAGGGCGGCCGCCCCGGCCTTGTCCAGGGGCTCGTTGTTGTTGCCGCACTTGGGCGACTGCACGCACGAGGGGCAGCCGCTCGCGCACCCGCAGCCCTCGATGACGGCGAGCGTCGCCGCCAGCCACTCGCGCCCGGCCCGGTAACCGCGCTCGGCGAAGCCCGCCCCGCCGGCGTGCCCGTCGTGGACGAACACGGTGGGCGCCCCCGTCTGCGGGTGCGCTGCGGTTGACAGCCCGCCGATGTCCCAGCGGTCGCAGGTCGCTAGCAGCGGCAGCATCCCGATGCTCGCGTGCTCGGCCGCGTGCAGGGCGCCAGGCAGGTCGGTGGGCTCCAGGCCCGCCGCCTCACAGGTCTCCTGCGGGATCGTCCACCACACGGCGGCCGTGGGCAGCACGTGCTCGTCCATCTCAAGGGCGTGCTGGGAGACGACCTCCCCTCCGGGCAGCGCCATCCGCTGGTAGCCGGTCACCTGGCTGGTGACCTCCACTGACCCAAAGGACCAGGTGATCGCCGCAGCTCCGGGAGCCTCCCGCCCGTCGTCGGCCGTTTGCGCTGACGGCTCAGGGACATCGTCGAGCCGATCCCCGCCCCCAACCGGCCAGCCCCAGACCTGCTGCTCGCGCTCGGCGATGATGCGCACGCTCGAGCGCGACCGGGCCCGCGTGCGGTAGCCGACCGCTGCCTTCTGCCGCACGAGGGCGACGTCGTCGGCCAGCTCCTCGACCACGTAGACGCGCCCCTGGTGGACGTAGACCGCGCCCTCGTGGACGGTGGAGTCGGCGGCCGCGCCGTCAACCGTGCCGATGACCGTGCCGGTGTCGGTCTCCACCACCGGCACCTCGGGCGGCCCGTCGCCGCGCAGGGAGGTGAGGTCCTGGGGCCGCCCGGGCAGGTTGACGTTCCAGAACCAGCCCGTGGGTCGACGCCGCAGCGCGCCCCGGCTCTCCAGCTCGCGCAGCAGGGCGTCGTCGGACAGGCCGAACAGGGCCAGGTCCTCGGCCCTCAGAGGAGCCTCGGAGGCGGCGGCGCACAGGTGCGGCGCGAGCACGTAGGGGTTGGCCGGGTCGAAGACCGTGGCCTCGGGGGCGGCGAAGACCGCCTCGGGGTGGTGCACCAGGTAGGCGTCCAGCGGGTTGTCGGAGGCGATGAGGACGGCGAGTCCGCGGCTGCCGGCACGTCCGGCCCGGCCCGCCTGCTGCCCCAGCGAGACGCGCGTGCCCGGCCATCCGGCGATGAGGACCGCGTCCAGCCCGGTGACGTCGATGCCCAGCTCCAGGGCGTTGGTAGTGGCCAGGGCGCGCAGCCGGCCTGAGCGCAGGTCTGCCTCTAGGGCTCGGCGCTCCTCGGGCAGGTAGCCGCCGCGGTAGGCCGAGACCGTGCCGATGAGCTCGGGCAGCGAGAGCCCCAGCGTGTGGCGGGCCCGCTCGGCCACGATCTCCGCCGAGCGCCGCGAGCGCACGAACACCAGCGCCCGGGCGCCCACGCTCAGCAGGTCCACGAGCAGCTCGGCGGCCTCGACGACGGCGCTGCGCCGCGCCGAAGGGTCATCTCCCGGGTCGCCTGAGTCCGGTTCGGCCGCACGGGCCGAGTCCTGGGCCGGATCGACGTCGGGCGCAGGCAGCATCCAGGGGTCGCGCAGCGCCGGCTGCCACAGGGCCAGGGTGCGCTCCCCGGCGGGTGCGCCGTCGTCGGTGACGGCCACGACGTCGTCGGGCTCGGCGCCGATGAGTCGGGCCGCGGTGAGGGCCGGCTCGGCTGCCGTCGCCGAGGCGCACAGGACGATCGGTTGCGGGCCGCGCGGGCGCAGGCGCGCCACGAGCCGCAGGAGGCGGCGCAGCACGAGGGCGACGTGCGCCCCCAGGATCCCGCGGTAGGCGTGGCACTCGTCGACGACGACGTAGCGCAGGCCCCGCAGGAGACGGGTCCAGCGCTCGTGGCCCGGCAGCAGGGAGAAGTGGAGGAAGTCGGGGTTGGTCAGGACGACGTCGGCATGGGCACGCACCCAGTCTCGCTCGGGCAGGGGTGTGTCGCCGTCGCAGGTGCCGGCGCGCACCGTGCGCAGGGAGCCCGTGGGGGTGCCGGCCTCGCGCTGGACTGCCTCGAGCTCGCCGATGAGCCGGCCCAGGGAGGCGGCCTGGTCGGCGGCGAGCGCCTTGGTGGGGGAGAGGTAGAGGGTGGTGGGGCGCCGGCCGTGGGCGGAGATGCGCGAGTCGGCGCCGGGGGACTGGGCCGTTAGGACGTCGGAGAGCGCCGGCAGCCAGGCGGCCAGGGACTTGCCCGAGCCGGTACCGGTGGCCAGGACCGTGTGGTGGCCGGTGTGGGCGGACTGCGCGGCGGCGACCTGGTGCGTCCAGGGGCGCTCGACGCCGATGCGGCGGTAGGCGGCCACGAGGTCGGGGTCCGCCCACTCGGGCCAGTCGCCGTGGTGGCCGGGGCGGGCCGGGGTGCGCTGGAGGTGGACGAGCCGGCCGTCGCGCCCTCCGATGGACTCCAGGAGCCCGGTGAGGTCGCGTCTGGTCCCGTCTGCCATGGGGCACAGTGTGCACCACCGGTGGCCGTCGGCGTCCGACTCGCCTCCGCCGGTGTCCGGGCCCGAGCGCTGCGGTCCCTCCTCGCCAGAAGTGTCCCGTGCAAATCATCCACTCGAACTGCTGCGACCTGGCAGAATCCTCCCATGGGAATGAATACTTCCTCCGAGACTCGTCAGCGGATCCTGCAGTACTGGTGGATGCTGGAGCTATTCAGCCCACAGAAGGTACCTGAGCTGACTAAGCCGTCAACGCGTCCGAAGGACCGTCAGGTCATCGACTGGCAGCCTCGGGCGGCTCTGCCTTGGGAAGTGCTGCGCCCGCCGGCTCCGGTGAGTGGCACGTCTATGAAATGGCAGCACACCATCTACCTCGGCGTGTACGACCTCGAGGATATTTATCAGGATCTGCATTGTGTCTTCGCAGAGGACCAGGATGCCTATGACGAGCGCACGGCCGGAATCAGTGCCTGTGCCGCGGTTATGCTCGACGAGCGTGGAACGCTTATGGTGGACTCTGCGACGCTCTCCTCTGCGCTGTGGGCTGTAGCCCGGATCCGGAGCACCCGTGAAGTGCCGAGTCCGCACTGGGGTGGTGGGTTCTCACAGGCCGCAGAAGAGTTCACGAAAGAGGTGGATGCCTTCGAGGGAGACCGTCGTGAGGCGGCTGGTACGGAGAAACCTCCTGCTCAGGAGGCAGACTCATTGCAGGAGCTGCTGCGTATCGCTCACAAGGTCTCGGGAATTGCCGGAGTGTCCGGACTGGCCAGTGAGCGCATCATCATCTCGTCGGTCGCCGTCTCCAGTCGTCGCACTGATGATGCGATCGCGGACATCGACTTTCTCAACAGCTTCTTCCTCGACGATCTCGCTGCCGTCACGAGAGAACTGTCAAATGGAAGTTGTCCGCCGGCACTGTCTGAGTACCTGACCGCCGACGCCGATCTCCCCTTGGGGCAGCGGGCGGACGTTATCCGGGATAACGCCGTTGCTGACGCCGGAGTCCAGGTTGACAGGTTGCCGAAAGGTCGGTGGCCCTCCAACCCTGAGCACGGCCTGGCGCTGCGTCAGCAGTTCGCCGTCAACCGGGCCTTGGATGATCTGCCTGATGCAGGTGGTCTGATGGGGGTCAACGGACCGCCCGGTACTGGCAAGACAACGATGCTGCGCGACATCCTTGCCGGCAATGTCGTTGAACGTGCGCGGCGCCTCGCCGAATTGGAGAGCCCAGACGACGCCTTCACCACGACCACGCACTGCTGGCAGTCCGGTGATGGCTTCCGACGTGAGGTGCGTCAGCTCCAGCCGACGCTGACTGGATTCGAGATGGTCGTCGCTTCAGCGAACAACGCCGCTGTTGAGAACATCAGCGTTGAGATTCCCGCCCTTGGTGCGATCGATGGCAAATGGCGGGGAGACGCCGACTATTTTGCTGACATCGCCTCCGCGACTCTGGCGGCCTCGGAGGTCGGGGAACAGAAACGTGAGGATGCCGAGGGAACGGAGCGGAAGGCCTGGGGCCTGGTGGCGGCTCGACTGGGCAACAAGCGGAATCGGGGAGCCTTCCGTTCAGCCTTCTGGTTTGACATCACAGGCCGGGACAAAAAACCCGTTCCGGGAACTGCTCCGCGCATGCAGACACGTCTGAATCAGTGGCGTGACGGAAAGGTGTCATATAAAAGCTGGCCTCAAGCACGAGAGGACTTCCGTCGGGCCGAACGGCATGTCGATGAGCTCCTCGCTCAGCGGGAGGCGGCTCAGTGGCGAATAGAACGTCTCAAGGCTGCCCTCAGGGAGGAACCGGAGCTCGCTGCGCAGGCTCAGCGCCTCACAGTGGCGGCCACCGAGGCTGCGGACGAGAGGCGGAAGTATGCGAATATCGTCGAGCGTGCGCAGACGGAGTACTCCGAGGCTGGCAGCATCCGGAACCGGCACGCGGAGACCAGACCCGGGGTGCTCGAGACACTCTTCACCTTGGGGCGAGCTGCTCGCGAGTGGAGGGAACGGTTGGAGCCACTCGAGGAGCAGTTGCGGACAGCGGAGCAGAACTGGCAGCAGGTGCGTCAGTATGCGCAGTCCCTCGACGAGCGAGCGCGGTACATCTCTGGTGAGTTGGCAAGCACTGAGAATCGACGTAAGTGCCTCTCCCAGGAAGTGGCCGACCTGCGCCAGCAGGTGTCGGAGGACTACGAGCGTTACGGGCGCGGGTATCCGGAGGAGGATCGGGACAGAGAAGACCGCGAGAAGTATGCCCCATGGCTCGACGCAGAGCTCGATGAGGCTCGGTCCGACCTGTTTCTGGCAGCGCTGAGGCTCCATGAGGACTTTCTGGCCAATACGGCCGGGGATATGGTGAAGGGGCTGCGTGCAGCTGTTGAGGTGGTTGCCGGTGCATACCCGCGTAACCTGGAGCCCGAAAAAATACGTGCAGCGTGGCAGACCTTCTTCCTGGTCGTGCCGATGGTTTCGACGACTTTCGCTTCCTTTGGGCGCATGTTCGCAGGACTTGGTCCCGAGTCTCTCGGATGGCTACTTATTGATGAGGCCGGGCAGGCCTGCCCGCAGTACGCCGTCGGAGGGATCTGGCGCTCCCGGCGGGTCGTCGCCGTTGGTGACCCGTTGCAGTTACAGCCGGTAGTGACGATGCCGCGTAAGGCCCAGTATGACATCGCTGCTGCGTTCGGTGTCTCATCGGTCTGGATCCCGCCGCTCGCCTCGGTCCAGACTCTCGCTGACCGCGTTTCACACCATGGGACCACTCTGTATCACGGAGAGAAGCCCATGTGGGTGAGTGCGCCACTGACGGTGCATCGTCGATGCGACGATCCGATGTTCAGACTGTGTAATGAGATCGCCTACGGGGGCATGATGGTGAGCGGCGTTCAGCGCCGCCTGGATGATCCCGATCGCCCCGATCTTTTTGACGGGCCTCGTGAGCAGAAGGTATCACCGAGCCGTTGGATCGATGTCCCAGCAAGAACGCCTGGCACACATCTTCAGGACAATCAGATCGAGGAGCTGCGCAAACAGATCGATCAGCTCCAGGCTCAGGGTGTTGCCATGTCGCAAATCATCGCTATCTCGCCATTCCGGGTGGTGGCTAACGCGTTGGGGACCCTCAAGGGGAGATACCCCGGATTGCGCGGCGGTACGATTCATACCGCCCAGGGCCGGGAGGCGGATGTGGTCTTCCTTGTTCTGGGCGGCGATCCAGCCGCTCCGGGGGCGAAGGCCTGGGCCTCGTCGACCGTCAATCTCGTCAATGTCGCCGCGAGCCGAGCGAAGCGTCGTCTCTACGTTATCGGTGACCGCACCGCCTGGGCGCAGTATCCGTATTTCGCGGACCTCGCCTCTGCACTCGCCCCGGAGCCTCAGCAGGCCGTGGATACGGTGGGCTGAACGAGAGCACCGACAGGACTGGAAGGCGCAAGGTGTCGTTGGAGATCCAGTGAGACACCGTTCTCCGATTGCCTGCACCCCGGTTGTCGTGGTCCTACCTTATGTCTCCCGTTCGAGGGGTAGGGGGCGAACGCGACACCCACCCCACGACCGCGCGCGGCTGACGATGATGAACGGCCTCCCCCACCTGGGGGAGGCTCCCGCGCAGGCGCCCTCAGTAGGGTCGGCCCATGTCCGACGTCCCCGTCTCCTCCAGCGCACACGCCCGCAAGGTGCAGATCCTTGTCTGGAGCGGCACCGCCTCGATCACCGTGGTGCAGACGCTGCTCGCCCTGATTGTGTACCTCAAGCTGGAAGGCGGCTCCACGGTCGTGCCGGGCCTGGACCGCTGGCAGGTGTTGTATGCCGGACACGTACTCATCTCCCTGACCTGTCTTCTCCTCCTCATCCCGGTCCTCAGAGGACCCCGCCCGTCGTTGTCGATCCTTATCGTCTTCCTGGGGCTCATCCCCACCTGGCCGCAGGTGGCGGCTTCTGTGTCTGCGACCGTCATCGGCATGCGTAAAGGGGCGAAAGCGATACCGGTCGTGGTGGCCGTCATGGTCGTGGGTGTGTCCATGTCTCCGCTCCTCAATCCGATTCGCGAAGAGGCCACGCTATCGGCCGTCGCCTCATACGCAGTCAGTAGTCTCCCGATCTGCATCGTCTGCGTCATGCTGGGCGTCAACCTGCAGGCCCGTGAGGAGCTGCTGCGCTCGGCCTCCCGCGAGGCCCGCCTCATCCGCACCACGCAGGAGGCGCGCATCGCCCAGAGCCGTGCCGAGGAACGCGCCCGCATCTTCCGCGAGATGCACGACTCCCTCGCCCACCGCCTCTCCCTGGTCTCCCTCCACGCCGGCGCGCTTCAGACCCGCACCGACCTGGATCTGGGCAGCGTCAGCAAGATCGCGGGCAGCATCCACACCCTCGCCGCCGACTCCGGACGCGAGCTGCGCCAGATCCTCGCTGTCCTGCATGACGACGGTTCCGCTGACGGCGCCCGCGCCACCTGGTCCGATGTCGAGGACGTCCTGTCCTGGGAGCGGGAGGCCGGCCAGGAGATCGACCTGCACCTGGCCGGGTCCTGGGCGGATTTCTTCGAGGCCGCCGACGCCCGCAGCCGACACGCGGTCCTGCGCACCATCGAGGAGCTGCTCACCAACGCCCGCCGCCACGGAACCGGCGGCGTGGTGCGGCTCGACTGTGAGGTCGAGGCCTCCGACGGTCCCGGCGACGACGGCGCAGCCCTCGTGGTGCGGTGCGTCAATGACTGCCCGTCCACGCCTCGGCCGGCGGCGCCCGGCGGCGGCCTGGGCCTGGAGGGTCTGCGCGAGCGGCTGCGGCTTCTCGGTGGCGAGCTGCACGTCTCGCAGCGCACAGAGCAGTTCATCGTCATGGCTGCTGTCCCCGCCCACCCCGACGTACAGTAGCCTCCCAGGTAGTTGAACAAGCAAAGGAATCGGCATGGACTCACCGCAGCGCCGTGTACGTGTTGTCATCGTTGACGACGACGCCCTTGTGCGCGCCGCCTTGCGTCTCGTCCTCGAGGGCGACTCCGGCGTCACGGTCCTTGGCGAGGGGGCCGACGGGCGCAGCGGCTACGACGCGGCGCGCAGTCTGCGCCCCGACGTCGTCCTCATGGACCTGCACATGCCCGGCACCGACGGCGTCTGGGCCACCGCCCAGATCGCTGCCGACTGCCCTGACACCAAGGTTCTCGTGCTGACCGCCTTCGACACCGACGCGATGGTCGCCGCCGCCCTACGCGCCGGCGCCACCGGCTTCCTGCTCAAGGACAGCGCCCCCGAGATCATCTTCCGCGCCGTGCACGCCGCCGCCGACGGCCAGCGGGCCTTCTCCGGCTCCGTCCTGGACCGGCTCGTCGAGGCCGCCGTCGAGGCCACCCCGCAGCGCCGCGCCTTCCCCGAGACCGTTACCGACCGGGAGCGTCAGGTCGCTCTGCTCGTGGCTCAGGGCCTGGGTAACGGTGAGATCGCCGAGGAGCTCGTCGTCGGTGCCAGCACCGTCAAGACCCACGTCTCCGCCCTGCTGGACAAGTTCGGCGTCTCCAACCGGGTCCAGCTCGCCGTCGCCGTGGCTGAGTGTGCCGAGGCTGCACTGTGAGCCCTCGTCCCGACAGATAGAGAGCCCGGTCCCATCCGGTGGTCCCTGGTCTTCGTATTGTGTCGCCGTTCTGACAGACCGGGCCCCGGTCTCGCCCACCGGGAGCGATCCCGAGGCCCGGAACGTCCGGCGCTCGCGGTGGCGTCGCCGGTCAGCCCTCGGTGCCGCCGGCGGCGGGCTGGGGCTCTGCGGCGCAGGTGGTTCCCTCTGCCGGGACGGTTCCGTTGACGAGGAAGTCGATCATGGCGGCGCCGGCACAGCTGCCGGAGGCGCCATGGCCGTAGCCCTTGACGGTGAGCAGGTGGCCGTTGTCCAGCTGGTCGGTGAGGCTCTGGGCCCAGGGGTAGAGGGTTCGGGAGTCTCCTGTGGTCCCGATGACGAGGATCGGGGCAGATCCCTTGGCATGGGTCTCCTGGGGTGGGGTCTGTCCCCGGTGTCCCCAGCCGCGGCAGTAGGCCTCCATAGCGTTCGAGGTGCCGCCGAAGAAGGGGTAGCTCTTCTTCTCGGCGGCTGCCTGAGCGTCCCAGTCGGAGGCGGTGCCGCCCGTGTCCGGGTAGTCGTTGCAGATGACCGCGCCGAACATGACCTCGCTGTTGGCGCTGCTGACCGCCTCCTCGATGGTCGTCTCCGGCGACAGGTCGGGCACGCTCTGCTTCGCTTTCACCATGAGGGTGCCGTCACGCTTGTTCATGGCCGGGTTGAGCATGGCGGTCAGCGCCTCCCAGTCCGGTTTCTCGATGGCGTACTGCTGGACGATGGCGGTGGCGTCTTGCGTGTTGACGGTGACGTTGGAGTCCGGCGCGGTGAGGGGATTCTTGTCCAGGCCGTCCACGAAGGTCGTCAGCTGGGCGACCGCCTCGTCCGTGGAGCCGGTCAGGGGGCAGCCGTTCTGGGCCTGGCAATGCTCCACGTATTGGCGCAGGGCACCTTCCTTGAAAGCTACTACCTCGGCGTCGCTGTCGGTCCGGTACCGCGACGGGTTCATGGCCGCGTTCAGGACGGTGCGTCCGACGTGGGCGGGGAAGAGGTCGGCGTAGATGGCTCCGATGTAGGTCCCGTAAGAGGTGCCCAGGTAGTTCAGCTTCGCGTTGCCGTTCGTGGCGCGCAGGATGTCCAGGTCGCGGGCGACGTCGCGGGTGCCGACGTGGTCGAGCAGCTCGGGGGCCTCGGAGTGCTGGGCGCATCTGGCGGCGTTGGCCGCGCCCTGGTCGATCTTGTC
>ERZ772964.628-NODE-628-length-14723-cov-76.0815_pt1 | contig 14723 bp, 12 predicted proteins | sample MGYA00580675_ERZ772964 | MGnify/ENA primary metagenome ERZ772964 (study PRJEB29015, sample SAMEA2737941) | human oral metagenome | biome: human oral; feature: human-associated habitat; material: dental | place: China | collected 2139 ... | reverse complement strand
CCACCTCGACCCCCTCACCGGCCTGCCCACCATCGAAAGCAACCAGCCGATCAACCCGCGGAAGACCCCCAGCCCCCTCACAGACAACAACTGAGCCGTCCCAGGCACCAGCGCCCCACCCCCCCCCGACCGACCACGAGCATCGCGAACGCGCTCGCGCACAACCGGGCGCTCCACGGCGTCCCCCACTCCGTACCGCGCAGAGGGAAATATGCGCAGTAAACCCTGCCCGCCCGCGGTGGTCTTCCGCGGAAGACCACCATAGACGCAGGTCGTGCAGGACGGTCAGGTCCTGGCTGGGTCGCCAGCCGCGGCGATGAGGTCGCCCTCGAAACCAGGGACCAGGACCCCGGTGAGGCCAGCACGTCCGATGGCGGCGGCCCAGAAGGTGGCAACTGGCAGCACCTCGGCGCGAGGCAACTCCACGACCTCCATGAACATGGCGTTCTGGGAGGATCGTTCCGTCCCGCACTCGATCGCGCCGCCATCAGAACCGCGGAATCACACGGAAATCCCCGAGCGCATCCGATGTGTCGGCCCGAACGATCCTCCCAGGGCGCCAAAACCGAGATTCGTCGGTGCCTCCGACCGCTCCTGACGCGTCATGTGAACGGATCCGGGTGGGCCGCCCCCGCGATGAACCATCGCCCTCTGAACGAGCCTTCTGACTTGCCCCGATCGACTTCGCGACGATCCCGACGGCAATGCCCATCAAGCGACGTGAGAATGATTCGCAGACCCTATCCTCGTCAACTCATACGGATCTTCATCCTGCACTCCCGGAGAATCTATTCCTCATCCGCCATCAACGCCTCGCACATGCCCCAACAGACACCATGGAAGGCGGTCCCGGCGTCCGGTGCTACCATGGGCCTCATGACCGACTCCATTGAGATCGCACGACTCAATGCCGAGGCTGTACGAGTCGTCACCAACATCACATCCGATGTCGCGAATCTCGAAGAAGGCGGTACCGCCCCTCCCAGTCGCCCTCATGGGCTCCAGTCAGTGACCCGCAGCACAGCGGGAGTTGACTCCCAGGGCGGGAAGGACGCTAAGCGCCGTCGACATGAAGGTGAGAAGATGATCGGCAATATGGACCGCTGGATCGCCTGCTCCATCGATGTCCCGCGGAGCCGCCACGAGGAGTCCCGATGAGCATAGGCACGTTCGCATTCATCACGATCACGCTCTTCATGATTCATGAGTTCGACGAGATCATTTTCATCCGTCGGTACATCGACGAGCATGCGAACGATGAGCGCTACGCGGCGGAGATGTTCATCGCGGGGGCGGGCAGTTATCCGTCAACCGAATCGATAGCAGCGAAGATCTGCGAGGAGTTCGTCGTCTCAAGTCTCATCCTATCGGTCGGGATTCTCCTGGGCTCGGTTGAGACCATAGCCGCCACCTTCATCGCCTACGCCCTGCACCTCGTCGCCCATATCCACGAGGCCCTCGTCTTCCCCGGATGGGCGCCGGGGAGCCGGACCGCCGTATTCACGTCACCACTGGTGGTGGCGACGCTGTGGGTCGCATTCGCCGCATTCCCCATCAACTACCTGTTACTGACCATCCTCACAGTCATGATCGGCGCCGCGCTGCTGATGAACCTGGGGCTTCTGCACAGAATGACGGGCAAGATCGACGAGTCGGTCTCGAAGGTGATATGACATCGTAAGAGTCCCGGACATTCGGTCATTCGATGCACGAGGCCAAGGTACCCGCAAAATTTGTTTTACCGCCGCCACAGCCCCCCAACCGCAAGTTCTAACTTATTAACGCAACCTCGTAGAGTCGATCCAGAATGATCCATAGAATCCATCCGGACGATATTCTTGATGTTTCACTCACAAATCGGTCCTCCTCGACAGCGGCCCGCTAACAAGTTCGTTAATCAGTGGAATAAGGAGTCCCGGCTCGACTGCACCACTTCTCTCCGCTCGAATCTGAGTCAGGGCAAAGGCTAACGCCAGTCTCATAACGGGTTCGACATCCATGTTCGGAACGCTTGCGAAAGATTGCATGAAAGGATGCGAGCGATTAATCTCAAGGCTCCATGATTTGTCGGTGTCTATGAGGCGAAGCCATAGTTCTGCGAAGGAAGGGTCGTCGACCACGCGGAGCAGAATACTTTCTCCAGCCGGTCCGCCGGCGAACTGACTGATACTAATTGTCTGCTCGACGGGCTCCGATACTGACACGTCGGAGACAACAGCAGCATGAGTCAAGTTTTTAGTTGTTACAGAATCCTCTGTCAATGGGTGCTCGAGTACGTGCGCGATAGCCTCCATGGAAGTTTTCACATGCTGTTGTGCACTACGACTTCGCTCAGTGACGCGGTGTCCGCGAGCCATATGCAGAAGAGGAAGAGGATCTTTATCTAACTCGCTAGCGAGTTGCTCGATGAACGCTTCTTCATCGTCACCCACCCACAGCAGGGCGTCTTTAGTATGTGTCACGGGGATCTCCGAGACGTCCAGTTCTCCGATCAGACGCTGAGACTCGAAGGAGTTGGAAGCCCCGAAGACCTCATATGGTTTGTATCCGTCATCGGCGTCGTTAGCTGCACCACCAGCACCCTTCACCACCTTGCCACGATAAAGCATTGCGAACCCTGCTTGTTTGGCTTTTCCCTTAGCCAGCAGTCCTCCCCAACCACTCACACGGGCACCCGACGGTAAAGTCAAGGCAATTTTTTTACGCCAGTGGTGCGATGGGCCGCTCGGCTGATCCCATCGTGAGGCCACTAAGAGTTTGGGCTCTGAGTAGGACAGTTCCTTCCCTCCAACGACGATATGAACGTCGGGTTTGACGATAAAAGCGCGATAGATGCTGGTAAGATAATCACGAATCTTCCCCAGCGTTCGCCCTCTGGGAATAGGGTGATTCAGGTTTCTCAAAACGAGAGTGGTGCCGTGCTCAAGAGGATCTGCAGGCGTCTCTTCCAACGGAATACTACTGACGTTAGATTCAACAATATTGGGTATGTCGAAGACAACGGTTCGACGAACATATTCGCCGAGCGCCGTCGTCGTTACCGTAAAATGCTCTGCGTACCAGGCGGCGGCACTTTTCATTCCTATGCCGAACTGGGAAAGACCGGTCTGGTCTGCGGGCGGGGACGCCGGAGTGAAGGCGCGGGGGATGTCGGTCGTGCAGATACCGGCCGCATCATCGTTGATCGTGATAGTCTCATCGGTCGCATTGAATTCTATATTGATATTGATCCGTGCCGATCCGAGAGCGGCACTGAGCCGTTCACGATTAGATTGCCAGGATTGAAGTGCATTGTCGACGAACTCCCCGATAGCGTACCACGGTTTGTAATTCATCGCGGGGAACAGAGCCAGCATACCAACGTCTGGACGAACTATGACACTGTTGATGGGGGCATTGCGAGCGGACACGGTGCGAATCCTCTATGTTCTGGGGATGGGGATAAGGAAGGTAACCGAAAAATCTGACGTCTTATCGCAGATGTCGGTGGCAAAAGTAATCCGTCGTCGACAATGATAGCAGAGAGGCCGTCGCCGCGCGCCCCTCAAAGGTCTCAATCAGGTAACGGTGCAGAAGAGACGGCCCTACGAATGCGCTCAACGGCGGTAGATACGTTCTCATGCTCCCAAACACGGATGACTCTCCAACCGAGTGCAGATAGTTTTGCGTCGGTGTCGGCATCACGAGCCTGGTTCCGGGAAATCTTCCATCGCCACCACTCCGAGTTACGGTCGGGTACAGTACCGTGTTCTGGACAGCCGTGCCAGAAGCAGCCGTCGACTTGGACAGCCACCTTTTGGCGAGTGAAGGCAATGTCAACTTTTCGGCGCGGAAGTCCTGGAACCTTGTACTGGACACGATAGCGCAGCCCTGCGTGCCACAGTGCCCTCCGGAGAGTTATTTCAGGAGTGGTATCACGACGGGCTAGGGCTGAGTATCTTCTGCTGACTTCCTTGTCCGCCGGTCGATTGCGCGGAGGCTCCGCGGCGCACAGAGAAGCAGACTCGTCATTACTTGTCACAAGACAACCTACTTGGTGAAGAGTGCGGCGACAGGTCCGTCAGGGCTCTCCGGCGCAGCATCCACGGCGGCTAGGATTCGACGACCTGATCTGCTTGAGATGAGAATCTCGCGATCACGTTCGCAGTGCATTTTGAAAATATTCCATACAGCACCAACATTCACGGCGTTGCCCAACTGCCTGTATGTTTTTGCGTCGGGTTGGTCTGCGAAAGAGAATTCATCCGGAAACCCCTGGAGCCTGGCGGCTTCTCGCGGAGTGAGCCGTCGCCTGTACCGACCAATGATGCTTGTCTGCGTAATCGCGACAAGGGCGGGCACGTATGTGGGCGGCTTAGCGCGCAAACCTGACGGTCTGAAATGCATGAGGCATTCCCAGAGTGACCCGAGGTTCTGAGCCTGCCACTCAAGTTTCCGACGTGAAGGCGGGAAATCCTTGACTCCTGACGTTATCATCCACGGCCTGCACCACCACTCGTTGTCTGTGTAGAGTTGAGCGTTCTTCCGCATGAATTTAATTTTCCAAGAAGGAACGTCATCGAGTTCGCCCGACTCGATCTGTGTTTCAAGACTTTCAGTCGTCTGCCAGGAATCGACCCAGATCGGAAATCCTGGAAGCTTATCATTCGGCCTATGCTTCTTGTAGCGCTGAACCCAGTCGTCCCAAGCGTCGACCCACCTGATCTCAGCGGGACTGAGGTCGTACCCATCGACATTACGACCGAGAAGGAATTCATAAATATTCCACTCGAAATTATCATCTTGACCATAGAACTCTCTTGAGCGGGCAACGGGGTCGGGGTCGGGCGGGCCGATGCGTTCCGGATCGTAGGTGGCCGTGATGAAGACACGTTCCCTCACCTGCGGTCGCCCTCCGCGTTCTGGCCCCAGTTGGTGAGGAGAAATAATCGCCGGAGTACTGGAGACCTGATATCCCTCCTGACGAAGAGTGCGTACGATGATTTCCCACTCATGAGCGTGGCGCGGTCCTGCCAGATTTCTAACGTTTTCGAGTAGCAGCACGGTCGGATGGTGCTTGCGAACAACTTGGAGAATACTGAAGTAGAGAGTGCCGCGGGTCTCCTCCATCCCCTTCTGGGCGCCCGACTTGGAGAACGGCTGGCAAGGGAATCCGGCAGCCAGGACATCGTGTCGTGGGATTTTCTTTTTGATTTCACGGTCACCTGCGTCCACTTCAACATCCCCGAGAGGAGTCGGCGATCCCCAGTTCCTCTCATACACTCGTGCTGCGTCCTCGTCGATCTCAACGGCGTAGACGAGTTTTCCGCCCATAGCGGATAGCGCGGCATGGAAGCCGCCGATACCGGCGAAGAGGTCTGCGTAGGTGAATGATGCGATCATGCTACCAAGCTAAACACATGTTCGAGCCGGAAGGAACCCGAAACTCCGACTCGTTAGGTGACTTTGCTCACATTTACGTTTCAAGTAGCTTCTGTTCTTGTTCGCTACTGATCGAACGCTCTACTACTTCAATGGTTTTTGGTCCCTGGTCATCGGGCTCCGAAGTCGTACTGGGCTATGACCAGGCCAGCCTCCTGCGCCTTGTCCAGAGACAAGATGAACTTGGGGCGACGGGAGCGACCGTCAGGCTGGTGGCCCTGCTGGAAGGTCTTGAGAATGCCGTTGGCGAGAGCGCGCTCCGTCTCCTGCATGCCGTGAAAAGTGTAGGCCTGAATCGTCAAGGGCTTCAGAGCCACCTTCAGACGGCGCGGCCTCTTAGACGTCGAAGCCGCCGCCTTGCCTCTCATCTTACGGTGCCAGGCGTCGAATTCAGCGGATCCGTCGAACGACGGGGAACCGGATAGTACGAGGAATCCGAGTGAACCACGTTCCTCGATGCATCGCAATACTGATTCCCGATCGTTGAGGGGAGTATCTCCCGAAACTTCGCAAGAAGAATTGAGGCTCTTCTGCGCATGGGTCTTGAGATCCCACACAAATTCTCGCGCATAGTCGAACTCGGTAACCCCGATCCTAACCGGACCTCCACCATATGCATTCACTAACGCGGGCAGTCCGACGAACTCGAAGTACCAACCTACCCATTCGGTCTGCCTGGCTTTGCTGTACTCATTGGCAATCATCTCCTTGACGCAGGTTCGTCCATCCCAATGAACAGGACAAGATCCTCCCAGTGCAGCGACAAGGAGCCGAGCCTCTTGGCGGATCCTGTATCTTGCGCCGTGCGGACCACGAAGTGCGCGCTGCTCGGCCCCGGCGAGTACGGCATTGAGGCCTTCCAGCGTGATGGTCTCACCGGTCGACCAGCAGGCTTCAGTCCATGGCATGCCGAGCGTCGCGGCGACTGCACCTGCTAGACGAGTCTTGGACAAGCGCGTGTCAAGGGGCAGCCCTAAATTGGTGACAAGGTCGATGAGGACCGATTTACGCTCCTTGCTCCCCGGCCCGAGGTCTTGTGGACGACCTCCGGTGACCGAGGAGAGCCGTCGAACGGCCTCGAGTTTGTTTCGAGCCGGAGTGAACCAACTGGGAAATATCGGTGGTTCAGAACGTAGTTTCCGTGTCGCACGTAGACGCAACTTGGCCTCTGTCGCGAAAAGGATCGCGTTAAGGCCGGCAAGAGTAATGGTTTGCCCGGCAGATGAAAAAGAACTGTCCCAAGTTTTTCCGAGTTCCTCTAGAATCTGGCGGGCGAGCACGTCCTTAGGCGCGGCATCATCGACGGGAAGAGCAAGGCGCTCCGCTGTTCTCGTCAGAACAGATTTCTTCTCCTCACCTCCAGGACCAAGGGGCTCGGCAGGCGCCTGCGCGGCGGCGTAGAGCCGAGCGACCGCCTCAACTTTGGACTTGGCAGGAACGAACGGCGTCGTCTTCATGACCGAATCGTAAGTGAGCGAGTCCGTGTTGTCTACCTTTCTCACCTGGTGGAGTAAGTTTTTGCGCGCTGAGCCTTCGCCAAGAACAGTCCGTGCACCGAATGCGAGGACTCGCTCACAGCACTTCCAGCAACCGCCTCGCGATCGCCGCGCCCAGCGGGATCGGCACGGCGTTGCCGATCTGCCTGGCGATGGCGGTGCGGGAGCCGATGAAGCGGTGGCTGCTGGGGAAGCCCTGGAGCAGGGCGGCCTCATAGTGGGTGATGGCCCGGTTCTCGGTCGGGTGCAGGTAGCGTCCCTTCTCCGGCTTGAAGAACTCTGTGCGAATCGTCACAGACGGGCGGTCCGCGTGAAGACGCCCCATGACATCCATGGAGCCCGTCGTGTGCCTGCGCCAACAGGGAGCCTTGAGTTCGTCCGGCAGGTCCGCGCGGCTGCCGCCCTCCGGGATCGCGGCGAACCGCTTGCGCGAGATCGGTCGGTACGCGCGGGAGAGGTGCAGTTCTCGCGGCGAGAAGGCCCCGGGCAGCATCCTGTCCTCGACCCTGGTGCGGACCTCGTCGAAGTGCCCGTCCATGTCGGGGACGGTGGGCACCCTGAGCAGCGCCTCGCCGACGGTCTCGTACGGGAGCAGTCCCTCCACCGCCCTTGGAGCGTGGGTCGCCTCCGGGAAACCCGGTGCCTCCAGGTCCCGGCGGTGGCCGATGACGACGATGCGCTTGCGGACCTGGGGCGCGCCGTAGTCGGCGGCGTTGAGCACCCGGTGCTCCAGGGCGTAGTCCTCGAGGAACCCACCCGACTGCGTCGCGGCGAGGAAGTCCCGGTACTGCCGTGACCTTCCGAAGGCCGGGACGTTCTCGACGACGAAGTACCCGGGTCGCACGCGCGTGAGAACCTCAGCGTACTGCCTCCAGAGGGAGTTGCGCTCGTCCGCGGCATCCCGCCTGCCGAGGGCGCTGAAGCCCTGGCACGGCGGCCCGCCGACGACGACGTCGACGTCCGCGGGCATGTCGGCTCGGACCAGCCAGTCCTGGATGGGACCGGTGGAGACGTCGGCCTGAGCGAAGGTCGCGCGGTAGGAGGCCGCGGCCGCCGGGTCCAGCTCCACGGCCGCGACACTGCGGAAGCGGCCGGAGGCCTCGTGGAAGCCCGCAGTCAGCCCGCCGGCCCCGGCGAAGAGGTCGAGGATGCGGATGGTGCGGCTGGACATGGGGCAAGCGTAGCTGGCCCCAACGACGCGAACCACAGCCATGACTCGCCGCGCTCGAGCCGGTCCGTGCACGTCGTGTCGCGGGGTACCATCACAGGTGCTTGCATGTCGTAGAACACCAGTAGACTCCCCCACGGGGCAGGGCTACCCCGGCCCTGGCCCCCACCGATCTCCCGGAAGGACGGCCGTGTCGAAGAAGCAGCTCATCGAGGTCGCGCTGCCCCTGGAGGAGATCAACAGGCCGTCGAGCCGAGTCCATCCGCAAAGGACGACGTCCCTCTACCCTGCACTTGTGGTGGTCGTGGAAGCGGCGGCGCCTTCTCACCCTCATCACGCGGATGGTGAACTGGAACGATAATGGACCCCATCGCCGCCGTCTCGCACAGGATCGTGCCGCCCGACCCGTCCATCGCCGACGCCGTCGGCACCCACCACGAGCTCGCCACCGCGCTGGCGGACCTCGTGGACAACGCGATCGACGCCGACGCGCGCCGCGTGCACATCCGCTTCCTCACTAGGGGCGGAACCCTGACCGACCTGCTCGTCATGGACGACGGCCGCGGCATGGACGGGGCCGCCATCGACGCCGCCATGACCTTCGCCCGCACGCGCGCATACGACGAGCACGACCTCGGCCACTACGGCCTGGGCCTCAAGGCCGCCTCCCTCAGCCAGGCCGACGTCCTCGACGTCTGCAGCCGCGCCGCTGGCGGGGTGCCGGTCGGACGGCGCATCACCAAGGACGCCCCCTCCTGCGTCGAGACCCTCGACCCCCATCAGGTGGGCGACGCCCTCGCCCGGCAGCCCTTCCGGATCCCCGGCGCGGACGCGCCGCACGGAACCGTCGTCCACTGGCGGGGATTGCGCACCGCCCTCGTCTCGCCCGACCCGGACGAGCGCACCGAATGGCTCGGCGGGCGCATCGAGGATGTCCGCGACCACCTGGGCCTCGTCTTCCACCGGATCCTCGCGCGCTCCCGCGTCGAGATCGGCATCGACGAATTCGACGCGGACATCGGGGAGGCCGGCGCCGTGCGCAGAGTGCGGGGCCTCGACCCGCTGGCCGGGGCGGTCGCGGGCGTGCGGCCCATTGCGCTCGACGGCGCCGTGGACGGCCGCCCCTTCCGTCTCACCGCCGTGATCCTGACCGAGTCCGCCCTGCGGGACCCCGCCGTCCTGACCTCGGCGCGCTCCTCCACCACGGCCGGCGGCCAGGGGCTCTACGTCTACCGCAGGGACAGGCTCCTCCAGATCGGGGGGTGGAACTCCGTCATCCGCGGGGGGCGGGAGTACGAGCGCCTGCGCGTCTCCCTCGACGTCGACGACCCGCTGCTGGAATTCGTCCAGATCAACCCCGAGAAGAGCGGGGTCGTCCTCGACGCGACAATGTGCCGGGCGGTGCGCGGGGCGGTCGACGGCGAGGGCCGGAGTTTTGATGACGTCCTCGATCTGGCCCGTTCGGCCGCCTCGGAGGCGCGCAGGCGCACGAAGCGCCCCGTCGCCCTCGTCGAGCCCGGCCGCCGGGGCCTGAGCCGCCAGATGCATGACGCCATCGGCGACGCCGTCGAATTCCTCGACGATTATCCCGTTGACATCCGCTGGAGGCGCCTGCCGGGCACGTCCCTCGTCGACGTCGATCTGGAACGGCGCACGCTGTGGCTCAACGACCTCTACAGGCCGGCGCTGTCCGGATCCATGCGGCCCGACGACGCGCCCCTGCTCAAGACCCTGCTCCTGCTCCTCTACTCTCGCTTCTTCGAGTGCTCCCACCTTGGAAACCGCAAGAAGCGCGAACTGAAGGCGTGGGACTCCATGATCGTCGCGGCACTGGGCGAGGAACTCGAGCACCGCGGCACCAGGGAAGGACGAACCCGTGAATGACCGCTCCGGAAACTCGACCGTCTTCACCCCCGAGACGCTCGCCGCCTACATCGCCTCGGGGCTGCCCAGTGAGCAGAGGGTCGGCGACCGCCCGGTCTGCATCCTGGGCATCGACCCGCCCCGCGGGGAGCTGACCCTGCGGACGCCCGCCACCGGGGCCGATATCGACGTCACCGCCTACCGGATCATCCGCACCGACGTCTTCGAGGAACCGGGCGACGAGACCGTCTGGTTCCGCCTGACGGTCGACGCCGAGGGGATCGAGTACGAGGCGTACTCGCTCCTGCAGTCGGTGGCGGAGCAGTTGCAGCGGGGCGACACCATGGAGCGGGCCCTCCACATCGCCCTCGCAGGCTACCGCGGCCTCCTCGCGCGCACGCCGCGCCTGAGTGAGGACCAGGAGGTCGGACTGTTCGGCGAGCTCATGGCCCTCCGCCGCCTCATTGCGAACCTCGGCGAGGACGCCGCCCTCACCGCCTGGCTCGGGCCGCAGTCCGAGGAGCACGACTTCGCCCTTCCCGACGGGGACATCGAGGCCAAAACGACGAGGACGGACAGGCGCGTCCACGTCATCCACGGCGCGAGCCAGTTGACGCCCGCGCCCGGGCGCCCGCTCCACCTCATGTCGATCCAGGTCACGCACGCTGGGGCCGCGACGCGGGGCCGCACCCTGCCGGAGGCCATTGCGGGCGTCCGCGGCCGGCTGCACCGGGGGAGGACCGACTTCGACGGCAAGCTCGACTCGCTGGGATGGGACGACCACCGGGCCGAGAGCCTCTACACCACCCGCTTCCTCCTGCGCGGCGAGCCCGCCTTCTACGCCGTCGACGATTCCTTCCCCGCCATCACGGCCGCCGGACTGGCCCGGATCCTCCAGCGCCCCGAGCTCGTGCGCGCCGTCGACTACCGGATCGATGTCACGGCTCTCGAACCCGTCCGGCCACCCGCGTGCTTTGCGCGCAGTGCCGACGAGGAGGACTGACGAATGGGCGACGACGCCTACGGCCGGGCGCTCGAGCAGGCGCTGTCCGGGATGACGGCGGGGCCGATGCCGCTGCACGCCATTGTCGCGGCGTTCCTCATGGCGTCCGGGCGGACGATCGCGCCGGAGGAGGTCCCTGGCCTCATCCTCGACTCGGACCCCAACGACCCCGGCCGCATCCGCTTCCACCTGAGACTGGCCGAGTGGGACGCGGCCAAGGACGTGGCCTGGGCGGGCGGCACCGCGCCCCGCACGGGCGAGCGCCGGGCCCTGATCCTGAGCAGACTCGGCCTGGACGACGCCGCGGCCCGCGTCAATGAGACGTTCCCCCCTGCCCTCGACAGGACGACCGTCATCGTCAACCCGCAGTGGGCGCCCTGGTACGACGAGGACCGTCGTCGGGCGCACCACTTCTACTGGGACGGTTACCGCAAGGTCCTGGAGCGCAGGCTCGATCCCGACGCCGTCGCCTCGATCGACTCGGCCACCACGGAGATCGTCGGGCGGCTCGCCGACCCGTCCGGGAGCCGGCCCTATCAGTCCAAGGGTCTGGTCGTCGGGCACGTCCAGAGCGGGAAGACCGCCAATTTCACCGGGGTCATCGCCAAGGCCGTCGACGCCGGGTACCGCCTCATCATCGTCCTCACCGGGACCGTCGAGCTCCTGCGCTCCCAGACGCAGCGCCGGCTCGACATGGAGCTCGTCGGCAGGGAGAACATCCTCGGGGGCATCGACCCGGGGGACGGGGACCTCATCGCCGAGGTCGACTACGCCGGCTCCGACGACGTCGACTGGCTCGCCGGCAGGTTCGTCTCGCACGGCGACCTCGCGGCCGCGGGCGCGCCCGCCATCAGACGGCTGACGCGGGCCGAGGACGACTACAAGCTCCTCAGGGCGGGGCTCGACGCCCTCGACCCGCGCGCCGGGCACGAGCTGAGGGAGCCCGGCAAACCGGTGTGGCACCCCGACAATATCCACCGCACCGACGTCCGGATCGCCGTCGTCAAGAAGAACAAGGCCGTGCTCACCAAGCTCGTCAGGGACCTGCGCCGCATCAAGGCGCTCCTGGGCGAGATCCCGGCGCTCATCATCGACGACGAGGCGGACCAGGCGTCGGTCAACACGCTCAACCCGAAGCGGGCGACGGAGGACCGGTCCCGCACGGCGATCAACAAACTCATCGCCGAGCTCCTGGGGCATCTGGACCGCGGCCAGTACGTCGGCTACACCGCGACCCCCTTCGCCAACGTCTTCGTCTCGCCCGAGGACGCCGAGGACATCTTCCCGCGCGACTTCATCATCAGTCTCAGTGCGCCGCCCGAGTACCGGGGAGGGCGGGCCTACCACGACTTCGAGGAGCTCACCGCGGCCGAGCGGAGCGATCCCGCGGTCTCCAATGAGCGGGCCTTCGTGCGCGACCTGATGGCGTCGGACGACGCGGACCCGGACGAGGTCGACGCGGAGCTGCTTCGGGCCCTGGACTCCTTCGTGCTCAGCGGGGCGATCAAGCTCTGGCGGGCCTCGGTCGACCCGGGGCTGTCGGGCGCATTCCGGCACCACACCATGCTCGTCCACGAATCCGTCTCGCAGAAGGCGCACGCGGACCTGGCGCTGCGGATCGGGAGGCTGTGGAAGAGGGCCGGGTACGGATCCCCGCGGGCCAACGGGCGCCTGCGCGAACTGTTCGAGGGGGACTTCAAGGCGGTGACGGCGGCCCGGCAGTGGGAGCCGGGAATCCCCCGCGCCGGCTCCTTCGACGACGTCGCCCCCTTCATCGGGGAGGTCCTCGACCTCGTCCTCAACAGCAATGGCGACCCCGTGGTCGTCATCAACGGCGACAAGGAGCAGCAGTACAGGCAGGTCGACTTCCAGCGGGAGCGCGTGTGGCGCATCCTGGTCGGCGGAACCAAGCTCAGCCGCGGATTCACGCTCGAAGGACTGACGACCACCTATTTCAAGCGGAGGGCCATGCAGGCCGACAGCCTCATGCAGATGGGGCGCTGGTTCGGCTACCGGCCCGGGTACTGCGACCTCGTCCGCCTCTTCATGGCGCGGGGGATCAAGGGGCGCGGACGGCAGGTGTACGACCTCTACGAGGCCTTCGGGGCGATCATGAAGGACGAGGAGGACTTCCGGGCCCAGCTGGAGGTCTTCTCGCAGGTGCAGGAGGACGGCGCGCCCGCGGTCAGGCCGATCGACCTCCCCCCACTCGTATTCCAGCAATTGCCGTGGCTCCGCCCCACCAGTCGGACCAAGATGTACAACGCCGAGCTCGACTACTGCGGCGTCGGCGGCAAACTCCAGGACTTCCCGCGTCAGCCCGAGCGCGGCGACGGCTCGGTGAATATCGAGCACTTCGGCCTTGTGCGCCCGTGGTTCGAGGGGCATCGATTCGGGGCCGTTGAGGAGTTCGAATACAGGGATGCCAGAACGGGTCGGATCAATTCCTTCGGGGGGCGCGTCGCGATCATTTCCGCGGATGAGATGCGGCGGGTCCTCGGAGGCTTCCAGTGGGTGGAGGGATTCGACTTCCGGCCCACGCTCAGAATGATCGACCAGGCCGGTGCGGAGGGGAAGCTGGAGGACTGGGCCGTCCTCCTGCCCGAGTTGAGCAATTGCGTGGAGAAGACCGTCGACGGCATTCGGATCCCCATGCTCAAGAGAACCCGGCGCGACGGAACGCGCGGCGGATTCTCCGGGAGCTCCTTCCGGCAGCGCGACGCCGTTGAGGCGATCGCCGGGCGCCGGGACGCCCCGGGCGGGCCCGCGGCGCGGGCCTACAGCACAGGAAGGCGCGGTGCGATGCTCCTCATGCTCGCGGCGGATCCGAAGCCGGGCGAGGAGCGCTCCCCGAAACTGCTCCCGGAGAAGATGACGGCCGCGGACACGGCGACGATCTTCTCCCTCGCCCTCCCGTACGCGGCGGCGCCGAAGGGGCGCATCGCCTTCACCGTGAGACGTCCGGATCGGAATGATGAGCCCGTCGTCGACGTCGAGTAATCGAGAGGGCGCGGCGGCCAGTAGCGAGAGAGCCGAACGAAAAAATCGAGGCGTCCTGGGCGAGCAATCCCGGCACCGCCCGGTCAATGAGATCGAACCGGCACCGGGATACCAAGCCCGAGTTGGCGATCCGCAGGCTCCTACATGCGCGCGGATACCGGTACCGCGTCGATTTCGCACCGTGGAGCAATAAGCGGCGCCGGGCGGATATCGTCTTCACCAGGCGGCGCCTGGCCGTTTTCATCGACGGCTGCTTCTGGCACGGGTGCCCCGAGCACGGGACGGTCCCGGTTTCGCACGCCGACTACTGGGAGCCGAAACTGGTGAAGAATCGTGAGCGCGACGCGGAGACGACCGCCATGGCCGAGGCCGAGGGGTGGAGGGTTCTCCGCATCTGGGAGCACGTCCCCCCGGAGGAGGCCGTTCAGCTCGTCATCCGGGAGCTCGATAATCCGGGGTCCGCGGTCCGGGAGCAGGAGGAGTGAGGCGAGTCCTGCACGCCGGCCGGTCTCAACGGCTGTCGCGGCCTGGGAGTGAGGGGAGCGGGGGGAGACGGGGCCGACGCGCGCCTCGCCTTCCTCGCCGAGACGCGCATTTCGCACTCGAGAACGACGGTTGGAACTGCACTCTCGAGTGCGAAGTGCACGTTTCGGCGCCGGGGCGTCCAGGGGGCCGAGTGGGCCGGCGCCGCGGTCCGCGAGATCGTCGGGTAACCGCCGAGCACGTCACTTGACCCGCGAGCACGTCTGCTAGAGGTACGTGCTCGCGGGTC
>ERZ772964.627-NODE-627-length-14736-cov-4.96833_pt1 | contig 14736 bp, 8 predicted proteins | sample MGYA00580675_ERZ772964 | MGnify/ENA primary metagenome ERZ772964 (study PRJEB29015, sample SAMEA2737941) | human oral metagenome | biome: human oral; feature: human-associated habitat; material: dental | place: China | collected 2139 ... | reverse complement strand
TATGAAAGAGCCAAAAAAGGACTTATAAAAATAGATAGTTGGTATCTATATGAGAGATTCTACAACGTTCATATATCGAGTGTTTATACATTCACCGGCCTGTATAGGCGTTTGAAAATGTTTACCCTTCGTACTTTACCGAGTTGGTTTTTCATAATAATTGCACTTGCTTGCGGCTGTATTTTTTTTCTGCTGAAGGGACAGGTATTTAAGTATAGTGTTTACGATGTCATTAAGTCTCGGTATCTTGGAAAGGGCAGCGATACACAAGAGCGACGTGAGACACAAATGCCCGAACCTACAATCAATTTCTTTGGTTATAAAGTTGCAACTTGGACTGTAGGTTCTTATTCATTGGTTGTTGTTTTAGCTGGTGCTATATTCCAAGATACTCTTCAAATAATATGCCCACCAAATAATTCATCGTATGCCACGTTATTTACTGCTGCACTTGCTATATTCAGTATCATCGTGTACGACAGAGTATTACCTAAGATTCTAAAATGTATTGTTAAGAAAAGTAGCGAGTATTCATACGATATAGGAAATAAAGGCGTTTTGTTTCATGTATAAGAAAACAAAGGAAAACGTTTAGTTCATAAAAACCTAAAAATGAAACAAACGTTTGCTAATTGTTCGATATAGTGCTACACTGTCGTAGGGGGTACTGATAAGGTACTTCGAACACATGTTAGCACAGAGGTAGCTATGGGTTAGGCTACTAGTGCAGCGATCAGCCGTGGGCGCTATCGCCAGTTGGCAACGGATTTGCCAGAGGTCTCCACCAAGGTGGATAGGCGCGATGGGTGATCATTCCTCCTCTTTTGCTCATGAGCGAGCCATTATGTTTGCGTTTCTCTCGTAGAGAAAGCGCTTTATTCTAAGCCAAGCTTAGCGCTATTCCTTTTTTCGCTTATAAAAATACCGCAAGCGATGAAGCTGCGGTATTTTTTGTATTTACATGGAGCATCTCGTTTCTGAGGAACCCTTTTTACGTAGAGAGACATAGACGATCTCACTGTTTCTAGTAGCGCCGGACAATTGGTGCCGTAAGATATAGCGCCCCAGGTAGGACGAGGAGCGCACCATCTCGCCCCAGCCAGTATAATATGCCAGCTGCCACAAGATGAAGCACGACGATTCCTGTCGTCAGCCACGGCAAAAAAGCTCGCGGTATGCGCGGCGCAAACAAGAGATAGAGAATACCGCCAAAGCAGTCGAGTGCAACAATAGTATGGACAAAGGGTGGGGTCATGATCAAGTCTCCTTTCTGCTAAAGCGGCAATTGTAGCCTAGCATACTGCGATTATATGATGCTGTCAAATGATTAATATGCAAATACCATAACCTCTATGTTTCTACTCATTTTACTTTTCGCACTATTTCTTCGAATAGTGAATGAGAATAGGCCACCCTAATCTGTTTTGAGTTCTAGTATAAAGGGATAAGTGGCTTTTATTATGTCAGAGAAGAGGGTGGTGAGAGGGGGGCGAGAGTTAGATAAAATTCTCGATCCATCGCTCAGGGCACATACTTAGGCAATCCCGCCTATGTTTCACTATTTGGCATTATGCTGCTATAATATGTACGCAATGAATAACTCTACAAAACGTACAAAGATACTGGCTACTCTGGGGCCAGCCACCAACACACCAGAGAAAATAGAAGCTTTGATTCGGGCGGGTGCCAATGGCTTTCGCCTCAACTTTAGCCATGGCTCGTACGAAGAGCGGCTTGATCAGATTGCGTGGATTCGCAAGGCGAGCGCTACTGTTGGTCGCACTGTCGCGATTTTGCAAGACCTGCAAGGGCCAAAGATTCGCCTCGGCGTACTCAAGGATAATCACTTTGACATTGCGGCAGGCGATGAAATCATCCTTGACCACGCGGTGGAGGAGCACGATGGTAGTAACCGTTTGCCTATCCAGTATAACCTTGCCGACAAGGTTAAGGTGGGTGAGCCTGTCTACCTCTTCGATGGTAAACTGCGCGGTGAGATGACCGAGCGCGTTAGCGATACTGCTATTAAGGTGCGCCTGAGTAATGATGGCTTCTTGATGAGTCGCAAGGGGCTCAACTTGCCAGACACCGACTTTGGTGGTGACATTCTGACACCAAAGGACCTGGCTGATGTCGAGTTTGGGGCAGACAAAGACATTGATTTCGTAGCACTGAGTTTTATCCAGAGTGCAGAGGATATCAACAACCTACGCCAGATTTTGCTGAGCCATGGTTCGACTGCACAGATCATTGCCAAGGTCGAGACCAAGGCGGCTATCGAGCCAGAAACACTCAAGGAAATCGTCAAGGCAGCTGATGGTGTGATGGTTGCTCGTGGTGACCTTGCGGTCGAGACGAGCCCAGAGATTGTGCCAATCGTCGAGCGCGAAATTATCCGCCTCTGCCGCAAGTATGGCAAGCTCTCGATTGTTGCCACGCAGATGCTAGCCAGCATGGTCGATAACCCCGAGCCAACCCGGGCTGAGGTAAGTGACGTTGCAACTGCTGCCATCCTCGGAACAGACGTTGTGATGCTTTCTGACGAGACAGCCAATGGTGACTACCCAGTTGAGGCTGTTAAGATGATGGCTGACACCGTGCGCTACACTCAGTCGCGCTGGCCGATGAATGACATGCCTATCAAGGAGGGTCGCACCAACCGCCGGCTCAATGCGATTGCTCATGCTGCCGTTGATGTTGCTCACAAAGTTGATGCAACAGTGATCGTCGCCGAGACACGCTCTGGTGCAACTGCCGCACGTATTGCCGCTTGCCGCCCAGAGCTACCAATTATCGCTGTGGCATCGGATGCTCGCGTGGCGCAGCAGCTTGCCTTGTCGTATGCAACGCGCAGCTTCGTCCGGCCCGACAGCCAGCAGCTTGGGAGCGACCTAACGCGTGAGCTACTCAGCCAAGGTGCCTTCGGTGATGTCTCATCGGTTACTGCTGTTATTATCAGTGGTCGCCAACCTGGCGCGACTGGTGGGACAGATACGCTGAGTGTCCGCACCTTCGAGCGCTAGGCTTCGCTCAAGCAACCAACAGAAGCACCCATCTATCACTATGGTGGGTGTTTTTTGTCGGCGAGAACAGGACACTATTTGTGTAACGCTATCTGTCCTATTCTCCTATAAGGGGACATAGGCAAAACGTGAGATGTTCTGAGCTATTTGTAGTCAAGGATTGATACGCCAAAGGATAAAGAGTGATAGTAAATCATTCATATTTTGTCTCTCATACGGTAGTGTTGTGTAGAGGACATCATACGTGAAAAAAGTAGTGTAAAAATAACATCACACATGATAAGTACTGATTGCAAAGTTATCAGGCAATCGACCAGAGGTAGACTATTGCCTAGAGCGCAACACGATGGTATGAATAGAGCAATCGGTGGATTGATACTTCGCACCAAATGAGCAAGGTGAGTTGCGCCACAATGTGAAATAAGCTACACTAGAGAAAACAACATAAGCGATACATTGTGGGCATACGATTGATCAACAACTGGGGTAGTATCCAAAACTCGATACGAGGCTCCGATTCGTTGTATCAGGGTGTGGACTGGTGTGTGCCACACAAAAACTGTAGCGTTTATATAAAAACAAACAAAGGAAACCGTTCATGCCAGATATAGACTTCGACGAACTTGACCGCGCGGTGCACGATCTGATGCGCCAGTCTGGTCAGCTGCCAGCGACGCCAGATAAGCCGTCTGAAGCGCCAGCCGCCACACCAAGCAAAGATTCGGCCTCATCAAGCGCCCAACAGGTTACATCACCCCAACAAACAACGCCAGTAGCAACTCCAGCTCGTCCTGAGGTAAGTGATGGTACGCAAAGTGCAAGCACCTCAAGTGTCCAGGATAATAACACCTCAACAGGTTCAGTGCAGCAGGCAGACTCACCAGATACTGCAACGCCAGCTAAGCAGTCACCTGCATTAGCACCTCGGGATAACACTAATAGCACTGACGAAACGGTGCAGGCTGATGATAGTACCACAGCTACTGATACTACCTTTGCTACCGATACAAATAACACACCAGCTCGCCGCCGTGGCGTGACAATTATGCCGCTGTCGCAACAAGCAGACGAAGCGGAGTCAGCAGGGGAGTCATATGAGTCAGTTGAGCCTGAGCCAGCTGTCGACCGTGCCCGGGCGTTATCGGAGTCGGTCGTCGCATCGGAGCGTGAACCAGCTTCGATACCTACCACGCCAGAGCAAACTGATACAGATGGTACAGAATCAGCTCAAGTGACTCCGCTAAATGCAGCAACACCAGCAGCGCCAACAACAGAAAGTGTATCTCCTCAGTCTCAGCCAGCAGCGATCGTGACGGTTGACCCTGACGATATTATTACCCCCGCCAGCGACGATGATGACGAGAGTGACGACACATATACCGATCGAGCGCAGTTCTTTGGCCGGTCGACGGCGCGGCCGTTCTTTGCACCGCCCCGCGCAGCAACGCCAGCGGATGATGTATCATCCACAACAAATTCAGATGCATCAGCTCCTATAGCAGAGACAGACAACATCGCGCCGTCAGCTCCAAGTGATGGAGCAGTGAGTGACAAAACATCTGCTACAGCTGTAGAGGAAGAGACACCAGCGACGATCGACCAAGTCGAGTCAGAGATGCCAACGATGCCGTATCAATTTGCGGGCGAAGGTGCTGAGGGTGATGACGATGACGATGACGAAGCGCTTGTCCGTCACCTCAATGAGGTGAATCACACGCAAGATAATGCGACTGAGCCAGCGCAAACATCCGTCGTTGATGATCTTGATGACACATTTGCCCCGCAGCCACTCATCATTCCACCGCCAACAGAAGAGGAGGGTAACACGTCGCTCTCCTCCGCCGAAACGGTGGTGCAGCCAATGAATAATACGCATACTGCTGATGATGAGGCATCTGTCATAGCATCACAGGATGAGCCTGATGACACAGCTGATACTCGCGGTGCTGATGACGCTAATGATGATCGCTTGCTCTATGCACCAGCGACGCCAGTAAATACAGATGTACCAGCAGCGTCGAGCGGAGACGATGCTTCTAACAGTGACGCAGCGCAGCCGCTTGACGAGCCAGCGTGGCCTGAGCTACAATATGATGAGCCAGATAACATGTTAGGCGCGCAAACTCCTGACGCAGACCACACTGCACCTGCGTGGCCAGAGGTAACGGTAGAAAGTACAAGTGTTGTGGATGATAGCCAGGTATCAGCTCCGGTGGCTGATGCGGATGTGCCGAGCGAACATGAATCGTTTGATGGTGAGAGTAACTCTTGGGAGGAGCCCACTACTATGCCAGCTCAACCGCAAGCAGGTAATATCGCCTCGGCAGAATCGCTAACGGTCGAGCGCACTATGCCTGATGTGGCGGCAGCCAATGATAGCCCATCGCCACAGCCAGAAGAAGCGCTCGCTGAGGATGCTCTACCAGAAGCTCACGTTGATCGCCCATTGCCACTGCTTGATACCTATAATGAACGACGTAGTAGGGCTACTGAGCCATACTTTAGTGCTCCTTCTTCGTCTGAAACATACCGACAAGAGGAGGCGAATACTGATGATGTAGTTGACGCTGCGCATAGTGTGAACGATGCCGTCCAGAACACGCCAGCAGTGCAATCATCAGGTACTGCTGATAGCCAAGTAGAACAGCCATACGCACCTGCTCCACCACTGTTTACACCAGCTGATGATGTTGTAGCCAAGGCGCAGCAGATCATTGCTGTGAATCCTGAAATGCCAGCCAATGACGCGCCAGTGTCTCTGCAGAAAGAGGAAGATGTGTCCAGGAGTGCATCTGAAGCGGTACCAATTACTCTCTCTCAATCGGCCAACCAACAGGCTAAGCCATCAGTTGCCAGCGCATCGCCCGCACATACTGCAGACGAGATAGCGTCAGCCGAGCCAGATAATGATCACCCAACCACCCCAGCCATTCAACGTCCGCGTGGTCGTTTTATGGACATTGTAGGTGGGGCAGCTCCAGTTGCTGCAGTTACTCAAGCGGCCCGCCCACGAGTACGCCGTCAGGGTGCGGTGGTTGAGCCGCTGACAAGTAGTGCACCAGTGGTTGGCATGGATATTCGTCCTGCGCCTGGGCATGAGCCAGCGCAGCATCACGCAGGAGCAGTGCAGAGTACTCCTCCGGCAGGTGATGAGGCTAAAGCATCTGATGTAGTAACGCCCGATGGAACGCCATCTGCAGAGACACTCGACCTCCAGCCTGGCGATGAAAAGCCGCTAAGCTACACACCATTCTTGCCCGATGCCGAGACGAAGGTCGATAAGCGCCCACTGGGCGGTGCCGATACACTGGTGGGTGATGCGCCAACCTTGGCCGATACTACTCCGACGGGGATGTACCATGATGAGTCTGGCGCACTTGGTATAACTCCAGCTGATAATAACGGGCCATCGATACCACCGCATTTTTTTGCGTCGCATGATGAGCATGCATCGGCTGAGCAATTCATTGATGCGCTGACAGATACTAGCGAGAATGCGCCATCACTCTATCCAACCGATGATCACTACCCATTGCCTGAGCAGGATACGCTCGAAACTGTCACGCAGCATGATGAACTCTCATACCAAGCAGAAGACTACGACAATGCTGACCAGTCGCTCTACCCGAATGAGCAGGCTGACTCTCATGCAGTATCGACCGATGAGATAGGACCGCAGTTTGCAGAAGATGAGATTGACCTAAGTTTGCCTGTGCCTGGCCCTGGTGAGCCAGATATCGACTACTACGGCGAAGCGGAGCGAGTCGAAGCCGAGCCAATGACAACTGCGACTGAGTGGAATGATGAGCCAGATGCGAGTGACCAGACACACGTTAATACCATCGAGGAAGCGGCTGCCACCACCCAAAATGGCGATACCGCGCTCGCCCTCCACCAAGCACTTCAGGAAGAGAACGAAGGTAATGTAGTCGCACCAATCTACAGTGCTGAAGAATTTACTCGCGCACCGAAAAAGTCGCGCCGCCGTCCCGAACAAGCTGCTGGCTGGATTTGGCTGCTGTGGATCGTCATGTTACTGGCGCTTGGTGCTGGTCTTGGTGCGGTGTACTATACACTATTTACCTAGCGTTGGCGTGGTGACATCCGGTATAATAGGCTACTATGGATATACTTGATGGATTGAATGACGCCCAGCGTTCGGCAGTGGTCGCATCTGATGGCCCAGTCTTGATTCTCGCAGGCGCAGGCAGTGGCAAGACAAAAACACTGACGCACCGCATTGCTTACCTCCTGACCGAGCAAGGCGTCTGGCCGAATGAAGTCTTGGCTGTTACCTTCACCAACAAAGCAGCCCGCGAAATGCGCCAGCGCCTCTGGCAGATTGCCGGGCCTACCCAGGCAAGCTCTTCTCACACACCGCCAACCGACCAACCACCTCGCTCCTTCATGCCGTGGATGGGGACATTCCATGGTATTTGCGTGCGGATCTTGCGGCGTGATGGTGCGGCTATTAGCATTCCACCAAATTTCGTGATTTATGACGAAGACGACCGTCAAGGGCTCATCAAACAAGCGATGAAGCAGCTTTCCATTGGTACAGACAGGCTTAAACCGCGTGCTGCCAGTGCAGCAATTAGCAAAGCTAAAAATCAACTCCTCTCGCCCAGTGATTATGCGGCTAGTGCGCGGTTTCCCTTCCAGCAGGCAGTGGCAGAGATCTACCAGCTGTATGAGCAGCTGCTGGCCGATGCTGGTGCGCTCGATTTTGATGATCTCTTGCTCGAGACGGTACGCCTCCTGCGTGACCACTCGGCAGTGCGTCAGCGCTACCAGACGCAGTTTAAGCATATTCTCGTTGACGAATATCAGGACACGAATGCTGCGCAGTATCAGATCATCAAGCTACTGGTAAACCCACGCCGCAATATCTGCGTGGTAGGAGATGATTGGCAGTCGATCTATAGCTGGCGTGGCGCAGATTTTACGAATATTCTCAACTTCGAGCGCGATTTCCCAGGGGCGCTGGTGGTGAAGCTTGAGCAAAATTATCGCTCGACAGGGGCCATTCTCGAAGCTGCTGGCAATGTGATTAACAAAAATCAGCAGCGGACGGATAAAACCCTCTGGACGGCAGCAGGCCCAGGTGCACCAGTGCAAGTACAAGCTGCCTATGATGAGGCAGAGGAGGCATATATCATTGCGAGCCAGATTGCTACGCAGGTGGCGACCGGTGAGCGCGACTATAGCGACTTTGCTGTCCTGTACCGCACCAATGCACAGAGCTATGCCTTTGAGCGAGCTTTCAACCAGCACCGCGTGCCGTACCAGTTGGTTGGTGGGGTGCGATTTTATGATCGTAAGGAGATTAAGGATATCTTGGCCTATCTGCGCCTTATCTACCAGCCAAATGACCGCGTGAGTTTTAGCCGGATCGCTAATGTACCAACGCGGGGGATTGGAGCAACGAGCCTGGAGAAATTCCTCATCTGGCAGGGCATCAGTGGGCTCGATATCATTAGTGCGCTGGTTAATGCCAGCCAGGCAGCGACACTGACGAAGCGGGCGCAGACTACCCTGACGCAGCTGGGTCAGTTGTTACGCGGCTTCCAAGCGCAGGTCGAGTCTGCGGCTGATCCAAGCCAATTGATTGATGATGTGATTACCAAGACGGGCTACCGCGACTATGTTCTTGATGGCTCGCCCCAGGCTGATGATCGCGAGGCTAACCTCAGTGCATTATTGTCTGATGCGCGGGCCTTTGCCAGCATGCCAGACTTTCTTGAGGAAGTTGCGCTTATGTCTTCGGCCGACCAAGCGACGGGTGCGCACAGCGTAACGCTGATGACGCTCCACGCTGCCAAGGGGTTGGAGTTTCCGGTGGTGTATATGGTGGGGCTTGAGGATGGGCTATTTCCTAGCGCCAGGGCACTCGAAGAGGGGCCAGCCGCACTCGAAGAGGAGCGTCGTCTCTGTTATGTCGGGATGACACGCGCTCGGCAGGAGCTCTATATGAGCTATGCGCAGAGCCGCTTGCAATTTGGTAGCCGCAGCTACAACAGCCCATCACGCTTTCTTGATGATATGGGCATTGGTCTGTCGATGGTGCATACCGAACCAGCTACACCAATATACGATGACGCGTTGGATGAGGTCATGCCATATGAGGTTGGCGATATGGTACGGTCGCTCCAGTTTGGCGATGGTGAGGTGATCGACATCGATGGTATGGCAGTGAGTGTGCGCTTTGCAAATGGCTCTACCAAGAAGCTCAATGTACAGTATGCCCGCCTTGAGAAAATTACTCCCTAGAATTGCCCGTCATCGGCCAAAAAATGCTATACTAAAAAAATGAAAAACACACTTGTAAAGCAGCTGCGCCGCCTCTTGCCCGCAGCGATGATCCACACTCTCGAAGAAGCGTATCGGCGGAGCCGCATTGCCCTGGTAGCAGCACGCTATGGCAACCCGGCCAAGCATCTGCGCGTCATTGCCGTGACGGGCACGAATGGTAAAACGACCACTGTTAATTACATCAATGAAATCCTTAAGGCGAGTGGCCGCCACACAGCAATGTTCTCCACGGCACTGATCGAGGTGGCAGGCCAGCGCCAGCTGAACGACCTCAATGCGACGGTTGGCTCCACCGCGCGGATGCAGCAGTTCTTTGCCGAGGCTAAGCGAGCCAACGTGGACTTCGTTGTGTTAGAAATTACCAGTCACGCACTTGATCAGCATAAGCTTGATGGTGTGCCAATTGACGTTGCAGTTATGACCAACCTCACCCAAGATCACCTCGACTACCATAAGACGATGGAGCGCTATGCCGCCGCCAAGGGCAAACTCTTTGCCCGGAAGCCGCGCTTTATTGTCCTCAACCGTGATGACGAGTGGTTTCCATTCTTTGACAAATACACGGCGCGTGAGCAGAAGATCACCTATGGCCAAGACGCAGCTGCCACAGCCCGCATCACGCAGGCAGCGACCCGCAAAGGGGGTGGCAGCGCAACGGTGCTTCTTGATGGCGCGACAAAGCTACCACTGACAACACATCTCCCAGGGATATTTAATATTTACAACATGACAGCTGCAGCGGCTGCTTGCCAATTGCTGGGCGTCGCACCAGAGGATATTGCTCGGGGCGTGGCTAACCTCACTGGCGTGCCAGGGCGCTTCGAGCGTGTACCGGTGGATACGCCATACGATGTGATAGTTGATTATGCCCACACTCCTGATGCGCTTGAGAAGCTACTGACCTCAGCGCGGGCCATCACCAAGCAGCGTATCATCTTGGTGTTTGGCGCGACGGGCGATCGTGACAAGGCGAAGCGGCCCATCATGGGTGAGATTGCGGCTCGCCTGGCCGACCAGATCATCGTTACCGACGAGGAGAGTTATAACGAAGAGCCAGCTGGCATCCGCCAGGCAATTCTGCGCGGCATTCACCAGGCTGGCGGGGCAGGTCACACTAGCGAGATTGCCGACCGGCGCGAGGCCATTGCCCAGGCGCTGGCCATTGCCCAGGCGGGCGATACCATTCTTATCACTGGTATGGGCCATGAGCAATTTCGCATCATCAACGGCCAGCGCCAACCATGGAATGACGCAGCAGTGGTGCGAAGTTTGGTTGCTGAGCATAAGCAGTAGCGACATTCCGACCCCTGATACAGTGAAGCTTCAAGGAGGGCTTTTGCAGGCTATCCACTAGCTTTTTTGCCCGCATTTTGCTATACTATATTGCAGCGTATATTGCTGCGCAGATTATGATACAGTCTATTCCATTTTTGAAATTTCTCTCGCCACGCAATCTTGCTGTCGCTGGTATGGTTGCGCTGGTTGGTATTGGCCTATGGCGGATTCCGTCCGTCCATGCAGCGTCGCGCCAGCCAGGTAGTGGCGAGCATATTATCACATTGCACGAAGGCACGGCCAAGCGTGGGTTCTACACCAAGGCAACTACCTTGCGTGATGCGCTGCGTGAGGCAAATGTGCGGTTGGATAGCAAAGACCGCACCGAGCCTGAGCTTGATACACCACTAGAGAGCGCCTCGTACGAAGTAAACATCTATCGAGCGCGGCCAGTGGTGATTCGCGATGGCGGGGCAGATACGAAGCTCATCACCGCTTATCGCACAGGCAAGCAGATTGCCGAGCAAGCGGGCATTCCACTACACGACGAAGACCAAGCGGTGCTGGCTCGCTCGCGCGATATCATTGCTGATGGAGCAGCAGAGGTGATGACGATCCGCCGCGCAACGCCCTTTACGCTCGTATTTTATGGCAAAACCATCCAGGCATACACGATGGAGAAGACGGTCGGTGCAATGCTTAAGGCTAAGAAAATCACTCTAGGCGCTGATGATACGCTATCGGTGCCAGTTAATACGCCATTGACGGCTGGTATGACGGTAGAGCTCTGGCGTAATGGCAAGCAGACGGTCACAGTAGAGGAAGAAGTCGACTTCAAGACGGAGGAGATTAAGGATGCCGACCGCGAGCGTGGCAAAAAAGAAGTCAAGACCGAGGGCAAAAAAGGCAAGAAGGCCGTGACATACGAGATTATTATGAAGAATGGCCGCGAAGAGTCGCGCAAGCAGCTCAGTAGTGTGGTAACGCAAGAGCCAGTCAACCGGGTCGAGATCGTTGGGACGAAGAAGAAGTCGGTCGATACTACCTTTAGTGGTGATTTTGCAGGGGCACTAGCAAAACTACGTAGCTGTGAAGGGGGCTATACCTCCAACACTGGCAATGGTTACTACGGTGCGTACCAATTTGACATCAAGACCTGGGGTGGCTTTGGTGGCTATGCCAATGCAGCAGAAGCACCACCAGAGGTCCAAGACCAAAAAGCTTGGGAAACGTACCAGCGTCGTGGTTGGCAACCCTGGCCAACATGTAAGAATAAGATGGGGCTGCAAGACATCTACCGCTAGCAGCCTAGTCAAGAGAACGAGATGATTACGAAGAGCCTCTATCGTCTGTGGCAGCATCGTCAACCGATGATTGCCTGCTTGCTGGGGCTGAGTGTCATAAGCGGCCTTGTCGTGGCAAGCTATGCTTCGGCCCAGAGCCCAGCAGCAGTGCCAGCTCGACTTGTTACTGTAGTAGAGAATGGTCGAGAGCGTGCTGTGTACTCGACTGCTTCGTCTGTGCGGGAGCTCATCGCTACCTCAGGTATGAAGATCGATGCCTCGCATGATTCCGTCTCGCCCCACCTTGATGCGTCGCTAGCGCAAGCAGCACCAACAGTGACAATCCAGCGTGCTCGGTTAGTCACTGTGATAGATGGCAAGAAACGTTCTCGTGTGCTTACCGCAGCACAAACGCCGCAGGATATTGCCAAGGCGGCTGGTATGGTACTCTACCGCGAGGATAGAGTCAGCTTCCAGACACCTGGCAACATTGCACTGGACGGGCCAAGTGAGATAATGACCATCCATCGCGCACCAACGCATACAGTGACAGCGGAGGAGCCGATTGCATTTGCGACTGAGATAATCAAAGATAAGCAGCAATTCATCGGTAGCAAAACAATTAAGCGAGCTGGTCGGCCAGGCATTCGCCGTTTGACCTATACGGTCGAGATGAAGGATGGCATTGAGGTGCAACGCCGCCTAACAGCGCAAACAGTGGTAAAGCAGCCAACTGCGCAAGTAGAAATAGTTGGGACAAAGCCTAAGAATCCATTGACGAAGAGCAAGGGCGCACATCACTTTACTGACAGCAAAGGGGTGAGCCATCGCGAGACATACTACGATTTGCCGATGAATGGTGCGATGCGTAACTGTGGTGGCGGTACCTATACCATTCGTGGTGATGGTGCTAAGGTCGATAAAGACGGCTACATTCTTGTGGCAGCGAATTATAGCAACTACCCACGCTGCTCGGTGGTTGAGACGAGCATGGGCCCAGGCAAAGTATACGACACTGGCAGCTTTGCTACCAAGCATCCGCATGGCTTCGACCTCGCGACGGATTGGACGAAGGCGGACGGCAAGTAGATACTGCGCAGAACCCTGATGTATTTATTGCGCCGCTGCGACGCTCTCAGCGTATAGTTGTTCGAACGTCTTCTTTTTACCCTGACCTCGTCCACCAAATCGTTTGCCGCTCCGTCGACGGAAGTTTTTGCCATGATGCCGCTTTTCTGGATTGTCTCGGGCTGATCGTGCTCGCCCAACAGCATCTGAGCGGTTGATCTCGCGCATAATAGAGGAAATATCACGCGAAGTCAGTGACGTGTGAGCGGCCTCATCAGATTGTTTTGTTATGTGAGAGCGATGTTTTGTTGCTGCTGACCGCACAGTGCGTTTAGTATGATGTTTCTTGGGCGGCGGTGCTTGTTCTTGTGTGGTGGGTTGGTTCTGAAAACTAGGAGTATAATCCATTAAGACGAGATCGCGTTTTGCGAGACATGCAAAGAGCTCGTCTTGGGCGTGGCTAGGCATATCAATGCCAAACTCATGATAGAGAACACTGATAACACGGCGTTTTGTGGGGCGCTGTGCTGGGTCAAGCTCTGTTACTAGTTGGTATACCATATCGGCAATAGCAGTTGTATCAGGAGTGGTAGTGTGTTCATACACTGTGCTTATTTGACTATGATCAGCCAGTGTTGTTGCTGAGTGCTTGGTGTCTAGGTTATCAGGTTGGTGAGTATCCAATGAGTGAGGCGCATGTGTTAGTGGCTCGTGAGGTGATGGTGTGTTGAGGTGAGACGGGCGCGTATCATGATCAGTATCCGGACGGGCATCGACTACGACGACGGCGGGGTTGAGCTGATATGTGCGCCCACGCCGTTGGCCAAGTGCTTGTACAACAGGGGTTGACTCGTCTGTAAGCCAGGCAAGTTGTGATAGCAAAACGCGGGCGCTGCGGGAAAAAGTGGTTCGTCTTGTATTTTCGCTGCGTGCATGAGGCTGAAAGCCATACTCGCGGATATCGTGAGGCCGCATAACTTTATCGCGATGGCAAAGGAGGGTATTGAAGATAAATAATTCATCTCCAGATAGGATAGTGCGATGATCTCCGATAGCAATAGTACTATCGCTTTCTATTGTTAGAGTGATTGGGTCAACATCCTCAGGTGGGTTTACTGCAGGAATGTAATCGGGTGACACGATACGAGCGTAGAGATCAAGCTTTTCCTGCTTATCACGTGTTTCAACAGAGGATATTGTGGTGGCCGGTTCTGATGATAGCTCGGCGTTGGCCTCATCTGCTAGGGGCGTGGTCTCTGATGTCTTAGATGGTGACAGTGTTTCTAATGGTTGAGCTGCCTCAGATTTGTCTGCGGAAGAAGTAGGAGGATCCGCCTCGGAAAGTGATTGTAGTGATGATGGTATGTTGTGCTCTTGAGAGTCTGTAGTAGGAGCAGGATCGATAACAGGTTCGGGGTTATCTAATGATGGTGTTAGAACGCCTGGCTCGGTAGTTACCTGAGGTCCGTAACTAGTAAGCTGCGGGATAAATGATGTGCTAAGCTCTGCTATGCGCGCGAGCTGTGCTTGAATTCGTTGGTGGCGACGTTCTTCTATTTCTTCGCTATGCTTATGAGTAGCCCAATATCCAACAGCGGCGGAGCCAATGAGCGCGACTTGCTCTTCAATGCTGCGAAGCTTTGCTTCAAGTAGCTCGGGCAAAGATAAGTGATAAGATTCTGAAGGTGTGTCTGAGGTTTCTTTGGTATCCATGCATGGATTATGCCATAGTACATAGATTTACACAATATTTTTCCACTTTAACCATCATTTTT
>ERZ772964.624-NODE-624-length-14772-cov-13.8422_pt1 | contig 14772 bp, 10 predicted proteins | sample MGYA00580675_ERZ772964 | MGnify/ENA primary metagenome ERZ772964 (study PRJEB29015, sample SAMEA2737941) | human oral metagenome | biome: human oral; feature: human-associated habitat; material: dental | place: China | collected 2139 ... | reverse complement strand
GCGGCGAAGGCGGAGGTGGTGTCGCCCTGGACCACGACGGCGTCGGGCCGGTGGGTCTCGATCGCCCGCCCCACCCCTTGCAGGGAGCGGTTGGTGATCTGGGTGAGGGTCTGTCCCGGGGAGTGGATGTCGAGGTCGTCGTCGGGCACGATGCCGAAGAAGTCGTGGACCTGGTCGAGCATCTCGCGGTGCTGTCCGGTGACGACCACGATCGGGTTGAAGCGCTCGTCGTCGCGCATGGCGGTCACCAGGGGAGCGAGCTTGATCGCCTCCGGCCGGGTGCCGTAGACGAGCATGACCCGGAGGGGGCCACCCATTGGGGTGGAGTCTGTTGTCATGAGTTCTCCTGCTCAGGTGCGTTGGAGAGGGAGAGGGCGGAGCCGACCGGCGGTCCGGCCAGGTGGTGGCTGCCGCGAACCGGTCTCACTCGTCCTCGGTGATCGGTGTGAAGGTGACGTCGGAGTCCTCGCAGTAGGCCGCTACGGCACCGGATCGGTAGGGGGACTCGGAGTCGGTGACCTTTCCGAGCTCCTGGCCGTCCACCGTGACGACGAAGGTGGCCGCTGCGGAGTTGGTGGTGTCAATAGTGACGGTGACGTTGTGGCTCGTCCCGGGCGGGTAGACCGGCGTGTTGCCCGAGGCCAGGAATCGCTGGGCCCCGTCGTAGTTGGTGTCCTGCTTGGAGACCTCCCAGCCGTTGGGCTTGAGCGCCAGGGCGTAGAAGTGGTTGTTGTCGGAGTAGTTCCACAGGAGCCAGGCGACCTCCCAGGCGTTGGGGCTGCCGTCCTGGCGGAGCTGGCCGACAGTGGTCATCGTGGTGTGGACGGTGTGGACACTGCCTGACTCGATCTCGACCGTGGTGGACTTCGCCAGTCCTGCGTGGGTCTTGTCCTGAGAGTTGGCGGATGTCGGTTTCAGACGCAGCAGACCGTCGGCGCATGAGGCCTCGCCGTAGCCGTCGAAGACGATCTCCCACTGCGAGCACTTCTGGGCGTCGGTCTCTCTGGCGTGACAGTACACAGTGATTCCTAGGATCAGGGCCAGGACGCAGCCCACCAGCACTACGCGGCGCAGGATCCTGCTGTGACCGGATCCGTCGAGTGCTCCTGCGCGCTGAGGCGCGTTGGTGGCTGTCATCTCATCTCCTCGTTGTTCAGGTTGCTGACTGCACGGTGAGTGCGACGCCCCACGAAGGCCGGATGGTCCAGTGAGGATCCGGCCGGAGCGGTGCTACCGGTCCTCATGGTCCCGGATGCCGGGACGGGAGCCCTCCCAACGGCCTCATGGGGCGGAGGCTGACTGCCCAGCGCCGGCGGTCCCGTAGGTACCGGCCCGCCGGGGGCGGCGGGGGCAGCGGCCTGGAAGGGTTGTGCGATCTGAGTCGGCTCCGCCTCCCGAGCGGTCTTGGCCCACCCGGTGCGTCCGGTCAGCTCCCTGGCCAAGGCACGCCAGCCGTAGAGGCTGGGCAGGAGCCCATACAGGACGAACAGATGGGCGTAGCCCACGGCCTTGATCAGGTTCAGGCCCTCGTGGCGCTCGATGCGCCAGTAGATGCAGGCATAGATGAGCGCCGGCCCAAAGGCGATGACGTAGGCCCCGACAAGCCATATCCATGACTGCTCCCACCGCAGTACCGCAGCCACGGCGGCGGTCACCATGGTGATGAGGAAGGACAGGGTCAGCAGCGATCCGGTCAGAAGCAGGTAGGGCGTGAGGATTTGCCAGAGCGTGTCGGCGCGCCCCAGCCCCCGCTGCTCCCGGGCCACGGAGCGCAGGAGGTGAAGCGCCTGAAGGTTCCCCTGGAACCACCTCGTGCGCTGACGCAGAAGGCGCCGCATATTGGTCACGCCCTGCTGGTGGACGGAGGCCGAGGGCCAGAACTCGTTGGTCCAGCTGGTGGCGTTGAGCCTGATCCCCAGATCGAAGTCCTCGGTCAGGGACCGGGTCCAGGGCCGGGGCCCCAGGGCGTCGAGCGCGCTGAGACGGACGAACTGGGCGTTTCCACCCATACCGACGCTGCGGACCCGACGCCGTCCCCGCTGGAAGACCTCGGTGAAGATGACGAACTCCATGTCCTGCATCCGGGCGAGCAGGGAACCGAAGCGGTTGTTGATGCGCACCCCCATCTGGACGGCACCGACCTCCTGAGGGGCGAAGGCCTTGCGGACCTCGCCGATGGCGTGGGGGTCGAGCCTGCCGTCGGCGTCCATCACTCCGACGACCACTCTCGAGGAGGACACTGCGGTGCAGCGGGAGCGCACGATCGACAACGCGTCGTTGAGCGCCTCCCCCTTGCCCAAACGGGCATGGGGCGGCCGGCGGCGGACCACCTCGACGCGCTGGTCCCCGGCCTGGGCGGCCGCCTGAGCGGTGTCGTCGTCGGAGCCGTCATCGATGACCATGATGCGCAGCCCCGGGTCCGGGATCGAGGTGAGTCGCCTGACACTGGCACCGATCACCTCCGCCTCGTTGAGGCAGGGCATGAGGATGACGACGAGAAGTGGCGCGTCCGGGTGCGAGGGTCCGCCGTGACGCGGGGCGCCCCGGGAGACGAGCAGCATGAAGAGCGTATAGACGAGGGCGATAGCGATCATTCCCAGAGCGCCCCACCAGCCCACCCGGTCGAGGATTCCCAGAAGGCTTGAAGGACCAAGCTCCATACGCATGAAAGGGGCCTGCGTACTCATCACGCCCGCAGACTCATCATGCCGCTGCGCCGTTGGGCATGGCGTCCGCCGCTACGCCGTGAGCGCGGGATGAGGCCTCTTGCCGCGCCGTAGAGATTGGTCAGCAGGAAGAAGACCAAAATAGCGACGAAGAACAGTCCGGCCAGGTCGATGAGGAAACGGGCAACGAGGGCGGGAGGGGAGCCTGCCGGGGCGACGTACCATACGACGAACAATCCGGTTCCGGCAGCGAATGGGGAGTAGTGCATAAGGCCATCCATCTGGATCCAAGGGGTAGGGCCGGTACCGACCGGCATCACTGGCTGCAGCAAACCGGGGACAGCAAGCAGAGCCAGCCGGCACCAACGCCTCGGTGCGGCGTGCCCGGGGGTGACGGGATGTGGGAACTCAGCCCGTCGGGCACGGCACACCGTGCGTCGAAACCAAATATAACAAACGAATAACGTCTCGCAACACTGCGTCAATCACCTACCCGATCGGCAAGATCTTAGAGGAAGACTCAGAGCCTCCTCAATCCCCGCCATTTCAACGCTTGAAACATCAAGGAGGGGGTGCCCCGTGATCGGCACCCCCTCCTTGACGGACCGGAGAGTTGGTCACAAGAGATAACAGAATGATCTCAGATGGCCTGCTCAGCCAACTTTTTCACCCCTGGCGGGCCCGGGCCGCCTCGCCGTGGGCGGGCAGGTCCTCGCACCTCGCCAGGACCTCCAGCGCCGGCGTCATCGCCTCCAGCGCGCTCGCGTTGTACTCGATGAGCTGGACTGGTTTGAGGAAGGACATCACACTCAGCCCGGCGGCGAAACGGGCTGTGCCGCCGGTGGGCAGCACATGGTTGGAACCGGCCAGGTAGTCCCCCAGGGGAACCGGGCTGTAGGGGCCGATGAAGACGGCACCGGCATTGCGGATGCGACGGGCGATCTCGGGAGCATCGGCGGTGTGGATCTCCAGGTGCTCAGCGGCGTAGGCGTCGGCGACCTCGATGGCCTGATCGATGTTGCGCACCAGCACGGTCCCTGACTGCGGACCGGTCAGGGCGTCCGCCGCCCGGGCCCGGTGACGGGTCGTACTGAGCCTGCGCTCGAGCGCGGCATCGACGGCGTCGGCCAGCTCCGGGGAGTCGGTGATGAGGACACTGCCCGCGTTGGGATCGTGCTCGGCCTGGGAGAGCAGGTCGGCAGCCACGTGCTCGGGGTTGGCGCCCGCGTCGGCCAGGACGGCGATCTCGGTGGGGCCGGCCTCGGCGTCGATACCCACCTCCCCCATGACGGCGCGCTTGGCGGCGGCCACGTAGACGTTGCCGGGACCGGTGATGACATCGACTCCCGGGCACAGGACCTCTCCCCCGGTGTCGGCGCGGTCGATGTCGTTCTGGGCATCGGCGCCATAGGCGAACATCGCGATGGCCTGGGCGCCGCCAACGGCGTAGACCTCGGTCAGTCCCAGCAGTGCGCACGCCGCCAGGATCGTGGGGTGGGGCAGTCCGCCGAACTCCGCTTGGGGCGGGCTGGCCACGGCGATCTGCTCGACGCCGGCGACCTGGGCCGCGACCGCGTTCATGACCACGCTGGAGGGGTAGACGGCCAGCCCCCCGGGAACGTAGAGGCCGACGCGCCTGACTGGGATCCAGCGCTGGGTGATGGCGCCTCCGGGGACCACCTCGGTGGTGCGCTCGGTGGGCACCTGAGCGGCGTGACCGGCTCGGTTGTGGGCGATAGACAACTCCAGACCCTCGCGCACCGCCGGATCCAGGTCGCTGAGTGCCTGGGCGATGGCCTGTGCGGGCACGCGGAGGTGAACGGGGCGTACGCCGTCGAAGCGCTCGGCGGCGTCGCGCAGGGCGGCCGCGCCCCGGGAGCGGACGTCCTCAATCAGAGGGGCCACCGCGGCCTGGGCGGCAGACACGTCGAGGGCGGCCCGGGGAAGAGCCTGTGCCAGCTCGCGGGGGCCAAGTCGGGAGCTGCGCAGATCGATACGGGAGAGCATGCCGACAAGCCTACCGGCCCCGCGCGAGGCGGCCTGGGAGAGATGTCCTCTCCCAGGCCGCCTTAGAGGTACCGCGAAGCGTCTCAGAAGCTCACAGGGTCGCGCGCACGGCGCGGGCGGCCCCTACAAGACTGGCCAGACTCGCCTCGGTCTCGGCGTAGGCGCGGGTCTTGAGACCGCAGTCCGGATTGACCCACACCTTCTCCGCGCCCAGGGCGTCGACGGCCCGCTGGAGCAGCTCGGTGCACTCGGCCTGGCTGGGAACGCGCGGGGAGTGGATGTCCCATACACCCGGGCCGAGCTGGCGTTCGAAACCGTGCTCGGCCACGGCGGGAAGGATGTCCATGCGCGAGCGGGAGGCCTCGATGGAGGTGACATCGGCGTCGAGGTGGTCGACCGCGTCGATGACAACGTCGAACTCGGAGTAGCACAGGTGGGTGTGGACCTGGGTGACGGGTGCGGCCCCCCCGGTGGCCAGGCGGAAGGAGCCGACGGACCACTCCAGGTAGGCGGGGCGGTCGGCGCGGCGCAACGGCAGGGTCTCGCGGATGGCGGGCTCATCGACCTGGATGACGCCGATGCCCGCGGCCTCAAGGTCTGCGACCTCCTCGCGCAGGGCCAGGGCCAGCTGGTCGGCGACCTGGGCGCGCGGGATGTCATCGCGCACGAAGGACCAGGCCATGATCGTCACCGGGCCGGTGAGCATCCCCTTGAGGGGCTTATCGGTCAAGGACTGGGCGTAGGCCGACCAGGCCACCGTCATCGGTTCGGGGCGCACGACGTCTCCCCACAGGATGGAGGGTCGAGTGCAGCGCGACCCGTAGGACTGGACCCATCCGTGCTCGGTGGTCACGAAGCCGTCGAGCAGCTCGGCGAAGTACTGGACCATGTCGTTGCGCTCGGCCTCGCCGTGCACCAGCACATCCAGGCCGAGGCGCTCCTGGAGGGCGACGACGCTGGCGATCTCGGCGCGCATGGCGGCGTCGTAGGCGGCGTCGTCGATCTCGCCCTTGCGCCAGGCTGCCCGGGCCTTACGGATCTCAGCGGTCTGAGGGAAGGACCCGATGGTGGTGGTGGGCAACTCCGGCAGGCCCAGACGCGCCTCCTGAGCGGCCTTGCGCTCGGCGTAGGGAGCGCGGGTGCGGTCGCCCTCGGTGACGGCGGCGACGGCGGTGCGCACCTCGTCGCGGTGCACGCCCGGGTGGGCGGCGCGCTGGTTGCGCAGGTCGGTGTCCTGAGCGAGCTCGGCGGCGATGGCCTCGCGCCCCTCAGCCAGCCCCTTGGCCAGGGTGATGACCTCGCCGACCTTCTGGTCGGCGAAGGCGAGCCAGGAGCGGATCTGCGGGTCGATGGCGGTCTCCCGCTCGACGTCGTGCGGGACGTGCTGCAGGGAGGTGGACGTGGCCACGGTGATGGGGGTGCCCTCGGTCAGGCGCTCGCGCAGCTGCTCGAGCGTCGTCAGCGCCGCATCCAGGTCAGTGCGCCAGATGTTACGTCCCGAGACGACGCCGGCGACGACGGCCTTGCCCGCCAGGGCGGCCAGGTCACCAGTCTCGGGAAGGCAGCCCGCCACGAGGTCGAGGCCCACGGCCTCGATCGGGGCCTGCCCGAGGACCGGAAGGGCGTCGCCCAGTGAGCCGTAGGTTCCGGCCACGAGGATCTGGGGCCGCTCCACAATCGCTCCCAGCCAGGTATAGGCGTCGCGCACCGCATCGAGGATGCGCCCGCGATCGACGTTCCAGGAGTCGGAGACCAGGGCGGGCTCGTCGAGCTGGACCCAGGTGGCACCGGCCTTCTGCAGGGCCATGAGCAGGTGGCCGTAGGCGTGCAGGACGTCGCTGAGCCGGTCCAGAGGGTGGAAGCCCTCGGGTGCCTCGTCAGAGGGCTTGGCCATCAGCAGGTAGCTGACCGGTCCCACGACGACGGGACGCACCTCCACCCCGGCGGCCCTGGCCTCGCGGACCTGGTCGGCGATGGCGGTGTCGACGTAGTCGATGGGCGTGGAGGCGTCGATCTCAGGAACCAGGTAATGGTAGTTGGAGTCGAGCCACTTGGTCATCTCCAGGGCCGGACGCGCACCCTCACCACGGGCCAGCGTGAAGTAGCCCTCGATGTCCAGGGCGCCGTCGGCGTCCAGCAGGTCACGGAAACGTGCAGGGGCCGCCCCCAGGGTGGCCGTCACCTGGAGGACCTGGTCGTAGAGGGTGAAGTCGGCGGGCACCGAGGCGGGCTGAGTCAGCCCGAGGTCCGCCAGGCGGGAGCGCGTTGCCCCGCGCAGCTCAGAAGCTGCGTGGCGCAGCTCGTCGGCGTTCAGGTTCCCCTTCCAGAAGGACTCGACAGCGCGTTTGAGCTCGCGGTCCCTGCCGATGCGGGGGTAGCCCAGGATGGTGGCCCCCGGCAGAGGGGTCGAGGGGACCTGCGACTCGGTCACGGCGATCTCCGCCGGTGAGGCGATGGTGGCCGACTCGGGGGTGGCGCTCATGCGTTCTCCTTGGTGATGGTGTTGTGGGGCTGGACGGGGTGGCGGGGGGAGGCTGCTGCGCCCGGGAAGCCGCTGCGCAGGAAGGAGGGGCCACGCCCGGGGGTGGCCTGAAGGTAGCCGCGATCGACGGCGTCACGCACCTCCCGGTCAGGGGCGGCCCCAGCGAGGATGCCGCCCAGACGCAGATGACTGATGACGTCGAGGGCGGGCCGGGTCCGATTGAAGGTGTACAGGTGTAGTCCGGGCGCCCCAGCGCGCAGCAGCGCCGTGGCCAGGTCGAGTGTCGCACCGATGCCGCGCTCCACGAGCGTGGCACCGCTGGCAGATCCCAGCGAGGACCGTAGGGCGTCAGGCACCTTGACACCGGTGAGTGCCTCGAGGCGGGTGAGCCGACGCAGGTCGGTCAGCGGAATGACCCCGGGAAGGATTGGGATGCTCACGCCGGCGTAGGAGGCCGCGTTGGTCAGTGCCACGTAGTCGGCCGGGTCGTAGAAGACCTGGGTGATGGCCAGGTCCGCACCGGCGGTCTGCTTGGCGGCCAGGACCTCGATGGCCTCGATGTGATCGTTCGTGGCCGGGTAGGCGGCCACGGCGATCGTGACATGGCGCTTGCCGTCACCGAAGAAGTCAGCCTCGACCTCCCGGATGACCCGAACGAGGTCGTCAGCGTGGCGCAACTCCCCGGCGACCTCGTCGGCCCGGGCACCGGCAGGGGGATCGCCGCGCAGCGCCAGGAAGCGCCGCACGCCCATACGCAGAAAACGTGTGACGATGTCGACGGCCTCCTGCTTGCAGTAACCGATACAGGTCAGGTGAGCCATCAGCGGGATGGTGCTGGACTCCAGCACGTGGGCGAGCACGCCCTCGGAGGGATTGGCCTCCTCCTGGACCACGCGCACGCGAGGAAGGCACTCCTGAGCCACCCCGTCCCTCCTGCAGGTTCCAGGGACAGGCTCGGTGACGAAGGTGGGGCGGTAGGTCACCGAGACGAAGTCGGGGCCGGTGGCCAGGAGCCTGTCGATTCGCCCCCAGGTCGCTGAGGCGGCCTTACCGGGCCGAGGGGGGAAGAGCTCCAGACTGACAGTGGGCAGTGACCGCTCTGCTTCGCGCCTGGCACTACCCGAATCATCGCCGCTGCTCCCGGGTACAGAGGCGGACTCAGTGGGCTCGTTGTCTAGCACGTCGTCTCCATCGATCCTGGCTGAAGCACCCGCGCACCGGGTTGCTGCGGCGTCATCGAACCAGGTCTCTCGGCCGCTCTGGATGGTCGAGCGTATCAAACCATGCTCGATCCCCACTCCCACCAACATCCCAGATAGTGAGAACCTAACATCCATCCAGCAAGTTATCTGGCGGCCTGCCCCGGGCAGGATGCCGGCCGAGAGGTCATGTCACAAGGTGCTGGGACAACGGGGTTGTACGAGAGGCAACCACCACGAAAAGGATCGTGCCGCCGCCTCAGGACAGTCACGCCTCCTGCTGACACGATCCTTCCAGCACTTCCCCGCCCCACCTCGCCCAGCAGGAAAGACGCTCAGGCGGGGCCCAGCTCTCGTCCCGGGTACCGACCTCACCGGTGGCGGCCGACACCACCAGGGAGGCCAGACTCGGCTCCCCTCGAGCAGCGCAATCATGGCCGATCATGGAGAGCAACGGCCCCATATGACGCGGCAGCACGCTCCGCCCGATCGACTCGCTCAGCTCGCCGTAGGTGATGACCTCACGGTGCTCTGCGATATCGAGAAGGACGGAGCGTGCTGCGATGGTGGACTCAGCCAGCCTCGGGGTGAGCCGGTAGAGCCTCTCCCCTACCGGGAAACGGTCACCGACAGTGATGGCAAGCGGTTGTGACACAAGGCAATAGTCCGAGATAACCGGTGCTCGTCACAAGAGCCCGCCACGCCGCGCCCCGAGGCCGGTACTGATCAGCTGGCCATACGACGACGTACCAGGATGAATCCGCCCCCCATGGCGATGGCGGCCACCGCCAGCACCATGGCGGCCATGCTGGCTCCGGTCAGCGGCAGCCGGCCACCACCGGCAGCCGCTGCGGCAGCAGCGTCCTGCCCTTGTCCGGCCGCGGCGTTGGCGCCGGGCTTGGCGACGTGGGAGTTCTTCTGTCCAGCACCCGCCTTGGAGTTTGAGGGGCTGCTGGCGCTCTGGGCACTCTGGCCAGCAGTGCCGCTAGCAGTCTCACCAGTGGTGGAGCCGCTGCCGTCCTGGGGAGCCGCGGTGGAGGGCTGGTTGCCGGCGTTGTTGTTGGCGCCACCAGCATTGTTGTTACCGGCATTGTTGTTGGCGCCACCAGCATTGTTGTTACCGGCGTTGTTGTTGGCGCCACCAGCATTGTTGTTACCGGCGTTGTCACCGGCTCCTGGGACGGCTCCGCCACCCCAGGCAACATTGACCAGCGCACCGCGGTCCACGGCGACGTTGGCGTTGACACCGAGAGACTTGGCGACATCCTCAGGCAGGGCGTGGCCGGAGCCGGAGGCGGGACTGCCCTCCTTGAGGTGGAAGTCAGAGGTCTTGTCCATCGGGTTGGCGGACTCCTTGACGAAGAACGGGTTGTTCTCCGGGGAGCCGTGCAGGTCCAGGCCCTTGGACTCCTTACCGGCAGCCTTCACGTTCGAGTTGGCCGTGAAGTCAGAGAGCTTCTCGGCATTGACCGACTGAGTCTTGCGGTCGGCGCCGTAGTTCCACAGGACTGTGGTGGACAGGCTCTGGGGGTTCTCGTGGCGGTAGTAGGCGTCGTAGTCGATGGTGGAGACCATCTCATTGGCGTAGACCGCACCGGAGCCGTCATCGTTGGCCCCGCCGAGGACCTGGACCATGGCCGAGTAGCGCCACTCGTCGCCGGGCTTGGGGGTGGTCTGCTCGGAGGAGAAGATGTTGTTCATCACCGTCGTGTTGGTGGTGTCCCAGCTCAGTCCGTGCTCGGCGCTCCACTTCTGCACCTGGGTGCACGCACCCTGGGCGTTACGGGCGTTGCAGCCGTCGGACCGGGTGTCCTCCTGGATCCACAGGCTGGTGAGCGCGTGGGAGACGGTGTTGTTCCACACCCGGGTGTCGTTGGAGCCGGAGACGTGGATGCCGATGCCGGCCCCGGCGACGATGTTGGAGGCGATGAGGTTATTGGCGGAGACCTCGTTGAAGATCGCCACCGGGACGTTGACGAAGTAGTTGCCAACGATCTCGGAGTCCATCACGCCTTCGTCGAACCAGATGCCCGCGCCGCGGTTCTGGTCATAGGCGTTGGGATCTGAAATGTCCACGCCAGTGGCCGAGTAGTCCACGGTGTTGTTGGCGAAACGAATGTTCTTGGAGTGGGTGATCTTGGTGTCGGCCAAGGTGCAGTAGGCACCGCAGTCCTTGGTGATGAAGCCGGAGGTGTTGTTGTTCCTCCACAGGTTGTTCTCGACCTTGGCCCCGCTGGAGTCGTTGATACCGAAGGCGTTGGAGCCGTTGCTCTCGAACAGGTTGTTGGACACGACGGCGTTGGTCGAGTCGATGACCTGCAGCGCACCGGCGGTCGAGGAGTAGCGGAAGGTGGAGTTCTCAATGCGCGGAGCACCGTGAGCGGCCACGATCATTCCGCCACCGGAGATGGTGCCGATCTCAGGGTCCGGGTAGTCCCAGCGCTGGACTGCGGAGTACTTCTCCACCGTCAGTCCGGACAGCGTGATGTTGTCGGTGTTGAAGGACAGGGCCCGAGAGTGCTGAACCACCTCGACCTGGTGCTGGCTAGGGTCGACGCCGATGACGTAGGAGGTGCCCCGGTGAGACTTGGCGTTGTAGCCGGCCTGGTTGTTGTTCGGGTTCTTCAGAGTGACCGGATCAGGATCGTCAACGTAGAAGGTGGACGCGGTGACCTCATCACGGCTGAGCACCTGGGTCAAGGGCTTGCCGTCGACGAACACCTGCTCGGGGTGAGCTGCGACCCCCTCCTTGGCGGGGTCGGCGTTGATGGTGCAGACCGTGCAGAAACGGACCATGTCCTTACCCGTGGACCACTTTCCGTCACCCCCCGCACTCCAATTGGTGGGAACCTCGGCACCGGTGAGGACCGGCTTGGCCCCCTCGGCCGCCTTGATGGTCACGCCCTTGTCCACGGCGAGCTCACCCTCACGGTAGGTGCCGTTGGCCAGCTCGATGGTGTCACCGTTGCCGACCTTCTTGAGGGCCGCCTTGATGGTCTGGAAGGGCTTCGCAGCGGATCCGTCTCCCGCGTCCGAGCCTCCTTCGGCTGAGACATGGATGGTGCTGCCGTCCGCAGCAGCGGCTTCTGGCGCGTGCGTGACGGCCAGAACAGGCGCCGACAGCGATAGAGCGAGTATCGCCATCTGGGCGACGATTCGACGCTTCATGGTGTCTCCGTCTCCGTAGTGTTATCAGAACGCCGTTACCCTACCGTGATAAATTTTGTTTAGCATCCGTTATATCCGCTTACTTCTGAGAGAGGCTTCTCTCGCCGACGTCACAGTCACAGCCTGTCTCAGGTGCTACCTGGCCCGACGTGCGCTCCACACCCCCTTTCTGGAAGGATCAACCTATGACGCACGCAACATCCCCGAACACATCGCGGTATCCGAATGTCTCAGTGTCTGGAAGCATCAAGCTCGGCCAGTTCCTCAAGCTGGCCGGCCTGGTGGAGGACGGTGCCGAGGCACGCATCGCCATCCAGTCCGGGGACGTCATGGTCAATGGCGCCACAGAGATGCGTCGTGGACACCATCTTTCCGGCGGCGATGTGGTCGTCGTCGACCGCCCCTCCGGCCAGGTCGGTGCCATTGTCGAACAGGTGGGGCCCGAGGACTGACCCCGGACCCCATCTACGGCGACGACCTACCTGCTCTGCTCCCCGTCGGAGTCGGTAGCACCACCATCAGCGCTGCCGTCGACGTCAGGAACCGGTTCCCGGCCGACGTCGCCACAACCGCCCTGCTTGTCCTCACTGGCAGAGGTGGAGGACAAGGTGGTGTGCAGCTCGATGGTCTCGACCTCATGAGGCTCGCCGGCGGCCGTGACCGCAGTGGTCACCGAGTCGATCAGGACCTGGTTGGCCAGCGAGTGCCGCAGCAGCATGGGGTCATTGTTGAGGTCCTTGTAGAGCGAGACGCATAGCAGCAGCATGACGAAGACGAAGGGCAGAGCCGAGACGATCGTGATGTCTCGCAAGCCAGTGAGCACCTCCGCAGGATCGTCTCCTCCGGCGAGCAACATGGCTGAGGCCACACCACCGGTGGCCACGCCCCAGAAGACAACCGTGAAACGGCTCGGCTCAATCGCACCCTTCTCCGAGAGCCCTCCCATGACAATGGAGGCCGAGTCCGCACCGGTGACGAAGAAGATCGCCACCAGGACGACTGCTAAGACCATGAGCACGATGAGGACCACCCTGTGCACCGGCATGGCGTTGAGCAGGTCGAACAGGACGGTGTCGAAGTTCACGTCAGGCGTGCCGTCAGCCTTGAGATGGACAAGGGCGTCTGCCGTCCTCCCGGCCCGCTCGGCCCGCTCCTGGAGGCCGATGGCACCGCCGCCGAAGATGGCGAACCAGATAAGGGAGACGACCGAGGGGACGAACATGACCCCGGTAACGAATTGCCGGATGGTGCGGCCGCGCGAGATGCGGGCGATGAACATGCCCACGAAAGGCGTCCAGGAGATCCACCAGGCCCAGTAGAAGATCGTCCAGGAGGACAGCCACTCGGACATGTCCTTGTTCCCGACTGCCGCGGTGCGTGAGGCCATGGCGGGCAGCTCATCGATGAAGTCACCGATTGCCGAGGGGATGATGTTGAGGATGAACAGAGTGGGCCCTCCGACGAAGACGATGATTGCCAGAAGCACCGCCAGCACCATGTTGATGTTCGACAGCCACTGGATGCCCTTCTCGATACCGGAGATGGCCGAGGCGACGAAGCAGGCGGTCAGGACCGCGATAATGGCGACGAGCATCCCCGAGCTCACCTTGTCGACGAGATTGGTCGACACCATGCCTCCCCCGATCTGCAGGGCCCCCAGCCCCAGGGAGCATGCGGATCCGAACAGGGTGGCGACAATCGCCAGAATATTGATGATGCGCCCACCGACCCCATCAATGGCCTGCCGCCCGAACAGGGAGGTGAACATCGCGGAGAAGAGCTGAGAGCGTCCCAGGCGGTAGGTTCCGTAGGCCATTCCGAGCCCTACCAAGGCGTACATCGCCCACGGGTAGATGGTCCAGTGGAACAGCGCGGTGCCCATCGCCGTGCTGGCGGCCTTGGCCGTCTGAGGATCGACGGTGTCCGGCGGGGGCGACATGTAGAAGTAGAGCGGCTCACCGACTCCGTAAAAAATCAGGCCAATCCCCATTCCGGTGGCAAACATCATGGAGACCCAGGAGCCGGTGGAGTACTCGGGCTCCTCGGCGTCCCCGCCCAGTGGGATCTTGCCGAACCGGGAGGCTGCGACGAAGACGATGAACACGACGAACAGGGTTGATGACAGGACGAATAGCCAGCCGAAGTTGCTGATCGTTCCACCCAGGGCCCACTTGGAGACTCGCCCCAGCCCGTGCGGATCGACGAAGCCCCACACCACGAACGCAATGGTTGCGGTCGCGGCGACGCCGAAGACCACTTTGTCCATTCCCTCACCGATGTCATGAGGCTGGCGGGAGACCGATCTTCTCAGGCGCTCGAGCAGATGACGCTGCCTCCGTTTCACCGTTGCCGGCGACGTCTGGAAGGCCGGCGTGGTGGTCAACTCCGGGGACGATGCTCCGTCCGACGGGGAGCCTTCCTGCTCCTGCGTCAACGTTGGAGGATTCAGATCCGCGTCACTCATTAAATTACCTCGTAGACAATACAGTCACTGACTGCTTTAGGACATTACGAGAGTATCAAGACGTTAACGGACCGCGACCTGAGAGCAGGCTGATACAGGTTTCGAGACACCCCAGAATGCAGCGCCAAAGCCCGCCCCGGCCCTCCTGGTAATCGGCTGGGACCGCTTCTGACCTGCTGCTTGTCAAGCACTGACGAGGATACGGCGAGTTACGACCGACCTGTCGGAAGAGGACGCCGGCCGACCGGTGTGAGTTCGGCTGCATCAGGGCGATACAGCCCCCTGCAAGCACGTAGTGCCAGGCGGCCGCGCAAACCGACGCGCAGTGACGCGTAGCTAGTGGCGCAGGCAACCCGGCCCGAGCAGGGCCTTGATGTCGGAGTAGAAGGCCGGCGAGGCCTCCACCCGCAGCGAGGCGTCCAGCTGGGTACGCACCTCGCGCCCCGGACTGGTCAGCGTCAGACGGACCGTCGAGCCACCCGGGTGCTTGGTGAGCACGTCCTTGAACTGCTCCACCAGTGGCCCGGTGCACCGGTTGGTGGGCAGAGTGATGAGAACCGCCTCGTGAGCGGCGCTGGAGATGTCAGGAATCGTCATTTCCTGGGCGTACAGGGCGACCTGGCCGTCACGTCGGTTGAGACGGCCACGCACCGTGACCACCGTGTCGGGGGCGAGCATGGTGGAGACGGTCTGATAGGTCTGGGGGAAGAAGAGCACCTCGATGCTTCCAGCCAGGTCCTCGATCTGGGCGATGGCCCACAGGTTGCCCTGCTTGGTGGTCTTGCG
>ERZ772964.622-NODE-622-length-14790-cov-106.079_pt1 | contig 14790 bp, 10 predicted proteins | sample MGYA00580675_ERZ772964 | MGnify/ENA primary metagenome ERZ772964 (study PRJEB29015, sample SAMEA2737941) | human oral metagenome | biome: human oral; feature: human-associated habitat; material: dental | place: China | collected 2139 ... | reverse complement strand
CGCCGGCATCGCCGAGGCCGTCGCGGCTGCGGCGGCGCGACGCCCCGTGGCCGGCGCCGAGTCGGTCCGCTGGGCCGACGACGTCGCCGTGGTCACCGGCGTGGCCCCGCACTCCATCGCCGCGGCGGTGGTCGGCGAGCTGCTGGCCGGCGGCGCCACCGTGGTGGCGACCAGCTCGCGCCTGACGCACGAGCGCCTGGCCTTCGCCAAGGACCTGTACCGCGAGCACGCCGCCGCCGGCGCGCGCCTGTGGATGGTCCCGGCCAACCTCGCCTCCTACCGGGACGTCGACGCCCTGTCCGACTGGATCGGCCACGACCAGGTCGTCACCTCCGGCGGCTCCAGCAGGCTCGTCAAGGAGGCGCTCGTCCCGACCCTCCTGTTCCCCTTCGCCGCGCCGCGCGTGTCCGGGACGCTGGCCGACGCCGGCCCCGAGGCCGAGTCGCAGACGCGCCTGCTGCTGTGGAGCGTGGAGCGCACCATCGCGGCGCTGAGCGCGATCGGCACCGACACCCACGTCGACCACCGGCTCCACGTCGTGCTGCCCGGCTCGCCCAACCGCGGCACCTTCGGCGGGGACGGCGCCTACGGCGAGGTCAAGTCCGCCCTGGACGCCGTCGTCAACCGGTGGCGCTCCGAGCGTGCCTGGGCCCAGCGCGTCACGCTCGCCCACCCGCGCATCGGCTGGGTGCGGGGCACCGGCCTCATGGGCGGCAACGACCCGCTCGTGGCCGCCGTCGAGGCCGCTGGGGTGCGCACCTGGGCGACCCCGGAGATCGCCGCCGAGCTGGTCGCCCTGTGCACCGCCGACGTGCGCGCCCGGGCGGCCGCCGCACCGGTCCAGGCGGACCTGACCGGGGGACTGGGCGAGGACGTGGATCTGGTCGCCCTGCGCGAGCAGGCCGTGGCCCGGGCCGCCGAGGACGCCGACGCCGCGGCCGGGGACCCGGCGCCGGCCACCATCAAGGCCCTGCCGACCCCGGTGGTGCCCACCCAGCCGACCGCACCCCACTGGGGCGGGGTCGACGCCTCCCTGGACGACATGGTCGTCGTGGTCTCCACCGGCGAGGTCTCCACGTGGGGGTCGGGCCGCACGCGCCGCGAGGCCGAGCTGGGCATGAGCGGCGGCGACGACGTCGAGCTGACCGCCGCGGGCGTGCTGGAGCTCGCCTGGGGCATGGGCCTGCTCACCTGGCACGACTCGCCGAAGGCCGGCTGGTACGACGCCGACGGCGAGATGGTCGAGGAGTCCGACATCCTCGAGCGCTACCGCGACGAGGTCGTGGCGCGCTGCGGCATCCGCGAGTTCGTCGACGACGGGGTCATCGCCCCCGACGCCGAGGAGGACGTGGCCGTCTACCTGGACCACGACATCGCGCTGACCGTGGCCGACGAGGCCACCGCCCGCACCCTGGAGGCGACCGACCCCGAGCACACGCTCGTGGCGCCCGACGCCGAGACGGGGGAGTGGACGGTCACCCGCCTGGCCGGGTCGCTCGCCCGCGTGCCGCGCCGCGCGGCCCTGTCGCGCACGGTCGGCGGCCAGTTCCCGGTCGACTTCGACCCGCAGCGCTGGGGCATTCCGGCGGCCATGGCCGAGGGCATGGACCCGATCGCCTCGTGGAACCTCGTCACGGCGGTCGACGCCTTCCTGTCGGCCGGCTTCTCCCCGGCCGAGCTGCTCGCGGCCGTCCACCCCAGCGACGTGGCCTCCACGCAGGGCACCGGCTTCGGCGGCATGGAGTCCATGCGCAAGATGTTCGTGGGCCGCCTGCTCGGCGAGGAGCGCCCCAGCGACATCCTCCAGGAGGCCCTGCCCAACGTCGTGGCCGCGCACGTCATGCAGTCCTACATCGGCGGCTACGGGTCGATGGTCCAGCCGGTGAGCGCCTGCGCCACCGCCGCGGTGTCCATCGAGGAGGGCTGGGACAAGATCGCCCTGGGCAAGGCCGACGTGGTCGTCGCCGGCGCCATCGACGACATCTCGGTGGAGTCCGTGGTCGGCTTCGGCAACATGAGCGCCACCGCGGAGGCGGCCGCCATGTACGCCAAGGGCATCTCCGCCCGCCACTTCTCCCGGGCCAACGACCGCCGCCGCGGCGGCTTCGTGGAGGCCGAGGGCGGCGGCACCGTGATCCTGGCGCGCGCCTCCGTGGCCGCCCGGCTGGGGCTGCCGGTCGCCGGCGTGATCGGCTTCGTGTCCTCCTACGCCGACGGCGCCCACACCTCCATCCCGGCGCCCGGGCTGGGCGCCCTGGGGGCGGGCCGCGGAGGCGCGGACTCCCGCCTGGCGCGCGCCCTGCGCGCCCTGGGCGTCGAGGCCGACGACATCGCCGTGGTCTCCAAGCACGACACGTCCACGAGCGCCAACGACCCCAACGAGTCCGAGCTGCACACCCGCCTGGCGCGCGCGCTGGGCCGCTCCGAGGGCAACCCGCTGGTGGCCGTCTCGCAGAAGACGATCACCGGGCACGCCAAGGGCGGCGCCGCGCTGTTCCAGGTCGCGGGCCTGGCCGAGATCCTGGCCACCGGCGTGGCTCCCGGCAACGCCAGCCTCGACGTGGTCGACGCGCCGCTGGCCAGGGACGCCTTCTGGGTCTGGCCGCGCACGCCCATCCGCCTGGCCGGGCGGGGCGGGGAGTCCGGACGCGTCCCGGGTGCCGGTCCGGTGCGCGCGGGTCTGCTGACCTCGCTGGGCTTCGGGCACGTCAGCGGCCTGATCGCCCTGGTCCACCCCGGCGCCTTCGAGTCCGCCCTGCGCCAGTCGGGCGGCCAGGAGGCCGTGGAGGCGTGGCTGGCCGGCGCCAACGCCCGTCTCGCCGCGGGCACGCGCCGTCGTCGGGCCGGCATGATCGGCCGGGCGCCGCTGTTCGAGCCGGTCGAGGGCCGCCGGCTCGGCCAGGAGACCAAGCACCGCGACCCGCACGAGGTCGAGGCCGCCATGCTCCTGGACCCGCGGGCTCGCCTGGGCGCCGACGGCGTCTACCACGCCGGCGAGAGCGCCTGACCGCTGACGGCGGGAGCCCGACCCGCTCCCGCCCGTCGGCCGTGGCGCCGGGCCCGCTTGCAGCTGCGGGTCCGGCGCCACGGCCCTGTCCGCCGAGATCGCCAAGATCGGTCGTACCATCCATGGAGGTGCTCCTGTGACGACCCCTGCTCTGCCGCCCCTGCCCGACTGCGGCGCCCGCGTCCTGGCGGTGGGCCTCGACCTCGTCCACGTCCCCGGCGTCGTCGAGCAGCTGGCGGTGCCCGGCTCCTCCTTCGCCGAGCAGGCGTTCACCGCCCGCGAGCGCCGCGAGGCCAGACGCCGCGCCGAGGAGAGGCGCTCGCACGAGGCAGAGCACCTGGCCGCCCGCTGGGCCGCCAAGGAGGCCTTCGTCAAGGCCTGGTCGACGGCCGTCAACACGGTCACCGGGCGCACCTTCCCCCCGATCCTGACGCTCGAGAAGGTCGACTGGCGCGATATCGAGGTCGTCACCGACCGCTGGGGGCGGCCCTCGGTGCGCCTCGGCGGCACCATCGCCGAGGCGGTCGAGGCGAGCCTGGGGGAGGGGGCCCGCAGCACCGGCCTGTGGCCGGTCTCCCTCACCCACGACGGCGACTGGGCTGCTGCCATCGTCCTCGCCCTGGCCCGCTGAGAGCCCGTGGGCCCGCCCCGTGACCCGCGCCGGCGCGTCGCGCACGGACTGCGAAGCCTTACTGTGACCGGGGACTCATTCGGCGTAGGATTGGCGCATGAAGAAGCTCATCAACGCCGCTGACGCCGTTGTCGCCGACGCCCTGGCCGGCATGGCCGCGGCCCATCCGGACGCGCTCCGCGTCGATCTCGGCCGGCGCATCGTCTACCGCGCCACGCCCAAGGACGAGGGCAGGGTCGCCATCGTCTCCGGCGGCGGCAGCGGGCACGAGCCCCTTCACGGCGGCTTCGTGGGCACCGGCATGCTGGACGCCGCCTGCGCGGGCGAGATCTTCACCTCGCCCGTGCCCGACCAGATCGCCGCCGCCACCGCCGCCGTCGACCGCGGGGCCGGCGTCCTCCACATCGTGAAGAACTACACCGGCGACGTCATGAACTTCGAGATGGCCGCCGAGCTCGTCGCCGCCGAGTCCGGTATCCCGGTCGCCACCGTCGTCACCGCCGACGACGTGGCCGTCGAGGACTCCCTCTACACGGCCGGGCGCCGCGGCGTGGGCGTGACCGTCATTGTCGAGAAGGTCGCCGGCGCCGCCGCCGAGGAGGGCAGGAGCCTCGCCGAGGTCGCCGCCCTCGCCCGGCGGGTGAGCGAGGGCGGACGCTCCATGGGCGTGGCCCTGACCTCCTGCACCGTTCCCGCCAACGGCCGACCCTCCTTCGACCTGCCGGACGACGAGATGGAGATCGGCATCGGCATCCACGGCGAGCCCGGCCGCCGCCGCGAGAAGATCGTCCCCGCCCGCCAGATCGCCCGGCGGCTCGTCGAGCCGGTTCTGGCCGAGCTGCCCGCCGGCGACGGCACCGGTGTCATCGCCCTCCTCAACGGCATGGGCGCGAGCCCCCTCATCGAGCTCTACGTGATGTACGCCGAGGTCGCCGCGCTGCTGGAGGCGGCCGGCGTCACCGTTGAGCGCAGCCTCGTCGGCAGCTACATCACGAGCCTGGACATGGCCGGCTGCTCCCTGACCCTCGTGCGCGCCGACGAGGAGATCCTGCGCCTGTGGGACGCCCCGGTGTCCACTCCCGGCCTGCGCTGGGGGCGGTGACGATGGCACCGACCGGGCTGAACGAGCTGACCGCGGCCGACCTGGCGGCCTGGGTCCGCCGCGCCAGCGCCCTCATCGCCGAGCACGCCGACGAGCTCACCGAGCTGGACGCCGCCATCGGCGACGCCGACCACGGGGCCAACATGAATCGGGGCATGGAGGCCGCTGAGGACGCTGTGGCCGCCGTCGAGGCCCTGACCCCGGCCCCCGGCGCCCCAGAGGTCGTCCTGAAGAAGGTCGCCACAGCCCTCATCTCCAAGGTCGGCGGCGCCTCGGGCCCCTTGTACGGCACCTTCTTCCTGCGCATGGCCACCGCGACGGCGGGCCGCAGCGCCCTGGACCTGGCCGCCCTCACGGCCGCAGTCGAGGCCGGCGTCACCGGCATCGTGCAGCGGGGGCGGGCCGAGGCGGGGGAGAAGACCATGCTCGACGCCTGGCTGCCCGCCCTGGAGGCCCTGCGCGCCGGCACGAACCTGCAGGCGGCGCTGCGGGAGGCGGCCGCGGCCGCCGACGCCGGTCGGGCGGCCACCGAGCCGATGCTCGCCAGGAAGGGGCGGGCCTCCTACCTCGGGGACCGCTCCATCGGGCACGTCGATCCGGGGGCCTCCTCCACGGCCCTGATCGTGCGCGCCCTCGCGGACGTCGTCGACGGAGCCGCCTCGTGACCGGTCTGGTCCTGGTCTCGCACTCCGCAGAGCTCGCGCGGGCTGCGCTCGGACTCACCACCGGACTCATCCCCGGCCTCGACGTACGGGTCGAGCTCGCCGCAGGGCTGCCCGACGGCGGCCTGGGCACCGACGCCACCGAGGTCGCCGCCGCCATCGAGAGGGCCGACGACGGCGAGGGCGTCCTCGTGCTGGCCGACCTGGGCAGCGGGATCATGAGCGCGGAGACGGCTCTCGAGCTGGTCGACCCGGGCCTGGGCGCCCGGGTGCGCCTGAGCTCGGCGCCGCTCGTCGAGGGCCTCATCGGCGCCTACGCGGCCGCCGGTATCGGCAAGCCGTTCAACGACGTCGCCGACGAGGCAGAGGCCGCCATCGAGGCCAAGCGCGTCCAGATGGCGCGCTAGCCGACTCGCGGCCACGAGCAGGGTCGAGCCGCAGCCCGAGCCCGGAGCCATGCGGCCGCAAGTGCGGAATAACTGTATCCCCCATGAAGGAGAACTGTACGTGGGCGAGAATTTCGGCTAATGTGCATGGGACTAACGTCCTTACCGCAAGGAGAGCCATGTCCCCCACGATCTTCTCCGCCATCTCCATGATCGTCTACTTCATCGGCATGATCATGATCGGTCTGTGGGCGTACGTGCGCACCGCCGACCTCGACGACTACATGCTCGCCGGACGCGACCTCAACCCCTTCGTGGCGGCCCTGTCCGCAGGCGCCTCGGACATGTCCGGCTGGCTGCTCATGGGGCTGCCCGGAGCCCTGTACGCCTCGGGGCTGGTGGAGTCCTGGATCGCCGTCGGACTGACGGCGGGGGCGCTGGTCAACTGGCTCACGGTGGCGCCGCGGCTGCGCAGCTACACCGAGGTGGCCGGCAACTCCATCACCATCCCCAGCTTCCTGGACAACCGCCTGCACGACTCCCGCCGCCTCATGCGCTGGACCAGCGGCCTGATCATCCTGGTGTTCTTCACCTTCTACGTCTCCTCCGGAATGGTGGCCGGCGGCACCTTCTTCGAGTCCTCCTTCGGCATGGACTACCGCCTGGGAATGACCCTGGTCGCGGGCATCACCGTCATGTACACGCTGGTGGGCGGATTCCTGGCGGTCTCCTGGACCGACCTGGTCCAGGGGCTGATGATGGTGGCGGCCCTGGTCGCCGTTCCCGTGGCCGGCACCATTCGCCTCGGCGGCATCGGCGCCACCATCGACGCCGTCAGCGCGGTCGACCCGAGCTACTGGGCGATGGTCGGCGCCACCACCTCGGTCATCGGCGTCGTCAGCTCGCTGGCCTGGGGCCTGGGCTACTTCGGTCAGCCGCACATCATTGTGCGCTTCATGGCGATCCGCTCCCCGCGCGAGGCGGTCCAGGGCGGCATCATCGGCATCAGCTGGATGCTCTTCGCGGTGCTCGGCGCCATCGGCACCGCCGTGGTGGGGGTGGCCGTCTACCAGCACGACGTAAGCCGGCTGGGCAACCCCGAGACGGTCTTCATCTCGCTGGGCCGGCTCCTCTTCCACCCCCTGGTGGCCGGGTTCATGCTGGCCGCGATCCTGGCCGCGATCATGTCGACAATCTCCTCTCAGCTGCTGGTCACCTCCTCGGCCCTGATCGAGGACCTCTACCGCATCGTGCGCAAGAAGGAGCTGTCCTCCGGTCACCTGGTCATCGCCTCGCGCACGGCTGTATTCGTCGTCGCGCTGGTGGCCGCCGTCATGGCGTGGACACCCAACGACACGATCCTGGCCCTGGTGGCCTTCGCCTGGGCGGGCTTCGGAGCCTCCTTCGGGCCGATCGTCCTACTGTGCCTGTACTGGCGGCGGCTGACGGCGCTCGGCGCCGTCGCCGGCATGATCACCGGCGCGGTCGTGGTCGCCGTCTGGGGCAGTCTCGACGGCGGCCCCGCGGGGATCTTCGACCTGTACGAGCTCGCTCCGGGCTTCGCGGCCAACCTGCTCGTCGCCTGGGCCGTCTCGAGCGCCGGCCACCCGGACCCCGCGGTCGAGACCGAGTTCCGGGCCGCCGTCGCCGGGGCCCGCCGAGCCCGTGTCGCCGGGACCAGCTGAGCCCGTTGAGACCGCCGAGCGTGGCAAGGCGGCCACGCACTGTGACCCGCCGCTCACCACGGCGCATTGTCGTACTCATCGTCGTCGGCTAGTGTCGCTGGCAGCAACGTGCTCCGGGGTCGGTGAAAGTCCGAGCCGGCGGTGATAGTCCGCGACCCGGTTGCGCCGACCCGTCGGGGCGGCGCGGCCGGCTGAGCCGGTGGAACTCCGGCACCGACGGTGAAAGTCCGGATGGGAGGAAGCACGAGGCGCTCGGACCGGGGGCGTGCCCCGGGCGGCGTTCGGTCTGCTCACGCGGGCCGCCCGCGGCTCCCGAGTGCCGAAGGGGCGCGAGTCTGCGGCCGCCCAACACCCCGGAGCCCCCGGGGCGCCTGCTCCGGGCGACCGGAGAGGACACCGCGTGAGCAGCACCGCCATCGCCCCGCACCCCGCGCCCCGCCTGGCCCGGGTGCTGGCAGAGGGCCGGACGGGCCCCGGCCGAACCGCGTCGCCGACGTCCGAGCGCCCCGCCGCCCGGCCCCGCCGTGTCCGTCGGGGCCCCGGCCCCGCACCCGCCCTGGGCCTGGTGATCCTGGCCGCCTGGTGGGCCGTGACGCGCGCCGGCCTCGTCATGCCCGTCTTCCTGCCCGGCCCCGTCGACGTCGTCCGCCGCCTGTGGCTGGGCGTGGGCCAGGGCGGCCTGCTCGGCTACGCCCGGGTGACCCTGACCGAGGCCGCCCTGGGCTGCCTCGCGGCGGCCGCGCTGTCCCTGCCCCTGGCCTGGGCCCTGTTCCACTGGCGCCTTTTCTCCCGCGCCGTCCTTCCCTACGTCGCCGCCTCTCAGGCGGTTCCGGCCATCGCCGTCGCCCCGCTGCTGGTCGTGTGGATCGGCTACGGCACCGCGCCGACCGTGGTGCTGTGCGTCCTCATGGTCTTCTTCCCGATCACCGTGACCGTCCTGCTCGGCCTGCGCGGTCTGGACACCGACGTCATCGACGCCGCCCGCCTCGACGGGGCCCACGGCGCCTCCATGATCGCCTACATGGAGCTGCCCATGGCGCTGCCCGCCATCCTCTCCGGACTGCGCACCGGCTTCACCCTGTCGATCACCGGCGCAGTCATCGGGGAGATGACCATGGGCGGCAAGGGCCTGGGCATGGTCCTGGCCTCCCAGCGCCAGAGCGTGGACACCACCGGCCTGTTCTCCACCATCGTCGTCCTGTGCGTCATGGCGACGACCATCCACTGGTGCCTGCACGAGCTCGAGCGCCGCAGCCGCGTCGTGGACTCCCTGCGCGGACGTCGGGCGACCTGAGGACCCGACCCGGCCGTCCGCGCACCGACGGCGCGCACCATCCCATCCGCCACACCCATCACAGTCACCGCACTCATCGGAAAGGCATCGCACCATGACCTCCCTGTCCCGCCGCCGCCTGCTGTCCGCCACCTCCCTCGGCGCGCTGACGGGCCTGATCGCAGCCTGCGGCTCCGGCACCGGCGCCCAGAAGGCCTCCGCCGACGCCGCCGGCGGCCTGGTCATCGGCCTGACCTATACGCCCAATATCCAGTTCGCCCCCTTCTACATGGCGCTGGCCGACGGCCAGTACGCCGAGAACGTCTCCCTGCGCCACCACGGCGAGCAGGAGGGGCAGTTCGACGCCCTCCTGGCCGGCACGGAGCACATCGTGGTCGGCGGCGCGGACGAGGCGGTCGTGGCCGCCTCCAACGGGAACGCCCTGGTCGTCATCGGCGGCTTCTACCAGCGCTACCCCGGCTGCATCATCGTGCCCGAGAGCTCCGACATCACCGACCTGGCCGCCCTGAAGGGCCGTTCCATCGGCACCCCCGGCAGGACGGGGGAGACCTGGTACACCGTCCTGGTGGCGCTGTCCACGGCCGGGCTCGGCCAGGACAACGTCAGCATCCAGGAGATCGGCTACACCCAGCAGGCGGCCCTGGCCTCGGGCAAGGTCGACGCCGTCGCCGGGTTCTCCAACAACGACGCCGTCCAGCTCGCCCAGAACGGCACCCCCGTGCGCACCCTCGCCATCAGCCGGGACGTGCCGCTGGTGGGCGCCTCCCTGGTCACCACGCCCGACGTCCTGGACGCCCGCCGCGACGAGCTGACCGCCGCCGTCACGGCCTCGGCCACGGGTATGACGGCCTTCGTCGAGGACCCGGACGCCGCCGTGGAGGCCGCCAAGGAGTACGTGCCCGACCTGGCCGACGCCACCCAGGCCGCGCACGCCCGCGAGGTCGCGGCGGCCACCGGCGAGCTCATCCGTCCCGCTGCGGACACCGCGGTCGGCTCCCTGGACGCGGACAGGGTCGGCGCGACGATCGACTTCCTCGGCGACCACGGGCTCCTGGGCGAGGGCACGCCGACGACGCAGGCGGTCTGCGACCCGCTGACCGCGCAGTAGGCCGGAGCGCAGCCGGGCCCGCACTGTCACAGAGCTAAGACTGGTCCCGCGGGTGTGGGGCAGGTCATGCTGTGGTGGTGTCCACCCCAGCATCCGAGCCGCCCCGTCTGCCCGCCACCCCGGATCCCGCCCCGCAGGCGGAGCCCGTCCAGGATGAGGGCCCCGGCGTCTTCCCCGCACCGGGCCCCGGCGACGGCCCGCCGGGGCCGCCCCCGCCGCCGGCCACACCACCGGCGGCTGCCTCCGCCGAGGCCGCGCCGCCGGCCCCCTCAGAGCCGCTCCCGGCCGGCGACTCCGAGCAGGCCGCCGGCGCCAAGCCCGGGCGGAGGCGGCCCCGGTCGCTCAGGCTGCGCGTCGCCCTCATCGGTCTTCTGTGCCTGTCCCTGGGGCTGTTCGGCTCCGGCGTGTTCGTCGGGTGGACCGCCAGGGACAGGATTCAGGCGATGCGCTCCGGCGCCGCGCCCGACGTCGTCGAGGTGCCCGCCATCGACGCCGACGCCGACGCCAAGGTCCCCGACCTGCGCGGACTGACGCTGTCCGACGCCAAGCAGGCGCTTGCCGACATGTCGCTCGACCCCTCGGGAGTGACAGTGGTCGAGACCGAGTGGGCCGGAACCACCGGGCTGGTGGTCTCCCAGGACCCCGTCGTCGGCGAGCCGCTCACCCAGGCGCTGACGCTGACGGTGTCCAAGAAGGCGAAGGTGCCCAAGGTCGTCGGTCTGAGCCGTTACGACGCCGTCGCCGCGCTGCGCGCCCTGGGCTCCGAGCCTCGCGTCGAGGAGAAGTTCGATGCCACGGCGGCCACGGGCTCCGTCCTGGAGGTCAAGCCCGGGGAGGGGGCGGACCTGCCCTCGGAAGTGACCCTGACGGTCGCCCAGGCCGGCTCGTCCATCTACCTGTCCAAGCTCGACACCGCGCACGACTCGAGCCGCTCGGGATCCTGCTCGACGCGGGACACGTTCTTGGCGGGCACGAAGTACACCGAGGCGCTCCAGTGCTCCAGCCGCTCACGCGGCGAGGAGACCAGCTACGCGTGGCTCCTGGAGAAGCACGGGTCGGCCCTGTCCGCAACCGTCGGCGTCTCCGACGACGCCAGCCCCTCGGCGAGCGCACGGATCAGGGTCCTGGGCGACGGCGCCGAGCTCGCCAACACGTCGGTCTCCTACGGCCAGACCCAGCCCCTCAATATCGATGTCACCGGGGTCCTGCGCCTGGAGATCGTCACGAGCTCGGACAACGGGGCGGACGTCTACCTGGGAGACGCCATCATCAAGGGCACCGACTCAGAGATCAACCAGCTGGAGACGAAATGACACGCACGCGCAGAACGCGGACGGTCTTCGCCGCACTCGTCGTCTGCCTCGCCCTGGGCACGGCGCTCCTGACCCCGGCCACCGCGGTCGGCGACAACAGCACGCCCGCGCCCCGGCCGAGCGCCTCCCAGTCGAGCACCTCCCCGGCACCCGGCGCCCCGCCGTCGGACGCCTCCCCGGAGGGGCCGCTGGTCGTCGTCTTCGACGTGTCCGGCTCCATGAACGAGCAGGACTCCAGTGGCCGCAACAAGCTGGAGGCGGCCAAGACGACGATGACGGCGATGCTGCGGGCCTACGCCGACTCCGGAACGGACATGGGGATCTGGACCTATCCCGGCGGCACGTCCAGCCAGGGGTGCGCCGCCGGGGACTGGATCCCCGGGGTGCAGCCCGGGGTCACGCGCGATCCCATGACGCTGGACTCCAGGATCCGCAATCTCACCGCCGACGGCGACACCCCGACGGGCCCGGCCCTGCGCGCCGTCGTCGACCGCCTCAAGCAGGAGGGCTACAGCTCGGCGACCCTGCTGCTGGTCTCCGACGGCGAGTCCAACTGCGGGCCGCCGCCGTGCGACGTGGCCCGGGAGGTCCTGTCCGAGGGCTTCTCCCTCCAGGTCCCCTCGATCGGCTTCACCATCTCCGAGGAGGGCCGCCAGGAGCTGGAGTGCATCTCCCAGGCGACGTCGTCGACCTACCACGACGCCGACAGCGCCGATCAGCTCATTGACGAGCTGTCCAAGTACGAGAGGCAGGACATCGAGCTGAGCGTCTCCGCCCCCACGCGCATCCGAGCCGGGGGCAACGCCGAGCTGACCGCCACCATCACCAACCCGTCCAACGACACCGCGACCGGGCTCACGGCGGTGGTCGCCATGCGCGAGGGCGACTCGCGGGAGATCTTCCCGACGATCCTGGCCCCGCAGCGGCGGCTGCCGAACCTGGCCCCCGGCGAGTCCGTGTCCGTGACATGGGTCGCCACCGCCCGAACCGACCGGACCGGGAACGCGGACTGGCGGATCCTGGTCGGCTCCCAGGGGCAGGGCTCCGTCCTCGAGAGCGGCACCATCGAGGTCAGCGACCAGGACCTGACGGTCGACGACGCCGGAGAGCTGCTCCGGGACATCTCGGGCCCGGTGGCGGTCCTGGGGGACTCCTACTCCGCGGGCGAGGGCGCCGGAGACTACCTGAGCACTGGCAACCCCGCCTGCCACCGGTCGACGAGCACCTACGGGGCCCTCCTGGGCGGGCAGAGCACGGTCCTCATCTCGTGCTCCGGGGCGGTCACGGCCGACGTGCGCTGGAGGTACCAGCATCCCGAGGACAAGCCGCAGGTGGAGGCGCTGGGGGACCTCTCCGACGCGCCCGGACTGGTCTACATGACCATCGGCGGCAACGACATCGGCTTCGAGGACATCGTCAAGAGCTGCCTGTTCGCGGACTGCGCCGCCAACTCCGCGTGGATGAGGACGAAGTTGGCCTCGATCCAGAACTTCCAGCACGATCTGGAGGAGACCTACCGGGCTGTCCTGGAGACCGCGAACTCCGACTCGTTCGTGCGCGAGCGCGACGGGGCGGTCGCCCCGCTGGTCATCTCGCCCTACCCCGACCTGCTGTGGGGGACCCAGCAGGGGCAGTGCGACGCGCTGCTGTCACCCACCGAGATCGCCTTCGGGCGGGCGGTGATCCAGACGCTCAACCGCACGGTGCGCCAGGCCGTCGAGTCGCTCTCGGCGCAGGGCTACCCGATCTACTACGCGTCCGATGTCGTCGACTTCGCCCAGCCCAACCACACCATCTGCCACGACGACTCCTACTTCGTCCGGCTCACCCCGGGCGACCTGACGGGTCATGCGCTCTCGGGAAGCACTCAGGAGCTCGCCCACCCCAACGCCCTGGGCTACCGCGCCTGGGCCGAGTCGCTCATCGCATGGTCCCAGACCGAGCAGGCGCGGGTGGTCAACACGACCATGCCCACGTCCCGGTCGCAACGATTCGAGACCATCGGAGCGTTCCTCGCCGGAGTCGACGACTCGCTCACGATCAGCGCCGAGCACGAGGTCCAGGGAACGCTCGAAGTGCCCGACGAGGACGGGAGGGCGCCGTCGTCCTCCACCGGACAGGTCACGGCCGTCCGCACCGGCGACACCCTCAACATCTCGGTCTCCGGTGTCCAGCCCGGAGCGAGCGTCACCGTCACCGTTCACTCGGCCGCCCAGTCGCTGGGCACTCTCGTCGCGGACGAGAACGGCACCGCGACGGGAGCCGTCACCGTCCCCACAAACCTGGCCTCGGGACGGCACACCGTCGTGGTCGAGGGCCTGGACTCGGAGATGAGCTACGCGTCCTTCGAGACGCCGGTCGAGGTGCGCGGCGCCGTCAGCTGGACGTTCTGGTGCCTGTGCGCGCTCACAGCCGCCCTGATCATCGGCGGCGGCTGGGCGCTGTACTCAGTGGCCCGCCCGCGCCCTCACAGCCGGCAGGCCAGGAGCGAGGACACGAGGATCGCGCGGGCTCCCGCCTCGTAGAGCTCGTCCATGACCCGGTTCACCTCGGCGCGCGGCACCATGGAGCGCACCGCCACCCAGTCGGGGTTCTGCAGGGGCGAGACCGTGGGCGACTCCAGCCCCGGGGTGAGCGCCGCGGCCAGGTGCAGCCTGCTCATGGGCACGTCGTAGTCCACCAGGACGTAGGAGCGGGCGCGCAGCACCCCCTCCAGGCGGCGCACGAGCGTGGCCAGGCCGGGCGCTTCCCGGTAGCGCTCGGTGGTGATGAGCACGGCCTCGCTGGTCAGGATCGGCTCCCCGAAGGTCTCCAGGCCCGCGGCGCGCAGCGTCGTGCCGGTCTCGACCACGTCCGCGATGAGGTCGGCCACCCCCAGCTGGACGGAGGACTCCACGGCCCCGTCGAGGTGCACGGTCTGGGCGTCCACGCCCTGGGCGGCGAGGTAGCCGCGCACGAGCACGTCGTAGGAGGTGGCCACGCGCCGCCCCTCCACGTCGTCGAGCGAGCGCATGGTCCCGGCCGGGGCGGCGAAGCGGAAGGTCGAGCGGGCGAAGCCCAGGGGCAGGTGCTCGACGGCCTCCACACCGGAGTCGAGCAGCAGGTCGCGGCCCGTGATGCCGGCGTGGACGGTGCCCTGTCCGACGTAGACGGCGATGTCCCGGGGCCGCAGGAAGAACAGCTCGACCTCGTTAGCCTCGTCCAGCAGGACGAGCTCGCGTCCGGTGCGGCGGGTGCGGTACCCGGCCTCGGTGAGCATGGTGGCGGCGGGCTCGGACAGGGAGCCCTTGTTGGGCACGGCGATGCGCAGCACAGTGATCCTTAAGTCAGTCCTCGGGATGGTGATGGTGGGGAGCGGCCGGGCGCTCAGAAGCACTCAGAGGCGTCAGAGGTACCTGTAGACGTCGGCCAGGGTGTAGCCCTTGGCGACCATCATGACCTGGGCGTGGTAGAGCAGCTGGCTGAGCTCCTCGCAGGCGGCCTCGTCGGACTCGTGCTCGCAGGCCATCCAGGACTCGGCGGCCTCCTCGACCAGCTTCTTGCCGATGAAGTGGACGCCCCGGTCCAGCTCGGCCACGGTGCCCGAGCCCGCGGGTCGGGCG
>ERZ772964.618-NODE-618-length-14872-cov-174.874_pt1 | contig 14872 bp, 8 predicted proteins | sample MGYA00580675_ERZ772964 | MGnify/ENA primary metagenome ERZ772964 (study PRJEB29015, sample SAMEA2737941) | human oral metagenome | biome: human oral; feature: human-associated habitat; material: dental | place: China | collected 2139 ... | reverse complement strand
GGCCATGCGCTGCACGCCCAGGGCCAGGACCACCGACAGGATCGCGGGCAGCCCCTCGGGCACGGCCGCCACGGCCAGCGACACGCCCAGCAGGAGGGCGTCGGTGACCGCCTGGGCGGTGCGCTCGGGGGCCAGCGCCAGCAGGGTCGCCACCACCACGACGGCGATGGCGATCACCACCGTGCCCAGCATCTTGGAGATCCGGGTGATCTCGCGCTGGAGGGGCGTGTCCTCCTCCTCGACCGAGTCGAGCATCCGCGCGATGGCGCCCATCTCGGTGTCGGCGCCGGTGGCCACGACGACGGCCCGGCCCGTGCCCTGGGCGACGGAGGTGCCGCGGTGGACCATGGAGGAGCGGTCGGCCAGGTCGGCGTCGGGGGCGACGGCGTCGGCGGACTTGACCACGGCGTCGGCCTCACCGGTCAGCGAGGACTCGATGACGCGCAGGGCCGCCGCCTGGACCAGGCGGGCGTCGGCGCCGACCTGGTCGCCCTCGCCCAGGACGAGCAGGTCGCCCACGACCAGCTCCGAGGACGGCACGACCCGGCGGCTCCCGTCGCGCAGGACCGTGCTCGTGGCGGCCGTCATCGCCGACAGGGCGGCGACGGCGTCGGCCGCCCTGCTCTCCTGGACGAAGCCGAGCACGGCGTTGAGGGTGATGACCAGCAGGATGATGAGCGCGTCGACCGGCGCCCCGTGGGCCCCCTCCAGCGCCCAGGTGATCGCCGAGACGACAATGGCGCCCAGGAGCAGGTAGACGAGCGGGTCGCGGAACTGGGCCAGGAGGCGCTTCCAGGCCGGCTCCGGCGGGGTGGAGGGCAGCTCGTTGGGGCCGTCCTCGGCCAGGCGGCGGGCGGCTTCCGCCCCGCTCAGGCCCGTGGCGAGGTCGGTGCCGTGCGCGGCGGCGACGGCCTCGGGGCTCTCGGCGAAGGGCGCGGGGGGAGAATCTGCGGTGGCGGCGGATGCCGTCGGAGGTGTCATGCGCCCAATCCCATCGGGGCGGCGGCGCGGGCGTCATCCCTGTTCGCCCAGGGCGGGAGGGGAGTACTCCCCCCCCGCCCCGGGACCGACCGGGCCGGGCGACCCCTCGTCGGGCTCCCCGCCGGGCTCCGCGGCGGGGGACGCCCGCCGGTCAGGCCACGTCAATGGGCGCGCCCTCGGCCAGCTCGGGCTGGAGGCCGAGCGTGCCCACCAGGCGCTCGCGGGCGGCCGGCGAGGCGACCTCGGCCAGGTGCGCCCGGGCGGCCTCCAGCCGCGCTCCGACGTCGAGGCGCTCGGTCACGCCCTCGTTGCCCGGCGTCGTCGTGAAGCGGGTCAGCGACCGGATCGAGGCCTCGGCCTGCTTGCGGTCGCGCTCGACCTTGGCGTCGATGCGGGCCGCGTACCAGTCGGAGGCCAGGATGTTCTCCCGCTCGAACAGGGCCCGGAACTGCGGGCTGGCCAGCGTCCACCCCTGCTCGGAGCGCCCCGAGTGCATGATCTCCAGCAGCGCCCTCAGCGGCGGCACGGCCCACCGGATCGAGCCGTCGTCGACGTAGTGCTGGGCGACCACCCGGTGGGTGGTGACAATGACGTCGACGGAGTCGGCGAAGACCTCCTCATCCTGCAGCTCGGGGCGCAGCATCTCCTCGGTGAACACGACGTCGGGGTGCAGGAAGATGCGCCCGAAGAAGCTGTTGGCGAAGGCCTGGTTCATGCGGTAGCCCAGCCGCGAGGCCTGGACGGTGCGCCCGCCGATCTCCCTGTCCTCCAGGCGCTCCAGGTAGCCGCCCGCGATGAGGGCGCGGGCGTCGCGCTCGGCCTCGGTCATGCGCGAGAACACCTCCGGCACGAGCAGCGAGATGTCGTGGGCGACCCTGACCCTGGGCCCGATGAAGCCCGCCGAGCTCAGCCAGCCGTCGTAGCCGCCCAGGGCGTAGGACAGCAGCGAGGCGTTGAGGTCGTAGACGGGCGGCAGCGCGTTGAAGGGCGACTTGGTCAGCGCCCCCTCGCTGCCGGCGCCCGTGGTCGAGGGGGACTTGCCGGTCATGGAGGAGATGAACTCCATGAACAGCTCGGGCAGCTCCATGTAGTGCAGCGGGTTGTAGGCGCACAGGGCCGGCACCCCCGGCTCGGGCGGGTTGTTGCGCCGGCCGGCGGCGACGACGTCGACGCTGTGGCGGATCGGCTCGCCCAGGGGCACGCGGGAGTACAGGTGGGTGGCCACCTCGGCCAGGCGCACCTCCTCGGGGCGGGCGACGTCCGGGCGCACCTGGAGGTAGCGCGGGTTCCGCGTGGGGGCGCCGTTCACGAGGCGCGGGTTGGCGGTGCAGACCCAGTAGGACCGCCGGGCCGGCTCCGGCGCCTCGGGCAGGGCGGCCGCCCGGCGGACGAGGCCCTGCATGGGCTCGGTGAAGCGCGACAGCCCGGGCGCGTCGTCGACCATGGCCCGCGCGTCGGCGGGGGTCAGGGGCGCGTAGTTGGAGATGAACAGGTCCGTTCCGGCCATGTCCGACTCGGTCTGCTTGTCGTAGCCGGGCACGATGGCGTCGTCGGGGCGCTGGAACAGCAGCCGCTCGCAGTTGGTGACGTACTTGCGGCTCAGCCCCCGCGCGAAGGCCGGGTCGTCGGCGGAGGCCGGCGCCACCAGGGAGGAGGTGATGTCGTCCTCCGTCTGGACCTTCGCGCAGGCCGCGAAGTCGGGGCGCAGGGAGAACAGCCGCCAGGCGCCGTCGGACTCGAAGCCGACGCGGAGCATATTGATCTTGACGGTGTCGCCGTCCAGGCGCAGGGAGTTGCCCTGGCGGCCGTTCATCATGCCCACGGAGAAGTGGCTGCGCCAGTCGGCGCCCCACTCGGGGCGGTAGTAGCGCTTGACCGTGAAGATGAGCTCCTTGATGTGGGGCGGGATGGACTCCAGGAAGGCGTTGTACTGGTCGGTGTACATGTCCGAGGGCGTGAGCAGCTTGATGACGCTGCCCAGCGAGCGGCGCTCGGAGAGGATGGAGCGGTGGTGGGCGCTCTTGTTGGCCGGGTCGACGAAGCGGTCGGCGTAGTCGCCGTCGAGGATGCCCTGGACGGCGTCCAGGTCGGCCTCCACGTCCCCGATGTAGGCTTCGCCGAAGACGATGGCGTCGAGGATCGACTTGGAGATCTCCGACTTGCCGCCCCCGGAGACGGTGGCCGGCTTGTGCAGCTGGGTGTGCCAGGGGGCGGTGCCGATCATGTGCCACTGCTTGGGGTTGCCGATGGCCGCCTTGCAGTGGATGCGGTAGCCCGACGGCGTCACGTAGGTCCTGCCGGCCAGCAGCGGGATGGAGGCCGTCTCGCCGTCCGCCCCGGTCCAGGTGATGGTCTGGGTGAGCATGGAGTAGAAGGCCCCGCCGGGCACCAGGACGATCGTCTCGTCGTCCAGGTCGACGGCGCAGCCCGAGGCCTCGCGGCGGAAGCGGCCGGGGTTGGCGGCCAGGACGTCGTCGAGCGTGCGGTCGGCGGGCGTGTGGACGTCGCGGAACTCGCGGCCCAGGTCGTAGCGCGGGAAGGCGATCGCGCCGCCGGAGTGCTCCTCCTCCACGCAGCCGAAGAGGTTGGCCGAGTAGCCGATCTGGGTCTTGACCTCCTTCTTGCAGTAGCCGTAGTAGTTGTCCGCGATGACGGTGACGATGACGCCGCGCTCGTCGCGGGCCACGAGCTTGAAGGGCTTGCCGTCGTTGTAGAGCTCGCCCTCCTCGCGCCAGCACATGCCGTCGCGGCGCCGGCGCTCGTCGGCCTCCTCCCACGCGGGCAGCCCCAGTTCCTTCTTGGTCAGGGCGGTCAGGTGCGGGGCCAGGATGACGCAGCCGGTGTGCCCGGTCCAGGTCTCCGGCGCCAGGGAGGCGTCGTTCTCCGGCAGGTAGGGGTCGCCGCCGTTGCCGAAGATGCCCTCGACGAAGTCCAGGTTGGACACGAGCCCCCCGGGGGCGATGAAGCGGATCTCCATGGTGCGCTCGCCGGTGACGCCGGGGACCTCGGGGACGACGACGGGGCGCAGCAGCAGGGAGACGAAGCAGCGGGCCGGATCGGGCCGGGTGGAGGTCCAGGGCAGGGTGAGCAGGTCCGCGGGGGCGTTCAGGGCCGCGGCCAGGACGCGGGCGAAGACGTCGCGGGGCACGGCCTTCTTGTCGTCGGGGATGGGCAGGCCGCCCTCGGCGATGTGGAAGACGCCGGCCGTGGTGCGCCGGTCGTTGCGCGGATTGTGCAGGACCCCCTGGAGGACGCGGTAGCTCTCGACGTAGGGGGAGGTGAAACTGGTCGCGTCCAGGGGCAGGGACAGGGCGCGGGCCAGGCCCGGCTGGTCGAGCACGAAGGTGGCGGCGGGCAGGCGCGGACGGGCGGCGGCGCCGTCGAGGTAGGAGTCGAGGAAGGCCTGGATGCGCCGGTCGGCGGCGCACAGGCGGCCCGACAGGCGCCGGGTCATTTCGCGCTGGCGCGCCAGGATGGGGGACATGAGCCGGTCGGTCCGCGGGTCGCCGATCCCGGTGGGGGCGGGCATGCCCAGCAGCTCCAGGCGCAGGGCGATGGCGGAGTTGATGGTCGCCGCATCGGCGCTGCGCCGGCCGGGGTCGAAGGGATGGCGGGCGGTGGAGGCGTCGTTGCTGGTCGTGCTCATGGGTCCAGGCTAATGGGATGCGTCTCACGGCGCGCGCCGTGCCGTTCAGGCCCCTACGGGCTACCTCACAGGTCTCTCCTGCTGTTATCCGGACGCCGGAACCGCCATACTGGACCGCAGCCCGAGGCGGCCCCCGCCGTCTGAGTCCTTCCTGCAACAGCGGACAGAATCGAGGAGCGCGTGGCAGACAGTGCGAGGCGCGACGGCGTCGGCCGCCGAGGCGGAAAACTGGCCGCCGCGGCCAGGGCCGGCAGTCAGCAGCCCATGAGTCAGCAGTCCCAGGCGCCCTCGGGGCGCCGCGGCGGCCCGTCGCGTCCCGACGCGTCACGGGGACGCGGGCGCGGGTCCGGCCGCCCCGGAAAGACGGGTCCGGGCAGGGCCGGTGGGCGCCGTCGTCGGATCATCAACTACCCGCGGGCCGGCAAGGGCCCCGTCATGCGCTGGATCCCCGGTTGGCGCTTCTTCCTTGGCTGCTTCTTCCTCCTCATCGCGGCGACCGCCACGGCCTTCATCATCGCTTACAACATGGTCAAGGTCCCCGAGCCCAGCGAGTTCGCCCAGGCCCAGTCCACCACCGTGTTCTACGCGGACGGCACCACCGAGATGGGCACCTTCGCGGAGATCAACCGCACCATTGTCGACACCACAACAATACCCGATTACGTCGGCAACGCCGTCGTCGCCAGCGAGGACCGCACTTTCTACACCAATAACGGCGTCGACCCCAAGGGAATTGTCCGCGCCCTGTGGAACAATCTGCGCGGAGGCGACCGCCAGGGCGCCTCCACCCTGACCCAGCAGTACATTAAGAACTACTACGTCGATACGACCAGCTCCTATCTGGGCAAGTTCCAGCAGGCGATCATGGCCATTAAGATCGATCGGGAGCTGTCCAAGAAGCAGATCCTGGGCTCCTACCTCAACACGGTCTACTTCGGGCGCGGCGCCTACGGCATCGAGGCCGCCGCGCAGGCGTACTTCGGCCACTCCGCCGCCCAGATGACGGTCTCCGAGTCGGCCCTGCTGGCCGGCATCCTGCCCGCCCCCAGCGCCTGGGACCCGGCGATCGACGCGGGTCAGGCGCAGACCCGCTTCCAGCGCGTCCTGGGCTACATGCTCGAGGACGGCTACATCACCCGGGCCCAGTACGACGAGGCCTCCATGCCCACCACCATCACCCCGGAGTCGAACGAGCTGTACGCGGGCCCCAACGGATACCTGCTGCAGATGGTGCGTCAGGAGCTCACCGACAAGGCGGGTCTGACCGGGGAGCAGATCGACACCGGCGGCTACACCATCACCACCACGATCAACAAGGCGGATCAGGATGCCGCCGTCGCCGCCGTGCAGGCCCTGCCCGAGGGCTACTCCCCGGACCTCCACGTGGCCCTGGTCTCCATTGACGCCTCCACCGGGGGGATACTGGCCCTCTACGGGGGCAGCGACTACCTGACCAACCAGGTCAATTCCGCCACCTCGGCCATAGCCCAGGCGGGTTCGACCTTCAAACCCTTCGCGCTCGTCTCGGCCCTGGAGAAGGGCGACACCCTGGCCAACGGCTACAATTCCCCCTCGCCCATGACCATCGAGGGCAATGAGTACCGCAATTACGGCGGCGTCTCCTACGGCTGGATCAATCTTGTCGACGCGACCGCCAATTCGGTCAACACGGCCTACGTCCAGCTCAACCGGGACATCGGCCCGGATGCGACCAATGAAGTGGCGGTGCGCGCAGGCTATCCGGCGGACACCGCCGGGCTGGACGACACCGTCCAGAACGTCCTGGGGTCGGCCTCGCCGCACACCATTGACATCGCCACCGCCTACACCACCTTCGCCGCCCAGGGCTCCCGGCACACCACCCACATCGTGGCCTCGGTGAAGAACCCGGAGGGTGCGCTGGCCTACAACGGCCCCACCGACGGGACGAAGGTCTTCGACGAGGGCGTCATGGCCGACGCCACCTACGCCATGACGCAGGTGGTGCAGAGGGGCTCGGGGACCACCGCCCTGGAGCTGGACCGGCCCGTCGCCGCCAAGACGGGCTCCTCCTCGGACAACAAGTCCGCCCAGTTCGTCGGCTACACCCCGCAGGTGGTCACCGCCGTGACCCTCTACCAGTCCGGCGCCGACGGCTCCGAGGAGTCGATCACCCCGTGGGGCGAGTACGAGGAGGTCACGGGGTCGACCTATCCAGCGGACATCTTCACCCAGTACATGAAGACGGCGCTGGCGGACCTTCCGGAGGAGGACTTCCCCGACCGCACGGCCGGCTCCACCAAGCCCGGAGGGCTCGACGGCTCCCCGGCGCCGGTCTACGAGGAGCCGACGACGGCGCCGACCCAGCCGCCGGCGCCGGTCTACGAGGAGCCCACGCGCGAGGCGGTCGAGCCCCAGCCGAGGCAGACCGAGAGATCCGACCTGCGGCCGGGCGACGGGTCGTCCAGCGGAGACGACGATAACGGCGGCGGCAACAACGGCGGCAACGGAAACGGAAACGGCGGAAACGGCGGCGGCAACGGCGCCGGCGACGGCAACGGCGCCGGCGACGGCGGCAACGGCAATGGCAACGGAAACGGCGGCGGCAATGGTGGCGCCGGCGGAGGCGGCGCCGGTGGCGGCGGAGGCGGCGCCGGTGGCGGTGGAGGCGGCGCCGGTGGCGGTGGAGGCGCCGGCGGTGGCGGTGGCGCCGGTGGCGGCAACGTCGGCGGCGGAGGCCAACAGAACCAGCAGCAGAACAACACGGACCGCTGAGGGCGCCCGGGCCGGCCGTCGAGGGCGCCCGCCGGACCGGCGGGTCGTTCTGCCCGGCGGGCCATTCGGATAGCCGGTCCCGGCTCCCGGTCGCTGCTCGCGCGCCGTCCGTCGGGCGGCCACGGCGCCGGCCCCACGCACTGCACCGCACGCCCCCACGTGGTGCACCGCACGCGGGGTCGGCGCCCCGTCGTCTTCCGGGGCGGCGGCCCGCTCCGGTAGTGTGACGAGTCGGCTGCGCCGTCGGGCATCCGCCCGGTGACCGGCCGTACGCATCACCCTCCTGTCACGGACGGACCGTGACCGCTTCAGACCAGAGGAGGTGGGTACCACATGCGTCACTACGAGATCATGATCATTCTCGAGCCCGAGACGGACGAGCGCACCATCGCTGCGGCCCTCGAGAAGCTGCTGCAGGTCGTTCCCGGCAGCGGGGGCTCGGTCGACAAGATCGACATCTGGGGCAAGCGCCGTCTCGCGTACGACATTAAGAAGAAGTCCGAGGGCTTCTACGTCGTCGTCGATATGACCACCACGCCCGAGATCGCCCAGGAGCTCGACCGCCAGCTCGGCCTCAACGAGACCGTCCTGCGCACCAAGCTGCTGCGCCCCGAGGCCTGACCGCACCCACGGAACGGAGAAGAAGCATGGCCGGCGACACCGTCATTACGATCATCGGGAACCTCACCGCGGACCCCGAGATGCGCTTCACCCCCTCGGGTGCGGCGGTCGCGTCCTTCACGATCGCCTCGACGCCCCGCATCTTCGACCGCCAGACCAATGAGTGGAAGGACGCCGAGACGCTCTTCATGCGCTGCTCGATCTGGCGCGAGGCGGCCGAGAACGTGGCCGAGTCCCTCGCCAAGGGCATGCGCGTCATTGCGCAGGGCCGCCTCCAGCAGCGCTCCTACACCACCCGCGAGGGCGAGCAGCGCACCGTCGTCGAGATGCAGGTCGATGAGATCGGCCCCTCGCTGCGCCGCGCCAAGGCCCAGGTCACCCGCACCTCCGGCCAGTACAACGCCGGCGGCGCCGGCGGCGGCTCGGGCTACCAGGGCGGCGGCCAGCAGGGCGGTTACAGCGGCGGCGGCCAGGGCGGCGGATACCGCGGCGGCCAGCAGGGAGGTCAGCAGGGCGGCGGCTCGGGCTACCAGGGCGGCGGCCAGCAGCCCACCTACAACGCCCCCGCCGGCGGCTCCTCGGACGACCCGTGGGCCACGGGCGGTACGACGTCCTTCGGCGACGAGCCCCCGTTCTGATCCCGGACCCGTTCTGAGCGGCCGGCGCCCGTCCGGCTGGCTGCGATCGACGAGTCGCGATCGACTCGCCCCCACCGCGCGGCGGGACGCGCCGCGCGCCAACCCATCTCGTATGAGCGCCCGGGGCGCTCGAAGCAAGGAGTACCACCATGGCGAAGCCCCAGCTTCGTAAGCCGAAGAAGAAGATCGGCCCGGTCAAGGCCATCAAGGTCGGCACCATCGACTACAAGGACACCGCCACGCTGCGGAAGTTCATCTCCGACCGCGGCAAGATCCGCGCCCGCCGCGTCACCGGCGTCTCCGTCCAGGAGCAGCGCAAGATCGCCAAGGCCGTCAAGAACGCCCGTGAGATGGCTCTGCTGCCCTACTCGAGCTCTGCTCGCTGATCGGAAGGCCGATTCATGACCACCAAGCTCATCCTCACCCACGACGTGACCAACCTCGGCACGGTCGGCGACGTCGTCGAGGTCAAGGACGGCTACGCCCGCAACTACCTCCTGCCCCGCAAGCTGGCCACCCCGTGGACCAAGGGCGCGCAGCGTCAGCTCGACCAGATGGCCGAGGCCCGCCGCAAGCGCTCCATCCAGTCCCTGGAGCAGGCCCAGGAGGCTCGCGCCTGGCTGATCGAGAATGTCGTCACCGTCATCGCCACCGCCGGTGCGAACGGCCGCCTCTTCGGCGCCGTCTCCACCGCGGACCTGGCCGGGGCCGTCAAGGAAGCCGGCGGCCCCGCCATCGACCGCCGTAAGATCGAGGTCATTCCGCCGATCAAGTCGACCGGGCGCCACAGCGCCACGGTGCGCCTGCACACCGACGTCGTCGCCCCCATCGAGGTCAACGTCGTCGCCCGCCGGCGCTGAGAGCGCCCGCGAGAACGCCGGGCGACCCGTAAGAACGTACCTCTCAGACGTTCTCGCGGGTCGCCCGGCGTTCTCGCGGCGGGGCGCCGTTTCCCGCGGCCGGGGCGGATTACACGAGCTCCCCGGTCTCATCGAGGGTGAGAATATCGTCGTCGGTTACAATGGACAGCAGTCCGGGGCGCTGGTGGGGCGGGAGGAGTCGTATGACCACTTGTCCCGCCCGGGCGTCGTCGAGCGCCTGGGAGGCCCGGTCGATGACGGCCTTCTGGGCCTCGTGGGTCAGGTCGTCGCCCGTGCCGCGGTCGTCGAGGAGGATGACGTCGATACCGCGGGTTCGGGCGGCCCGGGCGGATTCGATGACGCGGGTGTCGGTGAAGAAGGGGGCGCGGCGCTCGTCGCGCAGTTCGACCTCGAGCATGCGGGCCCTGGTGCGCATGCCGGCGGTGATGGGGGCGCCGTCGGCGATGGCGGTCAGGAGGGGACCGACGCGTCGGCGTACGGAGGTCATGGCCTGTCGCATGAGGGCCTCGCTCTCCTGATGGGCCCGGCGACGGGCGATGATCTCGGCGCCGGCGGCCTCGGACGCGGCCGTTCTCGCGGTGATGACTATCGATATGCGGGCCGTTGAATGCCAGATGAGGAGTGTGGAGAATTGCCCGGATCCCAGGGCGAATATGGTGATCGGGTTGCGGCCGGTGATCAGAGTCCATACGCCGATCACGGTGATGATGAGGAGGAGGCCCGCCCAGGCCTGGCGGGGGCGTTCGCGCACGATCAGGCCGCAGCACAGTACGCTGCTCGCCCCTATGCACCATGAGGTGTAACTGGGCCAGCCCGCGAAATCGATCTGGAAGATGATGAGCGCGTCGGCCACTCCGGCGGCCGCGGCGACCAGGGCGGCCGTCCGGGCGGGCAGGCTGTAGCCGGGCCGGCGTTTGAGGAGGGCGAGCGCGGCCAGACCTATTGCGAGCAGGCCCGCGATGACCGGCGCGAGGTGCCGGTAGGAGCCGGCCCGCACCTCCAGGAGAGTGATGAGGACGTACAGGATGAAGATGCAGACGACAATGGTCTGCGCCTCCGGTGTCTCCAGGCAGGAGGCCAGGGAGAGCGGGGATGTGCCCGTGGTCGTCGTCGCGGTTCGCGCGCTCCACGAGAGGGTCACGGTGGTTCCGGCGCCGGGGGAGGAGTCGATGCGGGCCTCGCCCCCGGCGTCGCGCATGCGGGCGATAATGGAGCCGCTGACGCCGTGCCGGATCGTTCCGGTGTGTTCGGGGTCGAAGCCGCGCCCGTCGTCGGACACGGTGATGGTGATGCCGTCGGCGTCGCTGCGCAGCGCCGCCGTGCGCATGATGGGGCCCCGGTCGGGGCCGGCGGCGTGGGTCAGGGAGTTGCGCAGGGCCTCCGCGGCGGCGTCGATGAGCGCCCGGGCCGCCTCTGGCGGCAGGTCGAGGTCCTGGGTGATGGAGTCGCAGATGACGACGTCGTCGCCCCCGATGGTCCGGAGCCTGCGGGTCAGGGCGGCGAGCAGCTCGGAGACGCGCGCGGGCGCGTCCGGCTCGGCCGCCGCCGTGCTGAGGTCGGCCAGGGCCTCGCGGGCGCCGGCGCGCAGCTGGGCGGTCTCGGTCGACTCGGTGGGGATCACTTTGAGGACGGACAGGATGTGGTCGTGGATGAAATGGTCGGTGCGGCGTCGCGCCCGCGTGCGAGAGGCGTCGATGCGCAGGCGAATGAGGAGGGCGCGCCGGCGGGCGTCGGCCTCGTCCAGAGCCTGCGCTTGGCGCAGCAGCCAGGTGAGCAGACCCATATCGGCCAGGGCGAAGGCCGTGTAGGACATGACCTCCTCCACCGGGAGACGCAGACCGTCCTGCGCCGGGTAGCCCGCGATGAGGAACGGCGCGAGGAGCACGATGTACAGGAACCGGCCGCGGGGGGACAGGACGGCGGTGGCGACGGCCGCAATGACGAAGTAGTAATTGACCAGAAGATTAGGGACGGGCACCGGGTTCTGAATCTGATTGTAGAACGGGATAATGGGCAGCAGTGCCGTCAGCACGACGAAAGTCGTGTAAAAGGTGAGGTGGACCAGGAGCGTCCGCCGCCAGATGCGGTCCGCCGCCTCGATCCGGCGCGGGCGCTCGGGCGCCATCCCCTCATCGCCGTCCTTGCGCCGCATGAATCTCAGGATCCCGATCGCGGCGGCGATGCCGGCGACGAGGGCTGGCAGCACGAGGGCCGGCAGGAGGAGCCAGAACGCCCACTGCCCCGAAACCTGCACCATGGCGCGGATGCTGGCGGTGGTGAAGCCGCTCATGACAGTGGTGGCGATCGCCGCGAATACGGCGATGAGTCGATGCATGTGCCGGGTGTAGGGGCCCGGCGCGGGCGGTGCGGCAGCGGGGGGCGTCGCGGGGGCGACCGCCTGCGTGCGAGCAGCGGCGGACGATTGCGGGAAGAGGATCATGGGCGGTTCTCGTAGGGGGCTTCGCCGCAAGCGGCGTCGTGCACGGTACGGCATCGCAATCGAGTTGTCAAAGAGCCCTTTTCGTCAGGGTGGCCAGCCGGGTGCCGTTCTCAGGCGGCCGAGGCTCCGTTCTCATTGAGGGTGAGGATGTCGTTGTCGGTGACGATGGACAGGAGCCTGGGGCGCTGGCGGGGCGGGAGGAGTCGTATGACCACCTGTCCCCGGCGGGCGTCGTCGAGCGCTCGGATGGCTTGGTTGATGATGGTCTTTTGGGCGTCGTCGGTCAGGCCGTTGCCCGTGCCGCGGTCGTCGAGGAGGATGACGTCGATGCCGCGAATCCGGGCGGCCCGCGCGGATTCGATGACGCGGGTTCCGGTGAAGAAGGGGGCGCGCCGTTCGTCGCGCAGTTCGGCTTCGAGCATGCGAGCCCTGGTGCGCATGCCGGCGGTGATGGGGGCGCCGTCGGCGATGGCGGTCAGGAGCGGTTCGACGCGCCGTCGCACGGAGGTCATGGCCTGTCGCATGAGGGTCTCGCTCTCCTGGTGGGCCCGGCGCCGGGCGGTGATCTCGGCGCCGGCGGCCTCGGAGGCGGCCGTTCTCGCGGTGATGTCGATTGATATCCGGACCGTCAGGTGCCAAATTAAAAGGGGAAATAATTGTCCGGCTCCCAGAGTGATAATAATAATCGGTTCGCGTCCGGTGTTCAGCGTCCATATGCCGATCACGGCGATGATGAGGGCGAGGCCCGCCCAGGCCTGGCGGGGGCGCTCGCGCGCGATCAGGCCGCAGCACACCGCGGCGCCCGCCCCCAGGCACCACGCGGCGTAACCGGGCCAGCCCGCGAAGTCGATCTGGAAGAGGACGAGCACGTTGGCCCCTCCCGCGGCCGCGGCGACCAGGGCGGCCGCCCGGACGGGTATGCGATGACCGGGCCACCGTTTGATGAGGGCGAGTGCGGCCAGACCTATTGCGAGCAGGCCCGCGATGACCGGCGCGAGGCGCCGGTAGGAGCCGGCCCGCATCTCCAGGAGGGTGACGAGGGCGTAGAGAACGACGATGCACACGACGATGATTCGGGGCGTCCGCGCCTCCATCGAGGAGGTCAGGGAGAGCGGCGCGACCGCGGGCGCCCGCGCGGTCGGTACTGCGGCCTGCGCCCGGCCCGCCCCGGGGTCCGTTCGCGCGCAAGGCCCGGTCGGGGACTCCGCCGTCGTGGTTCGTGGGTTCCATGACAGGGTCACGGTGGTTCCGGCGCCGGGGGAGGAGTCGATGCGGGCCTGGCCCTGGGCGTCGCGCATGCGGGCGATAATGGAGTCGCTCACGCCGTGCCGGCTGATGGGCGCGCGTTCGGGGTCGAAGCCGCAGCCGTCGTCGGACACGGTGATGGTGATGCCGTCGGCGGCGCTGCGCAGCGCCGCCGTGCGCGTGACGGGGCCCCGGTCGGGGCCGGCGGCGTGGGTCAGGGAGTTGCGCAGGGCCTCCGCGGCGGCGTCGACGAGCGCTTGGGCCGTCTCCTGCGGCAGGTTCAGGTTCTTGGTGATCGAGTCGGAGATGACGACGTCGTCGCCCCCGATGGCCCGGAGTCTGCGGGTCAGGGCGGCGAGCAGCTCAGAGGAGCGGACGGGCGCGTCCGGCTCGGCCGCCGCCGTGTCGAGGTCGGCCAGGGCCTCGCGGGCGCCGGCGCGCAGCTGGGCGGGTTCGGTCGACTCGGTGGGGATCACTTTGAGGACGGACAGGATGCGGTCGTGGATGAAATTGTCGGCGCGGCGCCGCGCCCGTGCGCGGGAGGCGTCGGTGTGCAGGCGGATGAGGAGGGCGCGCCGGCGGGCGTCGGCCTCGTCCAGGGCCTGAGCCTGGCGCAGCAGCCAGGTGAGCAGAGCCATATTCCCCAGGGAGGAGACCAGGTAGATCATGACCTCCTCCGCCGGCAGGCGCAGGCCGTCCTGCGCCGGGTAGCCCGCGATGAGGAACGGCGCGAGGAGCACGATGTACAGGAACCGGCCGCGGGGGGACAGGACGGCGGTGGCGGCGACCGCAACGACGAGATAGTAGTTGACCAGGATGTTGGGGACGGGAGCCGCGACCCGGACCTGGTCGTAGAATGGGATGATGGGCAGGGGTACGGCCAGCAGGACGAGGGTCGTGTGGACGCCGAGGAGCACCAGGAGCGCCGTCCTCCAGATGCGGTCCGCCGCCCCGATCCGGCGCAGGCGCTCCGGCGGCATCTCCTCATCCTCATTCGCATCCGTGCGCCGCATGGATGTCAGGAGTCCGATGGCGGCGGCGGCGCCGGCGACGACGGACGGCAGCACGAGGGCCGGCAGGAGGAGCCAGAACGCCCACCGGCCCGTGGTGTTCACCATGACGCGGATGGTGATGGCGATGAAGATGCCCGTCACGGCAGCGATAGCCACCACGAATGCGGCGATGAGCCGGCGCATGCGCTGGGTGTGGGGACCCGGCGCGGGCGACGGGGCGCGCCCGCCCGCACCCGTGTCCGCATCGGGCGGGAGGGTCGTGGGGGCCGTCATTCGTAGTAGCTGGTCAGGCCGATTCTGGCGGTCGCCTTGCTCAGGTCGACGCGGTCGCCGTCGGTGAGCAGGCCGGCCGCGTGGAATTTGCTCTTGATCTGTGCGATGTAATGGGTGACGGTGTTCTTGGACAGACCCAGGATGCGGGCCACCCGGTCCGCCTGGACGCCGTTGGCGTACAGCGTGATGACCTCGATCTCGCGGTGGGTGAGCTGCTTGACGAAGTCCTCCTCCACGTCCAGCGCCCGGGCCCAGTCGATACTGGCGCTCGGCTCGTCTTCGAGTGCGGCCTCGATGGCCTCGATGAGCTCCTCGATCGGGGCCGTCTTATTGACGATCGCCATGACGCCGGCGGCGATGGCCTCCCGGATCCGCTTGGG
>ERZ772964.612-NODE-612-length-14908-cov-145.605_pt1 | contig 14908 bp, 11 predicted proteins | sample MGYA00580675_ERZ772964 | MGnify/ENA primary metagenome ERZ772964 (study PRJEB29015, sample SAMEA2737941) | human oral metagenome | biome: human oral; feature: human-associated habitat; material: dental | place: China | collected 2139 ... | reverse complement strand
GCCGCTGGGCGGGGGTGCGGGCGCCAGCGCGCACCGAGCCGCCGGCGGAGACCATCTCGGCGGCCCCGTCGTTGCCCGTGCCCCCGCCCCGCCAGCCGTGGCAGATGGCCTGCGCCAGGGCGTCGGCGGCGTCGGCGGGCCGCGGCGGGGCGTCCAGGCCCAGGATCCGCTGGACCATCGCCTGGACCTGGGCCTTGCCGGCCGTGCCCGAGCCGGTGACGGCGGCCTTGGCCTCGCTGGGAGTGTGCTGGGCGACCTCCAGGCCCGCGCGCGCGCCGGCGACCATGACCACGCCCATCACCTGGGCCACCCCGATGACCGAGCGCAGGTTGTCCTGGGCGAAGACCCGCTCGACGGACACGGCCGTCGGCCCGAGCCGGGCGATCCAGTCCTCCAGGGCCTCGGCGACGGCCAGCAGGCGCAGCTCGGGGCTGCGGCCCGGCGGTGTGCGCACCACCCCGACCTCCACCAGTCGGGCGCGGCGGCGCGGGTCGATGTCCACGCAGGCCAGCCCGCAGCGGGTCAGCCCGGGGTCGATCCCGAGGACCCGCTGCTGGGCGACGACGGCGCGCGAGGAGGCCGGCACGGCACGGCGGGGCGAATGGCGGACGGGGTCGGGGCGCGGGGCCGGCGCTCAGTCCTCGTCGGCCTCGAGCGCGGCGGCGACCTCGGCGCTGATGTCCACGGAGGTGTAGACGTTCTGGACGTCGTCGAGGTCCTCCAGGGCGTCGACCAGGCGCATGACCCTGCGGGCGCCCTCCAGGTCGACCTCGATCCGGGTGGCGGGCACGAACTGCGACTCGGCGGACTCGTAGTCCATGCCGGCCTCGGTCACGGCGTTGCGCACGGCGATGAGGTTGGTGGGGTCGCAGATGATCTCGAAGGACTCCGCCCCCTCCTCGACCTCCTCGGCGCCGGCGTCGAGCACGGCCATGAGGATGGCGTCCTCGTCCACGCCGTCGGCCTTGGCGACCTCGACGACGCCCTTGCGGGAGAAGTTGTAGGCCACGGAGCCGGGGTCGGCCAGGCTGCCGCCGGTGCGGGTGAAGGCCACGCGCACGTCGGAGGCGGCGCGGTTGCGGTTGTCGGTGAGGCACTCGACGAGGAAGGCCACCCCGGCGGGCCCGTAGCCCTCGTACATAATGGTCTGCCAGTCGGCGCCGCCGGCCTCCTCGCCGGAGCCGCGCTTGACGGCGCGGGTGATGTTGTCGGCGGGCACGGAGTTCTTCTTCGCCTTCTGAATGGCGTCGAACAGGGTCGGATTGCCGGCGGGGTCGGCGCCGCCGGTGCGGGCCGCGACCTCGATGTTCTTAATAAGGCGGGCGAACAGTTTGCCGCGCTTGGCGTCAATGGCGGCCTTCTTGTGCTTGGTGGTCGCCCACTTGGAGTGTCCGGACATGTGTCCTCCTCGAGTCGTTGGGTCCGACGCCGCGGCCGGCGGGCCGCGCACGGAGCCGGAAGATCGTCTGCGGGCCGCCGGGGGACGGCGCCCCGGGCCCGCGCGAACCTGGGCAAGCCTAACGCCGTCGGCCCGGGGCGCCGATCCGCGGGCGCCGGGCGCGTGGCGAGGATCTCGCCGCCCCCACGACGGACCCCGGCCCCGCCCCTCAATCCTCCTCGCACAGGACGCGCACGACCCCGTCCCAGCCGGACAGGAGCTCGCGGGCCAGGGCCGGCAGGACGGCCGGGTAGACGGTCATGCCGGCGGCCGCGGCGGCGTCGAGCTCGTCCAGGGGCCACCAGCGCAGGGAGTCGAGGACCTGCCGCTCCAGCTCGGTCCACCCGGATCGGTCCAGGTCGTCGCCGGCCCCGGCGACGCCGTCGAGGTGCAGCAGGTAGAACAGCTCGTCCTGGCGGCAGGTGACCAGGTTGAAGCGGAAGCGGGAGCTGCGGTCGATCACCGGACCGATGAGCGAGGCCGCATCCACTGTGATCCCCGTCTCTTCGGCGAGCTCGCGCGCGGCGCCCTCCGGCGGGCTCTCCCCCGCCAGGAGGCCGCCGCCGGGCGTGAAACCCCAGGAGCGGTCGGCGGCGGAGAAGTCGTGCCCGACCACGAGCAGAATGGCGGGGACGGGCCGGCGGCGCAGGGCGATGACGCGGGCGGCGCGGCGGGCCGGCAGGCCCTCCTCGTTGAGGCGCCACTCGTCGGGGTCGATCAGCTCGGCCCAGTCGGCGGGCACGCGGCTGGCATCGCGCCCGTCGCGCGTCAGAACGGGCGGCACCAGGCCGGGCGCCGCCGGGGCCGATGACGTCGGAGGCGAGCCGGGCGCCGGCTCCGGCGTCGTCACGGGCCTCACCACCCCACGAGGACCCGCTTGGAGCGGCGCACCGTCTCCAGGAGCTCCCTCTCCTGGGCGGCGTGGTCGGCCTCGGCGTGGCCGTCGAGGGCCTGCTGGCGCAGGACGGCCAGCGAGGAGGCGGCCCGGAGCAGGTCCCGCATGGCCTCCACCGCCGCCGGACCGCGGGCCCTGGCCCAGTGGCGCGCGGCGGAGCGCCCGGACCCGGTGGTGATCATGGTGACCTCGGCGGGATCGAGCCAGCCGGCGCGGGCGTAGTCGTCCAGGCGCCTGCGCATGGTCATGCGCTCGCGCCACCGCAGCCAGATGACCAGTCCGATGCAGGCCAGGGAGAAGGGGATCACGACGACGAAGTACAGGGCCGGGGCGGCGGCCAGGACGCCGTTCCAGAAGGCGTGCAGGGCGATGGCCCCGGCCAGTCCGATGGGCGTCGTCCACGCCCAGGCCGACCGCGAGCGCATGCGCGCGCCGACGCCGATGGCCAGGCCCGTGCAGGCCGTGAAGATGACGTGGGCGAAGGGCGAGGCGATGGCACGCATAATGAAGGTCCGTACGATCTCGTCGGAGTAGCGCACGAAGTACAGGATGTTCTCGGCGAAGGCGAAGCCGGCGGCGACGACGGCGGCGTAGACGATGCCGTCGACGGCGCCGTTGAAGCGGCTGCGCCGGAGGAGGAAGATAATGAGGACGCCCAGTCCTTTGGTCGTCTCCTCGATAATGGGGGCGGAGACGACGGTGGAGACGATCTCTCCGGAGTCGCTCAGGCCGGTCGCGTTGGCCACGGCGATGCTGGCCGTCGTGTTGACCACGAGGGAAACGACGGTGGCGACCCCGGCGCCCCACAGGAAGGCGGTCAGGAGCACCGAGGGCGGCTCGGGCTCCCAGCGGTCGATCCACCACACCGTCAGCAGCACCACGAGCAGGGGGATGAGGGCCAGGAGCACGGCCGCGGTGAAGCTGGCGCCCTCGTCCGCGGTGGCGGAGATCAGCCGCAGCAGTCCCGCCAGCCCCAGCGCGCCCAGCGCCGTGAGCGCGTACTTGGCGATGTCGTCGCGGCGCCGGCGGCGCACGGTGGTCGGCCCGGTCCGCGCGGGGGCGACCGGTCCGACCGGGGCCGGCGGTCCGAGCGGGGCGGCCTGGGGGTACGGGGCGGCCTGGGGGCGGCGGAGACGGGGGTCCCGGGCTTCGGGGCCCATGTACTGCGGGCCGCTCACGGCGTGTCCTCCTCGGAGGGCTCGGGGGTGATGTCGTCGTCCATGTCGAAGGTGGCGGGCTGGGGGGCGCGCCCGGCCAGGTGGAGCATGCGCACGGGCCAGGTCGCGCGCAACCGGCGGGTCTCGGCGACGTGGATGTTGTGGAAGCGCCGCGCCAGGACCATCCGGTGGGCGGTCTTGTCCAGGCGCGCCAGGGCGGCCCCGCTCAGGGGGTCGGCGCTCAGCTCGGCGCGCGTGCGCGCGGTCAGGACCGTGCGCAGCACGCGGGTGAGGTCGGATTCGATCGCGGCGCGCGAGCGGTCCGTATTGCCGGGGTCCTCGCGCGGCGAGGCCGAGTCGAGGCGGTCGTCGACCAGTGGGCCCTCGGCCTCGAGGGCCTCGTGGGCGGCGCGGGAGACCAGGAGGGCCGAGGCCGGGTCGAGGCGGCTGGAGGCGGCCAGTTCGACGGCCGCCTGGGCGCGATGGACCAGCTGGGTCTCCAGGGTCGCCCGCGAGCCCAGGACCTGGCGGTGGAGCCGGTCGACGCGCACCGCCAGGGCGGAGGCCGCCCACCCGGCCAGGCACAGGGCAAAGAGCACGGCGATGGCGATGATCACCGGGCCCATCCACCCGGCGGCGGGGTCCGGGCCCGGGGGCACGGCGTCGGGCAGCGGCGGGAGTGGTGCAAAGGCGGGGGCGAGCGGCTCAGTCACGGTCGCGCTCCTCCAGGACCCCGCGCAGGCGTCCGACAATGGTGGGCTTGGTCCAGGCGGGGTTCACGCGCGTGTGGGCGGTGGACAGCGCCATGTCGTAGACGTCGAGGATCTCGTCGGTCACCACCGACCAGTCGTATCGGCCCACGACGGCGTCGGCGGCCTCCCGGCGCCGCTGCGCGCCGGCCTCGTCGGCGAGGGTGTCGATCATGACGCGGGCCAGGTCCGCCCCGTCCCCGGTGCGGAACAGGGCGCCGTAGCGCCCGGCGCCCAGGACGGCGCAGAAGGCGGCCAGGTCGGAGGCGATGACGCGCGTGCCCGCGGCCATGGCCTCGACCAGCACAATGCCGAAGGACTCCCCGCCGGTCTGCGGGGCGACGTAGCAGGTGGCCGAGGCCAGCATGGCGGCCTTGTCCTGGTCGCCGATGCCCCCGAGGAAGACGACGTGCTCGCCGTGGGGGGCCAGGTCCCGGCGCACCTCCTCGGCCTGGCCGCGCCCGGCGATGAGGAAGCGCGCCCCGGGGACGGCCTCCAGGACGCGCGGCACGGCGTCGGCCAGGACGGCCAGGCCCTTGCGGGGCTCGTCGAGGCGGCCGAGGAAGCCGATCGTGGGCGCCTGGGGGGTTCCGGCGAAGCGCGGGTCGTCCTTGGGGGCGCGGGCGAAGGCGGCGACGTCGACGCCGTTGGGGATGACGACGGCGTCGCCGCCGTGGAAGTGGACGAGGGTGCGCCGGGCCTCCTCGGACACGGCGATGCGCGCCGTAATGCGCTCCATGAGCGGGCCGGCGGCACCGGCGAGCAGTTCGCGTCCCAGGGAGCGGTCCATGGCGGCGTGGAAGGTGGCCACGACGGGCCCGGTGGCCGCCTGGAGGGTCAGCAGGCCCACATTGGGGGCGATGGGCTCGTGGACGTGGATCAGGTCGAAGTCGCCGGCCTCGAGCCAGCGGCGTGCGCGGCGCGCCACCACGGCCCCGAAGTTGAGGCGGGCGACGGAGCCGTTGTAGGGGATGGGCACGGTGTCCCCGGCGCTGGTGACCCAGGGTGGCAGCGCCAGGGTCTGGGGGGCGGGGGCCAGCACCTGGACCTCGTGGCCGCGGCGCATGAGCTCGGCGGCCAGTTCCATGACGTGCACCTGGACGCCGCCGGGGGCGTCCAGGGAGTAGGGGCAGACCAGTCCGATTCTCATGCCCGCCCCTCCCGGGCCCGGGAGTGGGCCAGGCGCTCGGGGTCGAGGTCGGCGTCGAAGACGGCCTGGAGCATGTGCCAGTCGACGGCGTGGGCGGCCAGGCCGGGGCCGATCCGCTCGACCCAGGCGCGGGTCCACTCGGCGACCGCCTCCCGTCCGTCCGCCCCCGGGGGGGCGGGGACCCTGTGCAGGGCGATGACGACGCCCCAGGGCCCGCCGGCGGCCCGGCGCCGGGCCCCGGTCAGGCGCTCGTAGTGGACGGTGGCGGCGTACAGGGGCAGTCCGAGGCGCTCGGCGACGGCGGCCGGTCCGGCGGCCACGTGCGCCGCGTGCCCGCACAGGGACGCCTCGACGCCGGAGGAGGACAGGTCGCGGTCGGCCAGCAGGGCGATGACGTGGCGCCCCTCGCCCGCCGCCTCCACGAGGGACTCGAAGACCCTCTCCCCGCGGGCCTGGCCGATAATGCGCATGCCCAGGCCCCGGCGGAAGGCGACGAACTGCTCGAACAGGTCGGGCGGTTCGAGCTTCTCGGCGACCGTGAGCACCTGGGCCAGTTCGACGCAGGCCCAGGCCCCCACCAGGTCCCAGTTGCCCATGTGGGGCAGGGCGATGACGATGGAGCCCTTCTCCATGTCGCGGCGGATCTCGGGGCCCATGACAGGGCGGACCCGGGCGGCGCGCTGGGCGGGGGTCAGGCCGGGCAGGGCGAAGGCCTCGTAGAAGTAGCGCATGTAGGAGCGCATGGCCGCCCTGGTGGCGCGCGACAGTCCGCGCCGGTCGGCGTCGGGCAGGATTCTGGACAGGTTGCGCCGCAGCTGGCCCACGCCGCCCCGGCCGGCGCGCAGGTGGTGGGCGAGCCAGGCCGCGTCCCCGGCCAGGTGGAACAAAGCGTAGCCCAGCCCGCTGGGCAGGCGCCGCACGTGGCGCCAGGCGAAGCGGTAGAGGCCCTCGACGCCGGGCCGCCTCATGCGCTCACCGCTGCGTTGCGCCGTCCGCCCGTCCCGCGGGGGGCGGGGGCCGGGGCGCCGTCGACCAGTTGGCGGCGCACCACGAGCACCCGCTGGACGACGGTGCTCAGGCTGCCCAGGGCCACGAGGGCCAGGCCCGCCGTAATGCCCCAGGGCGGGGCGCCCAGGCCCACGGTCAGGACGGCGACGCCAATGACGACGAGGCGGTCGGTGCGTTCGGCGATGCCGACCGCGGCGGTGGCGCCCACGGACTTGGCCCGGGCCTGCGCGTAGGGCACGGCGGCCGCCAGGACGACGCAGGCGATCCCCAGGCACAGCGTCCAGGTCCGCAGGGGCCCGTCAGCCAGGCGCAGGCCCGCCCAGGCGGTCAGGGAGCCGAAGACGGCGCCGTCGGCCAGGCGGTCCATGGTCGAGTCGAGGAAGGCGCCGAATTCGGACGAGCCCCCGGTGGCCCGGGCGAGGATCCCGTCGAAGGAGTCGGCGACAATGGTCAGGGTCAGGGCGATGGGGCCGACGACGAAGCGCCCCTGGGGCAGGGTCAGGACCGCCACGCCGATGGTCAGCGCCGTCCCGGTGAGGGTGAGCATATTGGGGGTGACGCCGATCCTGGCCAGGGCCAGGGCGGGTCGGGTGAACAGCGACCTGGTCAGGCCGCGTCCGTGCTGTCCGAGCATGTCTTCCTCGAGTAAGGCGGATCGTGCGGTTCGGCAGCCTACCGCACGCCGTCGATGGTCGTGGGCAGGCGAGACCAGGCCCGGGCGAGCATGGCGCGCTGGTCGCCCAGGAGCTGGGGGACCGGCTTGGTCTTGCCGATAATGGGCATGAAATTGGCGTCCCCCATCCAGCGGGGGACGATGTGCTGGTGCAGGTGGGCGGCGATGCCGGCGCCCCCCACCTGCCCCTGGTTGAGCCCCAGGTTGAAGCCGTGGGGGTGGGCGACGTGGCGCACGACCTCCATGGCGCGGGCCGTCAGCCGCCCGATCTCGATGCGCTCGGCGTCGGAGGCCTCGGTCCAGTCCGCCACGTGCCGGTAGGGGCACACGAGCAGGTGACCGGTGTTGTAGGGGTAGAGGTTCATGAGCACGTAGGCGCCCTCGCCGCGGTGGACGATGAGGGACTCGGCGTCCTCGAGCCCGGGGGCGGCGCAGAAGGGGCAGCGGCGCGGCGAGCCGTCCTCGGGCTTGTCCTGGCCGCCGATGTAGACCATGCGGTGGGGGGTCCACAGGCGGCCGAAGGGGTCGGGGGCGTCGGGGTGCTGGAAGGGGGCCTGGATGCGCACGCCGTCGACGACGACGTCCGCCGGTTCGCAGCAGCCGCCGTCGTCGGCGCGGGGCGTCCCGCTCGCCTCAGTCACGGGCGGGCCTCTCCCCCGCCGGGTCGTTGACGCGCCCGGCGATGACGGCGGCGATGTGGTCCAGGGCCTGATCCACGGGCACGCCGTTGATCTGTTCGCCGTCGCGCAGGCGGAAGGAGACCGCCCCGGCGTCGGCGTCCTCCCCCCCGGCGATGAGAGTGAAGGGGATCTTGTCCTTGGCGGCGTTGCGGATCTTCTTGCCGAAGCGGTCGTCGGACAGGTCGGTCTCGACGCGGATCGCCCGGGCGCGCGCCCGGGCGGCCACGCCCGCCACGTAGTCGTCGAAGGCCTCGGCCACCGGCACCAGGCGCACCTGCACCGGGGCCAGCCAGGCCGGGAAGGCGCCGGCGTAGTGCTCGGTGAGCACCCCGATGAAGCGCTCGACGCTGCCCAGCTTGGCCGAGTGCAGCATGATGGGCCGGCGGCGCGAGCCGTCGGCGGCCGTGTACTCCAGGTCGAAGCGCTCGGGCTGGTTGAAGTCGTACTGGATGGTGGACATCTGCCAGGTGCGGCCGATGGCGTCCTTGACCTGCACGGAGACCTTGGGCCCGTAGAAGGCGGCCCCGCCCGGGTCGGGCACGACCTCCAGGCCGGAGGCGGCGCAGGCCCGCTCGAGGATGGAGGTGGCGGTGGCCCAGTCGGCGTCGGAGCCGATGAACTTGTCCCTGCCGGCGTCCTCGTCGCGGGTGGACAGCTCGAGCGTGAAGTCGGTCAGCCCGAAGTCGGACAGGATCGAGATGAAGAAGTCGATCTGCCGTCCGATCTCGTCGGGGGCCTGCTCGGGGGTGCAGTAGGTGTGGGAGTCGTCCTGGGTGAAGCCGCGCATGCGGGTCAGGCCGTGGACGACGCCGGACTTCTCGTAGCGGTAGTCGCGGCCCATTTCGAACAGGCGCAGGGGCAGTTCGCGGTAGGAGCGGCCGCGGGAGCGGAAGATGAGGTTGTGCATGGGGCAGTTCATGGCCTTGAGGTAGTACTCCTGGCCGGCCCGCACCACGGCGCCGTCGGAACTCGTCTCCTCGTCGACGACCATGGGCGGGAACATGGTGTCGGCGTAGTAGGGCAGGTGCCCGGAGGTGTGGAACAGCCCGCCCTTGGAGATCTCGGGGGTGTGGACGAAGTCGAAGCCGGCCTCCTCGTGGCGGGCGATCACGTGGCTCTCAATGACGTGGCGCAGCATGCCGCCCTTGGGGTGGAAGACCGCCAGGCCGGGGCCGATCTCCTCGGGGAAGGAGAACAGGTCGAGCTGGGCGCCCAGGCGGCGGTGGTCGCGTCGGGCGGCCTCGGCCAGGCGGGTCTGGTGGGCCCGGAGGTCCTCCTTGGAGGCCCAGGCGGTGCCGTAGATGCGCTGCAGGGAGTCCCCGTGCTGGTCGCCCCTCCAGTAGGCGGCCGAGGACTTGGTCAGGGCGAAGCCGGCCCCGATGAGCCGGGTGGAGGGCAGGTGGGGGCCGCGGCACAGGTCCTTCCAGGCCACGGTGCCGTCGCGCCGGACGTTGTCGTACATGGTCAGGCCCGCCCCGCCGACCTCGACGCCGGCGCCCTCGGCGCCCGCGCCCCTGGTGGCGATGAGCTCGAGCTTGTAGGGCTGGTCGGCCAGCTCGGCGCGCCCCTGGGCCTCGGTGATGTCGCGGCGCACGAAGCGCTGGCCCTCCTTGACGATGCGCCTCATGCGCCGCTCGATCTCGCGCAGCAGTTCGGGGGTGACGGCGTCAATGCCCCCGAAGTCGTAGTAGAAGCCGTCGTCGATGAAGGGGCCGATGCCCAGGTCGACGTCGGGGAAGATCTCCTGGACGGCCTGGGCCATGACGTGGGTGGTCGAGTGGCGCAGAATGTTGAGCCCGTCGGGGCTGGACAGGGCGATGGGTTCGACGACGGCGCCGGCGGGCACGGCCCGCTCCAGGTCCCAGGGCTCGCCGTCGACCCTCATGGCCACGACGTCGCGCTCGGAGGCGAACAGGGAGGTCCCCGTGGTGCCCTCCTCGATGCTGCGCGCGGCGCCGTCGAGGACGATATCGATGCTGGGTGTCACGGGGCTCTCCTCCGATGATTGCGCGGTGGACGCTGCACGGGTGCGTCCGCTCTCGCCTGCGGATACTACCCCGCGCGACCCGGCGCGCCTTCAGACGCCCAGGCGGTCGCGCACGAAGTGTCGGGCCCGCCGGGCCCGGCGCAGCGCCCGGTAGACGAGCCGGTGGACGGGCACGTCCCAGGCGCCGTCGACCTCCGTGGGGTGCTGGGCGAAGCGGCGCTTGTACTGCCCCACGCCGTAGAGCTCGGGGACGCGGGCCGAGTCGGCGCCCATGAGGTCCAGTCCGTCGCGCCCCTCGGCGGCCATGGCGCAGGCCACGAACCAGTCGAGGGCCTCGGCGCCGCGGAAGCCGCGCGAGGCGGAGGAGGAGGCCCCGTAGTAGGCCACGGCCCGCTTGCCCGAGACGGTCACCAGGTCCCAGCAGTGGGGCTCGCCGTCGCGCCGCAGGACGAACAGGCGGGCGTGCTCGGGGCCCAGCGTGGTGAGCATGTCCCAGTAGACGTCGCTGGGGTGGGGCCGGAAGCCGTCGCGCTGGGCGGTCTCGCTCAGGACGGCGTAGAGGGACTCGAATTCCTCGCGGCTCAGCCCGGTCTCCTCGGCGATGGTGCACCCGGCCTCGCGGGCCACGCGCTCGGCGCGCAGGACGCCGCGACGCCCGGCGCGGGGCATGGCGGCGGCGATCGCCTTGGGCTCGCGGGGAGTCAGGTCGATGACGTAGGTGCGGTCGTAGGTGATGGTGGACAGCAGCTCCAGGGTGTCGCGGGCGCGGTAGCGCGCGTGCATCCTGATGAAGACAGTGCGCGGCTCGCGCCGGCGCACCTCGCGCACCAGCATCTGGCGCAGCCGGGCCTCGCGGGCGGGCGACTGCTCCTTGAGCCACACGGGCCCGTGCTTGGCCCACAGGAAGGGCCGGCCGCCGATGCGGTAGCGGTACAGGGCCAGCACCGCCGTCGGCTTGCCATCGCATTCGAAGACGTAGCGGCCGAAGAGGGTATGCCCCTGGCTCTTCTCATAAGCCTCCCAGGCCTCGATCTGCTCCACGGGCGCCGGGGTGCACCCGATCGCCAGTCGCATGTCGCGCGCGGACACCGCGCGCAGGACCTCCTGCTGCTGGGGCGGGGCGGGCTCGTCGGCCATCGAGACTCCTGTCTTGCGGTGTGGTGGGGAATGGTCCGGGGGATCCGGGATCCAGGGGTCCGCGCCAGCCTAGCCGCCCGCGGGGCCGTCGTGCTCGTTCTTGCGGATGATCTGGGTCGCGTCCGCCCCGCGGCGGCGGCGCAGCAGGCGCTTGGGGTGGTGGCGGTGGAACTTCAGGTCGTGGTTGAGCTTGAGCGCGGTGACGAGCAGCCGGCGGCGCACGGAGCGTTCGGCCGGGTCGATGAGGGGGTCCACCGCCCGGGGGGCCAGGCGCAGGGCGCGCCGGCGCAGCGCCGGGTCGTCGACCTGGTGCAGGACCAGGTGGCGGGGCACCAGGGAGTAGAGGACCTCGCGGCGCGCCTGGCGGCGCGGCCCGGGCCGGCCGTCGATCAGGTCGGCGATCATGGGGACCATGGGGTTGACCCCGGCGGCGCTCATGTAGAAGGAGTTGCGCCCGATGCGCGGGTTGAGTTCGAAGAAGACCGACTCGCCGGTGCGCGGGTCGACCTTGACGTCGAAGTTGGCGAACCCCCGGTAGCCGGCCGCCGCCAGCAGCCGCTCCGCCCCGTCCCACAGCTCGGGGAAGGGCTCGGTGATCATGGCCACCGGGTTGCCGATGAGGGTGGGGGCGTGGTCCTCCAGCAGCACCCGGGCGGAGCCGATCATGGTCATCTCGCCGTTGGAGGCCATGTAGGCGGTCACCGAGCGCATGGCCTCGTCCTCGCCCGGGATGCGCTCCTGGATGAGGAAGGTGGAGGCGTAGCCGGCGCCCCGCAGGTCCGACCACAGCGAGGCGAGGTCGGCGGGGGTGTCCAGGAAGTAGATCTTGCGCTTGCCGGGGAACTCGGCGGCGTCCCAGTCCGACCCGACGGCGGCCTTGCCCACCAGGGGGAAGGGGATGGGAATGTCGGGGTCGCCGTCGGCCAGCGCGGAGCAGTCCACGACCACCTGGCGGGGGGTGCGCAGGCCCTGGGCGGCGCAGGCGGCGGCGAAGGCCACCTTGTCGCTCAGGGCGTCCATGGCCCCCACATCGGGGAAGGGCACGGCGTAGCGCGGCTCCAGCTCGGCGCGGTGGACGGCCAGGAGGCGGGCCGTGGCGTCGCTGTTGGCCATGACGACGGCGCTGCGCGGGCCCCGGTCGGCGACCAGTTCGCGCAGGAGGGAGAGCATCATGTCCTCGTCGTGCTCCCTGTAGTGGCGCACGTCGATGTAGCTCGACAGCTCAATGGCCTCGATGGGGCTGGGCGACAGGAGGACGACCCGCTGTCCGGTGGCGTCGTGGAGCTGACGGGCCAGGGCGTAGGCCCCGATGTCCCCGCCGATGACGACGGGCAGGAGATCGGGTCTGGACGGACGGCGGTCCCGGGAGCGGATCATGGGGTCCTCCTGAGGGGCGGGTCGGACTCGCTCGCGGCGGGGGCGCCGCGACGACGAAGGCCCCGGACGAGCGTCCGAGGCCTGAGCCGGTGGGCGATACTGGGATCGAACCAGTGACCTCTTCCGTGTCAGGGAAGCGCGCTCCCGCTGCGCCAATCGCCCGAGCGGATGACGGGACTCGAACCCGCGACCCTCACCTTGGCAAGGTGATGCTCTACCAACTGAGCCACATCCGCGTCGCGCCGCCGAAGCGGTGCGGGAAGTAAGGTAGCAGGTGACGGGCCCGGGCGCAAAGGCCCGGCGTGTGACGTACCCGTCTTCTCAGCGGGTCCCCCGCCCCGGCATCCGCCCAGCCGCGACCCCCGCGCCGTGGCAATGTATGAGGCATGGACAACAAAACCCCCGCCGCGGCCGCCCCCGACATCACGTGGCCCGGCAAGCCCTACCCGCTGGGCGCCACCTACGACGGCGCCGGCACGAACTTCGCCCTCTTCTCCTCCGTGGCGGAACACGTCTACCTCTGCCTGTTCGATGATTCGGGGGCCGAACGGCGCGTGGAGCTGACCGAGAAGGACGCCGACGTCTGGCACGCCTACCTGCCCTACGTCGGCCCCGGTCAGCACTACGGGTACCGCATCGACGGCCCCTACGAGCCGGCATCCGGGCAGCGCTGCGACGTCTCCAAGCTCCTCCTGGACCCCTACGCCAAGGCGATCTCCGGGCAGGTGACCCCCTCGGCGAGCCTGTACTCCTACTCCTTCGACGACCCGGACAAGCGCAACACCGACGACTCGGCGCCCGTCACCATGCGCTCAGTGGTCACGACCCCCTACTTCGACTGGGGGCACGACCGGCCCCCGGGCCACCCGTACCACGAGACGATCGTCTACGAGGCGCACGTCAAGGGCATGACCCGGCTCAACGAGAAGGTCCCCGAGCACCTGCGCGGCACCTACGCCGGACTGGCCCAGCCGGCCGTCATCGAGCACCTCACCCGCCTGGGGATCACGGCGCTGGAGCTCATGCCCGTCCACCAGTTCGTCAACGACACCCACCTGCAGGAGAAGGGCCTGTCGAACTACTGGGGCTACAACACCATCGGCTTCTTCGCCCCGCACAACGCCTACGCCGCCCACGGCCAGGACGGCCAGCAGGTCCAGGAGTTCAAGTCCATGGTCAAGTCCATGCACGCGGCGGGCATCGAGGTCATCCTCGACGTGGTCTACAACCACACCGCCGAGGGCAACCACATGGGCCCGACCCTGTCCTTCCGCGGCCTGGACAACATCGCCTACTACCGGCTCGTGGACGGCGACCAGGCCCACTACTTCGACACCACGGGCACCGGCAACTCCCTGCTCATGCGCTCCCCCGCGGTCCTCCAGCTCATTATGGACTCCCTGCGCTACTGGGTCACCGAGATGCACGTGGACGGCTTCCGCTTCGACCTGGCCTCGACCCTGGCCCGCCAGTTCCACGAGGTCGACAAGCTCAGCGCCTTCTTCGACATCATCCACCAGGACCCGGTCCTGTCGCGCGTCAAGCTCATCGCCGAGCCCTGGGACGTGGGCGAGGGCGGCTACAACGTCGGCGGCTTCCCGCCCCTGTGGAGCGAGTGGAACGGCAAGTACCGCGACACCGTGCGGGACTTCTGGCGCGGGGAGCCCTCCACGCTGGGCGAGTTCGCCTCGCGCATCACCGGCTCCTCCGACCTGTACCAGTACTCGGGCCGCACCCCCGTGGCGAGCGTCAACTTCGTCACCGCCCACGACGGCTTCACGCTGCGCGACCTGGTGTCCTACAACGGCAAGCACAACGACGCCAACGGCGAGGACAACCGCGACGGCGACAACAACAACCGCTCCTGGAACTGCGGGGCCGAGGGCGAGACCGACGACGCCGCCGTCCTGGACCTGCGCCGCCGCCAGGTCCGTAACTTCCTGGCCACGGTGCTCTTCAGCCAGGGCGTGCCCATGATCTGCCACGGCGACGAGCTGGGCCGCACCCAGGGGGGCAACAACAACGCCTACTGCCAGGACAACGAGATCACCTGGATCGACTGGGACCTGGACGAGCAGGAGCGCAAGCTGCTCGACTTCACCTCCAAGATGGTGAAGCTGCGCCGCGACCACCCCGTCCTGCGGCGTCGGCGCTTCTTCAAGGGCATCGCCGGTCACGGCGGGGAGTCCGAGCGCAATGAGATCGAGTGGCTGCGCCCCTCGGGCGAGCACATGACCGAGCAGGACTGGGCCACGTGGTACGCCCGGGCCATGACGGTCTACCTCAACGGGGACGCCATCACCGACCCCGACGAGCGCGGCCAGCGGGTGGTCGACGACTCCTTCCTGGTCCTGATCAACGCCTCCGGCGAGGACATCGACTTCACACTGCCGGGCGCGGACTACGCCCCCGGTTGGCAGGTCGTCCTCGGCACGGCGCCCGCCGACTGGGGCGAGGCCCTCCCTCGCCACGACGCGAACAACGTCGTCGGCGTCCAGGCCCACTCCATGCTGTTCCTCATCGCCGAGGACGAGGAGACGGCCCGGGCCGCCCGGGCCGCCCGGACCGTGAGCGAGGCGGCCGCGCGGCTCAGGGCCGTCAGGGAGGCGAGCGCGGCGGCCACGCGGCTCGAGGCCGCCCGGGCGGCGAGCGCGGCC
>ERZ772964.610-NODE-610-length-14942-cov-27.2714_pt1 | contig 14942 bp, 20 predicted proteins | sample MGYA00580675_ERZ772964 | MGnify/ENA primary metagenome ERZ772964 (study PRJEB29015, sample SAMEA2737941) | human oral metagenome | biome: human oral; feature: human-associated habitat; material: dental | place: China | collected 2139 ... | reverse complement strand
TGAGTAGCGCCCTCCTCACCCCATATCCGACGTCGGGCCACCGGTCAGCCACCGGTGGCCCGACGTCGGCTCGTGCTGGAACCTGCACGAGGGCGGGGAATCGCTGCGGATCGGGTGTCTACAGCAGGGACTGCACCCGCACTGTGACCTGAGGTGCGCTCCGGCCCCCGACGCCGGGGGAGGCGGAGTCCTCACGAGCCTCGGAGGCGTCGTCGTGCTCGCCCGCCTGCGATAGGGAACGGATGATGGTCTCCTGGACGTCGCGCACGATCTCCTTGACGGGCCGTGAGCCGTCGATACCGATCTCGATGACGGCTCTGTGCGAACCCGCCTCGACGACGACTCCGAAGCGGGCCTGACGAGGGTCCTGCTGCTGGATGCGGCTGCCGATCGCTCTCAACGTGCTGCCTATCCCCGGCTCGATTCCTCGTACGCCGGGGACAGCAGTGACCAGGTGGGCCAGTTCGGCTGCTGAGAGGCTAGTCGTCATCGTGGAGATCCTCGATGTGGACGTTGACGGTCGGGGACACCCCTAGGTTCTCATGGCAGGCTCCTCGAACGGCGTCGCGGACCCTCTGGGCGAGCTGCGGCAGGCTGACGGTGGTGACGTGGGCGGAGATCCGGCAGGAGATGGTCTCCGGAACCCCGAGCCCACGGTGCTCCTCGTCCGAGGGCCCGTGTTCGAAGGAGGATCGCAGGGCGCGCGCGCCGGGCACGGAGTCCACGGTTCGTCGGATGAGTGCCCGCAGCGAGAACTCGGACATGCTGTAGGGTCCCAGGTCGGTTGCGGGCATCTGCACCTGGGCGCCGTGACGGGTCTCGGCGAGGACGGCGTCCATCAGGTGGCGCTGCGGCATGACCGAGGTGCTCGCCTGAGACTCCAGCTGGTCCCACTCCTTGTGGAGGGAGGCGATCAGTCGCAGGTACTCCCGCGTGTCCGCGTCGTCCTTCTCATGAGACCGGGCGAATGGCCTGGCCGACGTCGTCGAGCGTCGGGCGCTGCGTGAGAGGTGGTTGGCAGTGCTCATGCCCACTCCTTCATCTGGCGCATGACGAGAGAGCGGGCGCGTGCCAGTCTCCCGCGGACGGTGGACTCGGTGAGGTTCAGGGTCTGGGCGATCTCTTCGTAGGACATGTCGTCGACCTCTCGGAGCACCCAGACGATGCGCAGCTCGGGCCGCAGGGAGGCCAGCAGGTCGGCCAGTGCCTCGATCAGGGCATTGACCTCGTTGGACTCGGCCGGGTCAGCGGTGCTGTTCGACGTCGTCTCCGCCATGGCGCTCGCGGTCTCGAGACTCTCGGCGTCGTAGGGGTCGGTGGCTCGGCGCTGGCGCTTGCGCGTCATGCTGGTGGCCTTGTTGGTGCAGATCCGCATGAGCCAGCCCCGAAAGGCGGCAGGTTCCCTGACCAGGTGAAGACTGCGCCAGGCCTGGATGAGGGTCTCCTGGACGATGTCCTCACTGTCGTGACGGTTGCGCACGATCATGTAGGCGGTGCGGAACAGGCGCCCCTGATAGCGCTCGACGAGCTGTTCGAAGGCGTTGATGTCCCCGTCCTGGGCGCGCAGGACCAGGTAGCGGTCCCTGTCATGGGACGGAGCGGGTGGAGCGCTCTGTTGTGCGGCTTGGTGTGGACGCGGGCGAGGTGCCGGCACTGCCTCGTCCTGCTGCTCATGCGTCATCGCCATCCTCGGTGCTCTCGGGTGCGTGTCGCCCCGTGACGGTCTGTGAGACGTTGCGCGAGGTCGAGGATCGCTCCAGGTGCACCAGGATGTCGACCTGCCTGGGGCGCGTGCCCAGGGACGTGGTCACGTCATCCTCGAGCCGGCGCCTGAGATCGGCGACGGCCCACCCGACCTCGCAGCCCTGGGACACGGTGGTGGCCGCTTGGACCCACAGGCTGCTCGGGGACCCTGTGACCCACACGGTGCACCGCTCCACCCCGGGGACGTCCTGGGCCCTCTCGGACAGGGCCTGCGCCAGGACGTCGGGGCTGACGGTGGCCAGCAGGACGCCCTCGGAGTCGCTGAACCTCAGGGGCGAGGCGGCCGCCTTGCGGGGGACCTGCATGGCGAGTAGGACCAGCCCAGCGATGATGGCGAGGACTGACGCCAGCGCGGCGGTCGGCAGGAGCCAGTGCGCCTGGGCCGTGATGACGCTGTCCACCCGGTCCTGCGCAGAGGCCAGGAGCGGGGCGACGTCGGGCCAGGACCGACCGGCGCCGAGGCCGGAGGCCAGCAGCCAGGACGCCGCTGCCGCGATGAGAAGTCCGCAGCCGGCCAGGACCGTCCTGTTGAGGACGCCAGATACTGAGCGCATAGTGTTTTCCCTTTCAGCTCGTGTGCCGGATCCGCACGCGGCTGCGTGTGATGCCCACGGGCTTGAGTGCGTCCAGGGCCTCATCGGCCTTCTTACGGGCGGCTTCACGCACCGGGGCGAGGTCGTCCAGGACGCTGAGGACGACGACGTCGACTCGCGAGCGACGGGCTCTGACGGTGGCGCTGTGGACGCCGTCGACCTGCTCGACCTGGGTCCTCACCAGGCCGGCCAGGTCCCGGCGCGTCACCGCGGTCTGGCCGGGGACGGCGTCGGGGAGGATCTCGACGCGCTCGGGGATCCCCGGCCACAGGGCCATGAGGATCATGACCAGGCCGCATACGGCGACGATCCCGGCGATGATGAGCACTGCGGCCGATCCGAGGGTGGCGGATCCGACGGCGTCGAGCGTGGTGACGGCCCGGTCCGGCCAGGTGCCGCTCACGATCCGGTGCCCCAGCAGCCAGACCCCCAGGCCTCCGGCCGCGAGCAGCAGCAGCGCCAGGATGATGCTGGGCACGCTGCGGGACGGGCGACGAATGAGTTTCTGGACTGGTGCTCTCATTTCAGGCTCTTCCTGACGTGGCTGCTCGGATTGAGCCAGGAGATCTCGATGTCGATCTTGCCGACGCTCAGCCCGGTGAGGTGCTCGACGCGGCTGCGCACGTGTGCGCGCAGGTCCTCGACGGCGGAGGTCAGTGGTGTGGGAAAAACCAGGCCGAGGTCCAGGTGGAGGACTGCGACCTGCCCGTAGAGCTCGCACTGGGCCTCGGGCCGGGAGGCGAAGTTGCGGCGCGCGCCGATCCCCAGGAGCCCTCCGGCGTTGGAGCCGACGTTGCCGGTCTCATAGGCGGCCTCGGCGGCGATCTGGGCGATGACTCGGGCCGGAATGGTGGTGGTGCCGCGCTGGTCCCATGAGGAATTCTCCTTCTGTACGGGTACCGGCTGCGTGATGGCGGGCTGGGTCGCGGTCGCCATCGTCACTTCTTTCGCCGATCCAGGATGCTTCGGACATCGACCCGGCCCTCCAGGTAGAGGCCCACCGCCAATCCGGCCAGGCCGCACAGGGCCACCAGGACGAAGTCGGCGAAGGAGCCGAAGGCGAGGATGGTTCCAAGGAACAGGCCCACCAGGAGGGCCAGGTACGTTGTCTTCATGAGAGCTCCTCAGATCAGGGCGTCGGGACGGGTCACTTGAGGTCGGCGGCCTCGGAGCTGCCGGAGTCGTCGTCGGGCAGGTGGACGTCGGTGACGTTGATGTTGACCTCGACGACCTCCAGGCCGGTGGTGCCCTCGATCTGCTCGATGATGTTGCGGCGGATGGCGTCGGCGACCTCGACGATGGAGACGCCGTACTCGACCACCACGGTGACCTCGACGGCGGCCTGGGTCTCGCCCTTCTGGACGCTGATGCCGCCGGCGACGTTGGTCTGGGCGTTGGGGATGCGGTCGGTCACCGCGCTGAAGGCGCGGCGCACGGCGTTGCCCATGTCGTAGACGCCGGGCACCTCACGAGCGGCCATACCGGCGATCTTGGCGACGACGTTCTCGTCGATGGTGGTCACGCCGTGCGAGGTCTGGAGGGGGCCGCGGGGGGTCGTGTCCTCCTCGGTCTTCTCGATGCGCTCGCGCTGCTGACCGGTCTGAGGGATGGCGTTGTTGCTCATGAGAGCCTCTTTCGTTGATCCGTGAGTTGGATTGCGACGGGATGTGTGGTGCGCGGTCCAGCAGCTGGTCCGTCAAGGTGTCTTAGTGGCTGCCGTGTCGGCTCGCGTGACTGACCGACGTGACTGACTGGTGCTGCTGCCCGTCATGATTGCCGCGCTGAAAGTAGGACGCCGCCGACCGAGAAATCCTCATGGCTTCAATTCATGGCGTGCGTCACAAGAGATGAAGCGGGTTCCGTGGAGGCGTGAGTGCCTCCACGGAACCCGCTTCAGGGCGCTGAGGGGCTACTGCTTGCGGCCGGTGACGGCCATGTAGACGGAGATCGCGACGATGGCGGCGACGAGGGACAGGCCCCACCTGATCCAGTCGACACCGCCGGTGTGGGCGACGCCGAAGAAACTGGCGATGATGGCTCCGATGAGTGCGCCCACGGCACCCAGCACGATGGTCCACAGGATCGAGATGTTCTGAACCCCGGGCATGATGAGCCGGGCGAGGGCGCCGAGCACGGCGCCGGCGATGATCATTCCGATAAATGAGTACAGCATGGTGTTTTCCTCCGGGAAGGTCCGATGAGGCAGAGATGTTCTCCAACCGGACGTTGAAACGTTCTGGCAGCGTGTCAGCCACTCATGAGGTGGGAGACAACGCTGCCTGATCGACGCCATGGAAATGTCAATCGTCACGAGCCGATGGTGTGGCGTGTGTTACATCGTCGTGGACTCGGGTTTCCTGTCGGTGGTCAGCTCGGATGCGGTGAAGGTGCGCACCTGGGCGGCGTCGGCGCTGATGAGCGCGGGGGAGCTCACCTGGTCCCCCAGGGTCTCCAGGGTCCGGGCGGTCACCAGGAGCCGCTTCTCCATGGAGCCGACCGCCTTGTTGTAGGCGGTGACGCTGCGCCGCAGTGCCCCGCCCAGCGCATCGAGGTGGCCGGCGACGGTTCCCAGCCGCTCGTAGAGGGTACGGCCGAGCTCCAGCAGCTCGCGGGCGTCGTCGTTGACGGCGGTGCGGGCCCATGCCGTGGCGCAGGTGCGCAGCAGGGTCAGTAGCGACACGGGCGAGGTCAGAGCGACGCCGCGTCCCAGCGCGTGCTCCAGGAGCGCGGGGTCCGCCTCCAGGGCGGCCGAGAGCACCGCCTCCGCCGGGACGAAGAGGACCACGAGCTCGGGGGAGTCCCCCAGGGTCCGGTCGTAGCGGCGCGCGGCGAGCTGGTCAACATGTCCGCGCAGTGCCCTGGCGTGAGCTTCCAGAAGCTCCCCGCGCTGCTCCTCGTCCTGGTCACCGGCGCCCTGGACGGCGGTGGCCGCCAGGTAGGAGTCCATGGGCGCCTTGGCGTCCACGGCGAGGTAGCCGTCCCCGGGCAGATGGACAACGACGTCGGGCCGGGAGCGGCCGGCTGCCCCCTCACCGGCGGCCGGGCCCGCTGAGCCTGCTGCGCTGGCCGGGCGGCCGCGCCGCTTGACCAGCGCCCCAATGGTGCGCTGCTCGGAGAAGTCCACGTGCCGCATCATCCCGGAGGCCTCCAGGACCCGGGCCAGCTCGACCTCACCCCACATGCCGCGCGCCGAGCGTGAGCGCAGCGCCCCCTCCAGAGAGGCCGTGGAGCGGGCCAGGTCCTGCTCGCGCAGGGCGGTGGCCCGCAGCTGCTCGGCCAGGGCCGCATGCTGCTCCGCCCGCTGCTTCTCCAAGGACTCCACCCGGGCCCCCACCTGCTCCAGCTGGCTGCGCACGGGGGCGAGCGCCCGCAGCACGGAGCCGTCCCGCTCGGCGCGCTCCTCGGCCACCTGGGTGCGTGAGGACAGCTCCTCGGCCCGGGCCTGCCACTGGGCGGCCTGCGCCCGCAGCTCAGCCACCTGCTCACCCTCCGACTGGTGTGCGGTGGTGCGCCGGGCGAGCGCGCCGAGGTAGCCGACGACCGCCCCGATCGCCAGGCCGACGAGGAGCAGCAGGATGGGAAGAAGGACCGTTGAGGAGTGGGGTGCGTGGTGTTTCTCGGACTGGGGGAGTTTTTCTTCCCGTGAGTCGATAGGATAGATCCCATGCCAGCAGCGAGATACTCCGAGGAGTTCAAGGAGCAGGTCGTGCGTGAAGTCATCGAGAAGGAACGCACCATCTCCTCGGTCGCCTCGTCGTCTGACCTTGTTCCCCAGACGGTAGGTAACTGGGTCGCCAGGTACAGGAAAGAGCACGCCACTGACCAGGACCGCAAGAAGGCCTCCGAGTCAGCCGAGATAGCGAAGCTGAGAGCGGAGAACAGGGAGCTGCGTCAGGAGAACGATTTCCTGAAAAAAGCAGCTGCCTTCTTCGCCAAGGAAAGACCGTGACCGAGCGCTATGAGTTGATCAACCGCGAAGAAGGCTCCTACCCCATCTCCTCAATGTGCCGGTGGTCCAGGGTATCAAAATCAGGGTACTACTCCTGGCGCGACCGACCCCAGTCACAGGCAGCCGTCCGGAGGGAGGGGCTGGCCATCCTGATTAAGGACGTTTTTGAGCACTCCGATGGCACCTACGGGTACCGGCGCATCCAGGTGGTCCTGGAGCGGCGTGGTGTGCGGGCCGACGGTTCCACGATCCGTTCCATCATGCGTGACCTGGGGCTGCAGGCCGCCGGGCCACGGGCAAAAGTCCGAACCACGGTACCCGCCCAGGACCTGGACGAGCGCCCAGACCTGCTCCGGCGGGACTTCACCGCTGACAAGCCCGGCAAGAAGCTGTGCGGGGACATCACCTACGTCAGGACGTGGACCGGATTCGTCTATCTGGCGACCGTTCTGGACTGCTGTACTAAGAAGGTCGTGGGTTATGCGATGGCCGACCACATGCACACGTCCCTGGTGTGCCAGGCCATTGACATGGCGGTCAGGAGATGCCCGGTCGAGGAGGGTGTGACGGTCTTTCACTCGGACAGGGGAAGTCAGTACACGTCTCAAAGATTCCTGGATCACCTCAAGGGTTATGGGATTCGTCCCTCGGTGGGGCGCACGGGGGTGTGCTGGGACAATGCGTGGGCGGAGTCATTCAATGCCACGCTCAAGAATGAAAGAGTCCACCGAATGGTGTACCCCACGAAGGATAAGGCGGTCAAGGATATTGCCTCGTGGATCGAGCTGAAATACAATCATATCCGCCTTCACTCAGCCCTAGGTTATCGCACCCCGAACGAAGTAGAACGCGAGCTCCTGAACTTAACGAAGGCAGCCTGAAACACAAAACAAGCACTGTCCGAAAAACACCCAGCAGTCCACTTGTTGGTACACCTGGGCAGCATCAATTCGAACAACTGGCTACCCCTGCTCGCCTTCCGCAAGCGTCTCATCGCGGATGAGGTGGCTCCGGAATCGAGCACGCCTAGCGTAGCGCCTACTGCGGGGGTGAGCGAGACCACGACGGCCCGCGGTATCCGCAATACGGCCTGCCGTCCGATCGACGCAACGAAGAAGCAGCAGATCCTCGATCTGGCCCGCACGGGCATGTCTGTCAGCCAGATCGCTGCACAGGTCGGCGTCTCAGAGACCACTGTCTGTGCCACCTGCCGCCAGGTCACACAGCCACCCCACCGCAAGCGACGATTCACTAGCGACGATCTCCAGCGTGCCCAGCAGCTCCATGCTCAGGGTCGTACCTACATCTAGATCGGCTTAAGACTTGGCCTCGGACAAGATACGGCCAAGAAGCATCTGGCGATGAATATATGAGCGGTCAAAACAGCAAGATAAAAGTCATACTATCTATCAGAGCATACCCAGGGTAGTCACGAATCGGCCACCAAGTTCAGTGGCGACCTAGATTACAATACGTCCCTCAAGTAATTGTAATAGAGCTTCTGATTGATTCTGTGGTACAATGAGTCTCATGGAAGTCAACTCACTACTGTCGGCGACTAAACAAGCAGTTGATGCGTATATCATGGATCGTATTTACGAACGGGTAGCGCAGGCTTCAGTGGTGCATCCGCGTTACGAGCGGTTGTGGCGAGAGATCGCGCGCATTTACCAGGCAGGCGGCAAGCGAATACGCCCGTATTTGACAGTGGTGGGGTATGGCGAGTTGGATAAAGCGATCGTGCCAGTTGCGGCGGTGCAAGAATTATTGCATTTGGCCATGTTAGTGCACGATGATATTCTTGACCAAGACGCGTTGCGGCACAGCCAAGCTACCGTTAACGGTGCGTACGAAACTGACTATGCCTCGCTATTGCCGGCGCAGCAGACCACCCATTATGCCAATAGTGTGGCGCTACTGGCGGGTGATGCGCTGCTATCTGAAGCGTATCACTCGGTGCAGTTAGCGCCGTTCTCATCATTAGTAATTCGCCAGTTATCGGAGCGATTGTCGCAGTCAGTGTTTGAGGCAATTGGCGGCGAATTGATTGACGTTGAAGCGGGTTTTATCATGACTGAAAAGTTTGATCCGATGACTATTTACCGCTACAAAACAGCTAGCTACAGCCTGGTGGGTCCGCTTGCATCTGGTGCATTGTGCGCTGAGGTTGATGAAACGACACGGGGAATTCTACAGAAATTCGGCGCGCAATGCGGCATTGCTTTTCAACTGCAGGATGATTTGATTGGAATGTTTGGTGATGAAGCGACGACAGGCAAATCGGCCGACACGGATGTGCGCGAAGGTAAGCGAACAGTGCTGATCGCCGAACATCAAGTTATGATGAGTGACGAGCAGGCGACTCGCTTCGCTGAGTGGTTCGGCGTGCGTGATGCACCGGGCCAAGCGCTTCGCCAATTAAAGCAGGATATTGACTCTTCCGGTGCGCGCCAAAAAACCGAAGCTATTACTCAGCAGTATTTTGCTCAGGCGCGGGCTACACTCGCCAAGCTACAACATGGTTTTCGGCGTGACGAGTTAGAGCAATTTGTCGATCACCTGCAAGGAAGGCGCTACTGATGGAACTATATCGGCAAGTAAGCTACGAGCTGGCAGAGCGATTAACGCGGCGATATTCGACCTCGTTTTCGATGAGCAGCCGGCTGTTCGCGTCACGCATTCGGCCGCATATTTACGCAGTCTATGGCATGGTGCGGCTAGCGGATGAAATTGTCGATACGTACCGTGGCGATGATGCGATGGCTCAGCTCGACAACTTTGAAGCAGTGGTTTACCAGGCGTGCAAGCAGGGCTATTCGACCAATCCAATCGTTCATGCTTTTGCTCTCACGGCCCAAAAGTACGGTATCGAGCGAGAGCTAATTTCCCCATTTTTTGCGAGTATGCGGATGGATATTACGGCCATGGAATATGATGAAGCGGCATACCGACGCTATATTTACGGCTCGGCGGAAGTGGTGGGGTTGATGTGTCTCAAGGTGTTCGTTGAAGGCGATGCGGCTCAGTATGAACAGCTGCGTGATGGTGCCAGCCATTTGGGTGCGGCCTACCAAAAAGTGAATTTTTTGCGTGATATGAAGGCAGATCACGAAGTTTTGGGGCGGGTGTATTTTCCGGGCGTTGATTACCCGTCGTTTAGTGATGCCAGCAAGCGGACCATCGAAGCGGATATTGCGGCAGATTTTGCCGTAGCCAAGGCGAGTGTGCAGCAACTTCCGTCAACTGCCCGCCGAGCAGTGCATACCAGTGTAATATATTATGAAGCACTGTTTCAGCGGCTGCAGAATGCATCAGCTGCCGATCTTAAGGCGCGGCGCATTCGGGTGCCGAACAGTGTGAAGTCTGTACTATTCGCGCGAGGAGCGGTGGGATTATGAAAAAGAAAGCGGTGATTATCGGCGCGGGATATGGCGGGTTGGCACTGGCAAATTTGCTGGCGAAAGCGGGACACGAGGTGGCGATATACGAAAAAAATCCGTCAGCCGGTGGGCGGATTCAGGTGGTCAAGCAAAACGGATTTACCTTCGATCTTGGCCCGTCATGGTATTTGATGCCAGAGATTTTTGAGCAGTATTATCAATTGTTTGGTCGATCAGCCAAAACAGAGCTCGACTTGGTGCGATTTTCGCCAGGCTACAAAGTGTGGAGCGAAGGCTATGAGCCACTGATCATTCAGGGTGATGTTGATAAAGACATGACAACCTTTGAAGCCATTGAGCCTGGTGCGGGTAAAAAATTGCAACGCTATGTGGCGCGCAGCAGCCAGGTATATGAGGTAGCGGTGAAGCACGCGCTATATAACAATTTCACGCAGTTTAGTGATGTATTGCAGTGGCCGCTCCTGCGCCAGCTACCAACCATGTTGCCACTGGTGTGGCGAACACTGGACGCGCATGTTAGCCGCCGGTTTCGGAATCTTCGGCTCAAACAATTGCTGGAATATCATATGGTATTTTTAGGTTCCAGCCCGTTTCAAGCCCCGGCCGTCTACAGTCTGATGAGTCATCTCGATTTTCGTAGCGGTGTGTATTATCCGCGGCGTGGCATGTTGGAATTGGTGAACAGCATGGAGCGGTTGGGAAGAAGTTTGGGTGCGGCATATCACTATAACTCACCGGTGAAGCAGATTGTGCTGGATAGTCATCAAGCCACGGGTATTGAGCTAGTGAACGGCGAGCGCATCGCGGCAGACTTGGTGATTTCGGCGGCCGATATTCATCACACCGAAACCAAATTATTACCACCAGCTGCTCGAAGCTACTCCGAAAAGTACTGGCAAAAACGCCAGCCGGGGCCAGGCGCGCTGCTAGTCTCGCTAGGCATCAAAGGAAAACTGTCGAATTTACACCATCACAACCTCTACTTTGTGAAAAATTGGCGCGAAAACTTTGCGGCGATTTATGAAACTGGTACCGTGCCAGAGCATGCCTCACTCTACGTCTGCAACCCATCCAAAACCCACCCTGAATTGGCGCCGATAGGGCATGAGAATTTGTTCGTGTTGCTGCCATTGCCAGCGGGCGTGACGCTGACGCCAGAACAAGAATTGGTTTGTACGGACAAGATTATCAAGATTCTTGGTGAGATGACCAGAGAGCCAGACTTACCCAAGCGCGTTGTCTCCCAGCTCATCTATGGTCCAGAGCAGTTTGGTGAGCAATTTAATGCCTGGCAATACAACGCTTTTGGTGGTGAATCGCACTTGCTTCGTCAGAGTGTCATGTTTCGCACGCGTAATCGCAGCAAAAAAGTACCGAATCTGTATTATGTGGGTGCGGGAACATTGCCTGGGATTGGCCTACCGATGTGCCTGATTAGTGCGCAGCTGACCTATAAGCGCATCACAAGAAATCACCGCCACGGCCCTCTTGCTAAGGAGGATGTATGAACTGGCTGTATCTAGCGGGAATCATTTTTAGTTTTATAGGGATGGTGGTGCTGGATTCGCGGCACAGGCTGGCTTACTGGCATGATGCTCGCCGTGCAGTACTGACAGTGCTAATTACGACCAGCGTGTTCATTGTGTGGGATATTTGTGGCATCTCGCTCGGCATTTTTTATAGCGGCCATTCCCCGTACATGTCGGGTATCTACCTTTTCTCAGAGTTTCCACTAGAAGAACTACTCTTTCTGCTGTTTTTGAGCTATTTTAGCCTGGTGGTTTACCGCGCGGGAGTGAAGCGATGGCAACATATATAGTGCTTAATATGCTTTTTTTGGCGTCAGCGCTGGGTCTACTGGCATGGCGGAGATTATTGGCATTTAGCCGTCCAGTGTGCCTGACGCTGGCGGTGCTGCTGGTGATGACGATTCTGTTTGACTCGCTACTGATTTATCTCGGCATCGTTGCCTATTCTCTAGATAAAATTTCGGGCATGAGCGTTGGGTTAGCGCCAATTGAAGATTTTTTTTATCCACTATTGGCTGGCCTGGCTGTACCGGCGATTTGGGAGGGTTTGGATCGTGAAGAAAACGATTAAGGTATTATTCATGACTTCACGACCGCTGTCTTGGGTAAACACGGCCTACCCGTTTGCGACGGGCTATTTGGTTATGGGCGGGGCGATCGATGTGCGGCTTATTATTGGTACATTGTTTTTTCTCATTCCGTACAATCTGCTGATGTATGGCATTAATGACGTGTGTGACTACGAATCAGACATGCGCAATCCTCGTAAGGGTGGCGTCGAAGGGGCGGTGACGCCGCGAAGATATCACCAGGTAATCGTGTGGCTGGCGGTATTATCATGCCTTCCATTTGTGCTGACGTTGGTAATTATGGGCAACTGGAAAAGTGGGTTTGTGTTAACAGTTGTGTTGTTTTTTGTGGTGGCTTATAGTGCCACGGGGCTGCGATTTAAGGAAGTGCCACTGCTGGATTCGGTGACCTCGAGCCTGCATTTTGTCGGTCCGCTACTCTACGCATATTCATTGGTTGGCACGACGCAGGCGGGGTGGCTAGCAGCTTCAGCGTTCTTTTGTTGGGGTATGGCCAGCCAGGCGTTCGGTGCAGTGCAAGATATTGTTCCAGACCGGGAAGCAGAAATTTGCTCTATCGCCACTTTTTTTGGTGCGCGGGTCACAGTCTGGCTAGCGATGCTGCTTTATGTCGCGGCGATCGGGTTGGTAGCGTGCCTAGGTGTGGCGGCATGGCCAGTGTTGGCTGCGGGCGGCTTATATATCATCAATCTGCTGCCCTTTGTGCAAATTCGTGACGAACGATCGGCGGAGGCGCGAACCGGATGGCGACGCTTTTTATGGCTAAACTATTTTACTGGAGCGGTAGTGACAATGACATTATTGATGATTGTGTGGGATCTCTCATGAAAAACGCATGATCGGCGTCCTGGTGACCATCGCACAGCCACGAGACCCACAACACGAACAACGCCCACCCTGGTGGGTGAGCGTTGTTCATCATCTGGAACCGCATCCCAGCCTGTTTCGACTGGGGTGGGTTCGGGTAAGAGCTTGTTGGTACCCCCTGTGGGGCTCGAACCCACGACCTTCGGATTAAAAGTCCGCAGCTCTGACCAACTGAGCTAAGGGGGCGTCGCGGGCGCGGGATGGTCCGCGCCGGGCGATGGGCCTCAGCATAGCGGCCATTCCCGTCGTCGTCGGCATCGTGACGCCGCCACCACTTGCTGTGGGTGTGCGGCTCCTGCTGATTGGGCGGCTCGGCCCCGCATCGTGAGGGGTGGTCGCACTGCTGGAATCCCAGGTGCGGCGGACGGTTTCGGCCTTGCGGGTGATGGGGCGGCCAGAACTGACGGGGCCGGACGGCCGCGGGCACGGCGCTTGCAAGTGGGTGGGCGCCCGCGAACTTGGACACTCGACACTCGACACTCGAGCCTCGGGCCTTGACGGAATTATACATACATGTTTGTTTGTATCTCGTGAGACGAACTGCCGCCGATGCCGCGCTGACCCGCGAGGCCATCACCCGCGCCGCCCTGCACTGCTTCGCGCGCGACGGGTGGGAAGGGTGCTCGCTCGTCGACGTCGCCCGCGATGCGGGGGTCACGCGCGGAGCCGTCTATCACCATTTCTCCGGTAAACCCGACCTGTTGACCGCCGTGCTCGCCGAGCAGTGGGAGCTCCAGGCGCGCGACCTGCTCGCCGTGCTCGATGCCGAGCAGCCGGCTGCCGACCGCCTGACAGCCTTCCTCGCCGACTACCTGCAACGCCTGCAGGAGGAGCGTCCGTTCCGCGACCTCGCTGTCGTCTCGACACTGGTCGCGCCTCGGGCGCTGCCGCTTCAACCGGGTCTGAGTGCCAAGCGCGACAACATGCGCCCCTGGACCGAGCGCATCGACCGGGCCCTGGGCGAATGCGAGGACGTTCTGCGCGCCCCGCTCAACGCCAGTCGTTTCACCATCATGACCTTCATCCACGGCGCCGCGCTCACCGCCGCCATCTCGCCCGCGGGCCTCCCTGGGCCCGAGGAGGGACGGCGGGTCGCCGAGTCCGTCGTCAACGGGCTCATGCGCTCTCGCTGATCCGGGACTGCGTCCGGTTCCACGGGCCCCGATGCCTCCCGCGGCCCCCGAGAGCCGCGCCCCCACCGCACCTCAAGGAAGCACACATGAATACCCCTGCCCCGACGTCGCCCCGGACGAATCCGCGCATGGCGGTCGTCGTCTCCTGCATCGCCCTGTTCACCGACATGCTCATCTACGGAATCCTCATCCCGCTCCTGCCGCTCATGCCGGCGGTCGAGCGTGCGGGCTCATCCGCCACCGGCCTGCTGTTCGCGGCCTACGCCGCCATGATGATCGCAGTCACGCCCCTGGCCGGGCGGCTCGTGGACCGCAAGGGTACCCGCGGCCCGCTGCTCGCCGCCCTCCTGGGTCTGGCTGCGGCCTGCCTGCTGTTCGCCGTCGGCGGCCCCTACTGGCTGCTGCTGATCTCACGACTGCTGCAGGGCGCCGCTGCGGGCCTCGGCTGGGTGGCGAGCCTCGCCCTGATCGCCGCTTCGATCCCCCTGGAACGGCGCGGGACCTACCTCGGACTGGCCATGAGCATGGTGTCGATCGGGACGCTTGCCGGGCCGCCCCTGGCCGGGTGGCTCGCCCGCGATCACGGGCATGCGGCGCCCTTCGTCCTGGCTGCGGCGGTCCTCATCCTCGACGGCGTCCTCCGCGTCGTCTTCGTCAGGCCCACTCCGCCGTCGGCCGACGACCCGGCGACCCCTCTCGATGTGCTCCGCGTCGGAGGATCGTGGCCCGTTGTCATCCTCATCGCCGTCGGCTCGGCGGTCACGAGCGCGATCGAGCCGATCCTGCCGGTCCGTCTCGCCGTCGGCCTCGGCCTGGACACCGCGGGCATCGGACTGCTGTTCGCCCTGCTGGTCATCATCGGGGCGGTGCTCAATCCGATGGTCGGTGCGATTCTCAATCGGGTGTCCCCGAGGGTGCTCGCACTGATCGGTGCGGCGCTCGCGATCGCGGGCCTGCTGCTTCTGGGCGCCGGCTCGCGTCTGCCCGTCGTCATTGCGGGCATCGTCTGCCTCGGCGGGGCCATCGCCTTCCTGGTCGCCCCGGCCGGCACGCTCATAGGGGTGCAGGGGGCGCGCACGACGCCGCCCGCCCTCGGCGGCGCCTACAGCCTCTACA
>ERZ772964.608-NODE-608-length-14945-cov-23.864_pt1 | contig 14945 bp, 14 predicted proteins | sample MGYA00580675_ERZ772964 | MGnify/ENA primary metagenome ERZ772964 (study PRJEB29015, sample SAMEA2737941) | human oral metagenome | biome: human oral; feature: human-associated habitat; material: dental | place: China | collected 2139 ... | reverse complement strand
CCAGAAATGTCCTTAAATTACTAAACCATTAAACAAAAGAAAGGTTATAATAAAATTATGAAGATTTTGGTTGTTGACGACGAGAAGAGAATTGCCAAGTCGATCAAGCAAGGGCTCGAAATGGACGGCTACGCGGTTGATATCGAGTATGATGGCGAGGATGGCTATAATGCAGCGCGGGCTGATGATTACGATCTCATCATTCTTGACGTTATGATGCCGATCATGAATGGCTTTGAAGTCGCCAAAAAGCTGCGCGCTGACGGTAATAAAACGCCAATCTTGATGTTGACAGCCAAAGATCAGAATAAAGATATTGTGGAAGGCTTGGATAGCGGCGCCGATGACTATTTGCCGAAGCCGTTTAGCTTCGAGGTTCTCGGCGCTCGCGTTCGGGCGTTGCTGAGGCGGCCGCAGGATGTACTTGATAACATTTTGACAGTGCGTGATCTTGAACTTGAACTTGATATCGCTAATCACACTGCTAAACGGGCTGGTAAAGACATCAAACTATCTAACAAAGAATTTGCCATTCTTGAATATTTGCTGCGCAACAAGAATCAAATTCTTAGTAAGCAAAACATCATGACGCACGTTTGGGACTTTGATGCTGATATTTTGCCGAATAATGTTGAAGTTTTTATTAACTATTTACGCAACAAAATTGATAAGCCTTTTCCAGGCACTGATCCGATTATCCAAACGGTACGAGGGTTTGGATATATCGTTAAGGACGAGATTAGAAAAGCATGAAAAATGTTGGTCAACGTGCCGTTGTTCGCTTAGCGGGGACCTATTTGGCGATCATCATGTCTATGTCGATCGCCTTTAGTTTGATAATTTATGGACTATCAAGCCAAGAATTTCATCGCCGGCCGCCAAATGATCAGCAAGCAACTTCTACGATTCGTTCCGCCGAGCCAGGTACGGTTATTTCAATTCATAGCTATCTTGATACGCGTGAAGATGAAGCGATGGCGGCGATTCGCCTAAACTTGCTGTTGGCAAATTTAACAGTGTTTTTGATAGGCGGACTAGTCAGCTATCTACTGGCTCAGCATACGCTGCAGCCAATCGAGGATAACATGGCGGCGCAATCGCGTTTTGTCAGCGATGCTAGCCACGAATTACGCACGCCGTTGACCGCACTACTGGCAGCTAATGAGGTGGCATCAATGAATCCGAAATTGACTCTCAAACAGGCTAAGCAAGTTATCACCGACAATGTTGATGATGTTAAACGTTTACAAAAATTAACCAACTCAATGTTAGGGTTGCTCAAAGAAGACAAGCTGGAAATTCAGAAAGGCAAGGTCGGTTTGCAGCCAGTGATTGCTCGGGCGATGAACTTAGTAGTAAATCAGGCGTTGGCAAAAGATATTGCTATCGATGATAAAACTAAAAATTTTTTGCTGCTTGGCGATCGACAAAGTTTAGAACAGCTTTTCACGATTTTGCTAGACAATGCTATTAAATATAGCAACAAAGGCGGTACCGTTACTATTTCTAGTATCAAGAAAGGCAAGAATGTCAGCGTTGCTGTGGCGGACGCTGGTATTGGCATGAGCGACGAAGTAAAGTCGCAGATTTTTACGCGATTTTATAGAGCCGAAGAATCGCGTACTACTGCTGGATACGGCTTAGGTCTGTCAATTGCCGAGCGGATTATTAGAGCGCATGGCGGACGAATTAACGTCGATAGCGAACAGAATGTTGGTTCGACTTTTACAGCCATTCTTCCTGCATACAACAAGAAAAAATAGTTTTTAAGGCGTCTTTAATAGCTCCTAGTTATATTTTAATCAGTATTAATTAACAAAAGGAGATGAATAAATGCCAACTAAAATTGAAGATGGTTTTGAAATGCCTTCTGGCGGTACGCCGTCAATACGGCCAGTGGCGCAATGCTCGTCTATGACGCCAACTATGATTTTGGCCGTCATAGCAATTGTGTTGTTCGCTGGAGGTTTAGGCTTTGTTGGTGGTATGCAAGTCAATAAATCATCGCAAAGCAATGCAATGAATGGTGCGCCTGGAGGCAATTCACTAGTGCCGCAGCAGGCTGGTTCTAGCACAAATAACGCTACCGCACCTCAGGAGTCGCCTAGCTCATCAAGTAGTAGTCGGCAGTAGATTTACAGACTAATGCAGGCAGGCATTTCAACTAATAACTGATTCCAGCAGATTTCATTGCTGGCTGGATGACGAACTTTTCAAAATTATCAGCATTAGCCCAAACATAACTAGCATTAGTATCGGTGTTCGTACCGCTAACTAGCTTACCGTTAAGGACTTTTTGGCTGCCGACATCTTTGCCGTTAATGTACATAGCCGGCGTGCCGCCAACGCTGTCCTTTTTGCCGAGCGCCATGTCGTAATCAATTTTTTTACGGATATTTGGATTTTCGAGATCAGCCTTGAATTTTTCTACATTCAAGCCTTTGATGTCGGAAGCTAACTTCACAAAGTTTTCGGTACGAGTTGACCCAGATAATTCCACCCAGCTAGCTCGATTTTCGAAAAGCGAGTTGTGCATTTCCCAGTACTTACCTTGTAGTCCAGCTGATTCGGCAGCAGCCGCCGCGGCCAGCGCGTTCGGGTGAGCGCTAGTTAGCGGATAATTGCGGAAGATAAACCCGATCTTGTCTTTGTACTTTTCAATGACTTTTTTGGTGACTGGGTAAGATGAATTGCAGCCTGGACATTGAAAATCGGCATATTCAACTAATAGCACTTTGCTGTTGGCATTGCCATAAACATGCTCGCTAATATTGCCGCTTTCGCTTGATGCTGGCTGCACCTTCGTAGTATCGACGCTTGAAACATCAATTTGATTGTGCTGCTGTAAAAAAATCAAGCCGCCAATCAATCCTACACACATCGCCGCAAAAATAATCCATGCCTTTTTGGTCATATTTCCTCCGCTTATTACTAGAGGCTATTATACTGCTTATGAGCTCGCCAATCAAGCGGGCTTGCGGTACAATATATGTATGCAGTTATTCTTAGCGATTTTGTTTGCGATGATTACTTTAGCGTTGATAGCGGTGACGTCAATTTCGCCGCGCCGAACAAAGCTATCAATGTACGAGTTAGAACGCCGCCGTCGTAAGGGCGACACCGCAGCGGCTGACGAATTACGGCGAATACTACTGCTTGATGATATTGTATCGCTGCGTAAGGCAACCGAAGCTCTACTACTGGTTCTGGCGGTATTATCGGCAGTATCGGCGTTTGGTTTTTTTATCGGCGTAGCTATTAGCGTGATGACGTCTTTAGTATATAGTAGAATTGCTCATTTTGACTGGTTGGTGCAGATGGTTGATGGATATTATCGGCGGATAGAGCCGGGATTGCTGACTTTCGTCGAGCGGCATCCGCGCTTGGGGCAAGTTTTGCGCAGTGTTAATGTGCAGAATGAGCCGAATATTCTTAGCTCGCGGGAAGAACTTGAGCATTTGATACGCGAATCATCGGGAATACTGTCGCTTGAAGAGAAAAAACTAATCAATAATGCCCTGCATTTTCATGAAAAAACCGTCGAAGAGGTAATGACGCCGCGCGGCGTAATGAATACAGTAGCTAAGGAAGATGTGATTGGGCCGTTGCTGCTTGATGAACTGCATAAGACTGGCCATAGCCGTTTCCCGGTGACTGACGGTGATATTGACCATATTGTTGGTATTCTGCATATTCGTAGCTTACTGACGCTTGATAACGGTAAGAAAACTAGCCGCGTTGAAACGGCGATGGACAAGAAGATTTACTTTATCAACCAAAACCAGAAGCTGGAGCGCGCCTTGTCGGCCTTTATCAAAACGCGGCATCATATGTTTATTGTTGTTAATGACTATCGCGAGACAGCGGGTATTCTGACGCTCGAGGATGTGCTAGAGGCGTTGCTTGGCCGTAAAATCCTCGATGAATTTGATGTAGTTGACGATTTGCGCGTGCTAGCGGCGCGTAATCCGAACAAAAATAATAAGAGTCCATCGGCTACTGACGTCAAATAAGTTAGTAATTTTAGCACTCTTGCACTTCGAGTGCTAACGCGCTATACTATAGCAATATGGCAAAGCGCGACTATTATGAAGTACTAGGTATCAGCAAAAACGCCTCTGAAGACGAAGTCAAGAAAGCTTTTCGTAAGCTGGCTGTTAAGTATCACCCCGACAAAGAAGGCGGCAGTGAAGAGAAGTTCAAAGAGATTAACGAAGCTTACGAAGTTCTCAAAGACAAACAAAAACGCCAACGTTACGACCAGTTCGGTCATGCTGGCGTAGGCGGTTCTGGCGGCGGTGCTGGGTATAGCGGTAATCCTTTTGAAGGTTTTGGCGGTTTCGGCCAGGGTCAAAATATTAATTTCGATTTTGGCGAAGGCTTGGGTGATATTTTCAGTCAGTTTTTTGGCGGGCCGTCCGGGCAATCGCGCCGCAATAGCCGGCCGCGTGGGCGCGACGTTGAAACGCGTGTTACTTTGACTTTCGAAGAAGCGGTGTTTGGTAAAGATGTCGAGATTGCGTTAATGATTAACGATGAATGCGAGCATTGCCACGGTACGACCGTCGAGCCGGGTTTCGAGATGAAAACTTGTCCAGATTGCCAAGGGGCTGGCCAGCGTGTCCGCACAATGAACACGATGTTTGGCCCGATCCAACAAGCGGTAGTTTGCGAAACCTGTAAAGGCCGCGGTAAAATACCCGAGAAAGAATGCACAGTTTGCCATGGCTCTGGTGTGCAACGCCGCGAGCAGAAAATCACTGTCAAAATTCCAGCAGGTATTGATGACGGTTCGACGATTCGTTTGCGCGAGCGCGGTGAAGCGATTGCCGACGGCGACCGTGGTGATTTATACATCAATATTCGCGTTAAAGCGCATAAGAAGTTTACCCGCGAGGGCGATTTGATTCTCAGCCAAGAACATATCGGTATGGTTGATGCGGCACTCGGTACTGAAATTGACGTTGAGACAGTTGACGGCATAATTACCATGAAGGTACCGTCCGGTACGCAGTCGGGTACTGATTTTAAATTGTCTGGACATGGCGTCCCGTACCCGCGCAGCGAACGGCGCGGCGCCCATATCGTTAGCATTATTGTTGATACACCGACTAAATTATCTAAAAAGCAGCGTGAACTGTTAGAGCAATTCGAAGCCTCTAAAAAACGCGGTATTTTCTCGTGAGGCACGGGCTTTTAACTTGTCATCGTACATAGACGACATGATAAAATAAAAGCATGACTTTTACTATCGTTCTAGCAATAGTCTTTGGTGTGTTGTTTTTGTTGGCATATATGACGCGCCGGCGATTCGGCGTATTGACGCTTGCTTTAGCGGCTGGCTCTATTCTATCTGACCTGTGGAGTAGTCAAGCAACCCCGTATGTCGCAAATCTTGGTATTGTCATTATCAGTCCGCCGTTAGTAGATGTGGTGGCGGTGATATTAACTCTAGCGCCTTCACTGATATTACTATTCAGCGGGCCGGCGGCTAGTAATAAATTTCAGCGAATAGGCGGGTCAGTGATATTTGCAGTGTTAGCTGTGGTATTAATGTTTGAGCCGCTAGAAAACGCGCTAGTGGTTGATGAGTTCGGCAAGCAAATCGTCAGCCGTATTAATGCGTCTTATGCCATTATCGTGACGGTGTGCCTGGTGCTGTCGATAATTGATGTGTTGCAAACTCATGTGCGGCGCAACGAATCGAAAAAGAAGAGCAAAGAATAAAGACGGTTAAAAAATAAAAGACCTTTACACTGAAAAGGTCTTCTTATTCTTGAAATGGAGGGCCCAGTGAGGCTTGAACTCACGACACCCTGCTTAAAAGGCAGGTGCTCTAACCAGCTGAGCTATGGGCCCGAGTAAATCTTACTATACAGTTTGCGGCGAGTCGTGTCAAGCTATGCTACTATCGAAATATGAGATGGTTGGGCGAGCGGCTTCATCCAATGTGGCATATTGCCGCTTTATGCTACGGGCTAGTTAGCGGCGTGGTATTGGCGCAATGGTGGAACGGGGCTAGCTGGTGGTTAATTATTGCGTCCATCCCGCTGATTAGTTTAGCTTTTTGGCAGCGGCGGCGGATTTTGTTAATTTTAACGCTAGGCGCGGGGCTGTTGATCGGACTGGCTCGCGGCTCTAGCGATCAAGTGCAGTTACAGTTATATAAACCGTTGTATGGCCAGTCGGTGCGATTAACTGGTATAGTGCGGGATGACGCAGATAACGTAACTGGTAGCACTAGACTGCAAATAACTTATATCAAAATGGGCGAGACATCTTTACCTGGTCAAATTTGGTTGTCGCTGCGCGGTAATCCAGCAATTAAACGTGGTGATGAACTTGCTTTGCGCGGTGTATTGAAGCCGGGTTTTGGCAATTTCGCGGCAGTATTAGCAAGGGCGAAGCTTGACAGTGTCAAGCGAACAGCTGGTGGCGATCCAGCCCTAGAGCTGCGCGATACTTTTGCTGATGGCGTACATAAAGCGATTGGTGACCCAGCGGCTAGTTTAGGCATTGGCTTTTTATTGGGTAAGAAAAGTATGCTGCCAGATGATCTACTGGAGGCTTTGAAGATTGCTGGTCTGACGCATATCATTGTAGCGAGCGGTTACAATTTAACGATTCTGGTACGTTTGGCGCGGCGGCTATTCGCAAAAATATCAAAATATTTAGCGACGCTGGTTAGCTGTAGCTTGGTGCTGGGTTTTATCGCCATGACTGGCGCTAGCCCGAGCATGGTGCGCGCCGGGCTTGTTACAGGATTAAGCCTGCTAGCATGGTATGTCGGTCGAAAATTTCATCCAGTTGTTTTGCTGGGGCTAGTATCGGCAATAACGGTATTGTGCAATCCGAGTTATGCTTGGGGTGATATGGGTTGGATGCTAAGTTTTGCAGCATTCGCTGGTGTGATTATCGTGGCGCCAGTGATGACGGCCTATTTCTTCTCGGCCGATAAAGTTCCAGCTATCATTCAAATTTTGTTAGAAACGTTAGCGGCACAGCTGGTAACTGCACCGATTATTATGGCGGCCTTTGGGCAGTTGAGTGTGATTTCGTTGTTGGCGAATATCCTGGTTGGTCCGTTTATACCGTTGGCGATGTTGCTAACATCAATAGGTGGCGTTAGCGGATTGATCGTTCCAGCGATAGCTCACATCATTGGCTGGCCAGCGCAGATGATGCTTGATGCGATGATTGCAGTAGTGAATTGGTGTGCCGAGCAATCTTGGGCTGCAGTTGAACTGCAAGTACAGTGGTGGATAGCGGCGCTATGGTACGGTTTGATAATTGCGGCAGTGTGGTTCATGAAATGGCGTAGCGGCTATCGACTGCGCGACGCTTCGATAGTGACATAACAGAGCTCATTTGCTATTATATAAGTAAGCATTTATCAATAAACTAACGAGGAGTAGTCATGTCAGGACATAGTAAATGGGCGACAACACATCGTCAAAAAGCTGTTGTTGATGCTAAACGCGGTGCGATTTTCACTAAAATTGGCAACCAGATCGCTATCGCAGCGCGGGCTGGCACTGACCCTACAATGAACTCTAGCCTAGCAATGGCTATCGAAAAAGCTAAGGCGGCAAATATGCCAGCTGCCAATATTCAGCGGGCGATCGACCGGGTTGCCGACAAAAATTCAGCGGCGCTAGAAGAAATTACTTACGAAGGTTATGGCCCTGGCGGCGTAGGGATTATCATTGAAACAGCCACCGATAACCGCAATCGAACTTTGCCAGAGGTGAAATTGGCTTTAACTAAAAACGGCGGTTCAATGGCTGATGCTGGCAGTGTGATGTTTCAATTTGACCGCAAAGGGGTTATTCGGGTGGCGGCAAGCGGCGAAGAAGCATTGTTGCAAGTACTTGATGCTGGCGCCGAAGATGCCGTTGAGGCCGATGGTAAACTAATTGTCTATACTGGCATGAAAGATTTAGCGAGCGTTCGCAAAGCGTTGCTCGATGCTGGTATGACCATCGAGGAAGCCGAGTTGCAATACATTGCCAAAAATGACGTGCCTATCAGCGATGCTGAAACCGCTCGCAAAGTAATAAAAATTATTGACGCGCTCGACGATCTTGATGATGTGGTAAACGTCTATACGAATGCCGATATTACTGCTGATATTAACGATTAGTTGACTTTTAAGCTTACCTTCATGTAGATTATAAGTATACATGGTATTTATAATTGCTAGGAGGCCTGATGCGATGTCTAAAACTCGTCATTTTGATAGCAACTATAACTCTTCAGCCAGTATTTTCGGGGTTGGCCGCGGCAGATGCTGTATCGACGGCGGCTGTTTCGCCGGATAACACGCTAAGCGTTGCGAGCGAAAACAATAGCGAGAATTCACCAACGGCTAAACAAGAGGAAAAACTCGGTAAGTCTAACGAGCCGCTAATTAATAAAGAAAATCCTAATTCACTGCCAGCTGCGAACGATGGGGAGATACTCCCGCAGCAGACTACTGAAAACAAAACCGCTGCCAAGCCTGCTGAAATCCCGCCGTCGGTCCCGTTAAACCCTACTAATGCCAACGAAACTGTAGATAAAATAACGACATTGCCGTCACCGGTGTTAGCAAAAAATGATGTTGTAGTCTCGGCGTTTAAAACTGATCCAAAATACGGCTATGCGGCGATAGAACTTTACAATACTAGTGATAAATTTTTCGATCTAGGACAGGTATCGCTAGAACTACGTTACGCAACAGCGGAAGCTGATTTTGTTTGTAATGCTAAATTGCGAGATTATCTGCGGCCGAAGAGTTATTTAACGCTGTACAGCTCGAACTTGTCGCATGCGGATGAAGCATTGCCTTTAGCGGGCTGTCCAACTCCAAATAGCGATGCTTTGTATGACAAAGAGATAAATGTTTATCAAGCTGGCCAGCTGGTTGAGGCGGTTCGAATTAACAACGCCGATCTCGGTAAATATCAAAATGATATTTGGGAGCGTAAAGGTTGGAGCATGTCTTATCGAACTGGCGTCTTTAAAACTGATTTTCGTAAACGAGCGACTGGCAATATGATATCAAGTGATTTGTACCGTTTGCCGCCGACGCCAACTTTACAGATTCTAGAAATTTTACCGAATCCAGCAGATTGTGCTACGGCTGACCCGAACCTTGCTTGTCATAGCTATATTAAGGTTAAAAATGTTGGTCAAAGCCCAATAGACTTATCGCTATATCGCTTGCGTAGCGGCAACCAAGCGGAATCAGATTCTACTGATAGACTTTCGAAGCTATCAGGCGCAGTTCTGCCAGGCAAAATCTTTGTCATATCGGGGAAGACGTTACATATTGATAAAAAGTCCGGGACAGTGTGGCTGCAAGATGCCAATGGGGTAGTCGACTATAACAACGATGTCGCACCTTACGAGAAAGCCGATAGCGCTGGCAACGAAGGACGTTCTTGGGCGTATGATGCTAGGGACGCTACTTGGCGTTGGGCGACGCCGAATCCAGGTAGCGAGGGTAATGATTTTACGCCTAAACTTAATTATGGTAAGGGTAGCCTGAAAGCGTTGTCGGCTAAACCAAAAATAAAAATATTGAAACCATGCCGCGATGATCAGTATCGCAGCGAAGAGACTGGCCGCTGCCGCAATATTGTTCAGAACAAGAAAAAAACCGTTGTCTTGAAACCTTGCAAAGAAGGTCAATATCGCAGCGAGGAGACTGGGCGTTGTCGTTCAATTGCCAAGGCGGCTGCAGCGGTTCTGAAACCGTGTAAAGAGGGCCAATTCCGTAACCCAGAAACTGGCCGCTGCAAGAAGATTGCTTCTGTTGACGATTTACCCAAACCGTGCAAAGCAGGCTGGGAGCGCAATCCTTCAACTGGCCGCTGCCGCAAAATCAAGAAAGCTAATAATACATTAGCGGCTTATCCAGTACAGCCAGTAACAGTCCAGCAAACTAATCCAGCGGTGTGGTGGACGATTAGCGGACTGGCCTTGGCGGGTGTTAGCTATGGTGTCTGGGAATGGCGCACTGAAATTAAGCGCGGCTTGAGAAAAGCTATTCGATTTGGCAGGAAGTGATCCATACCAGCATGCGAATCATCGGAATTGATCCTGGTACAGGTATTCTCGGATTTGGCGTAATTGATGTCAACGGTGGTAGAACGAGGCTGGTTACGGCTGGAGTGATTACTACGCCAGCACACACGTCATTACCAGATCGCCTTGAAGAGATCTACTCGGGTTTAACTGATATTATTAAAGAGACGCAGCCGGATGTTATGTCGGTTGAGAAACTGTTTTTTACCAAGAATATTACGACAGCAATCAGTGTCGCCGAGGCTCGCGGCGTAGCAATATTGACAGGCCGCCAAGCGAAATTGCCAATTCACGAATACACGCCGAATGAAATCAAAAAATCAATCACTGGTTACGGTGCCGCTAAAAAGCCGCAAATTCAAGAAATGGTGCGTATTCAGCTAGGGTTGCAAGAGGTGCCGAAGCCTGATGATTGCGCTGACGCATTGGCGGCAGCTTTAACGCATGCGTTTATGAGCCGTATTGAAGCGTAAGGTGATATAATGGTAGGTGATGCAGATACAAAAGCAACCGCCGCGTTTATCGCGCTACGCTAACATAGGTCGTAAGAAATCTCTAGTTCGTAAGATTCATCGCCAGCCGACGGGTAAGTTCGGTAAACTTGTCGCTTGGTGGCAAGGATTGTCGCGCAAGCAGAAGGTTGCCGTTGTTGGCGGTCCTATTCTAGCAATTATGATTATCATACCAGTGGTAACATACATCATGCTGGCTAATGATATCCGCGACGTTGAACGTTTGATGAACCGTAATAATACCGGAATCGTTCTAAAAGACAAAAATGGTAAGACTTTTTATAGTATTGGTCGGGCTGAGAAACGCAATATCGTGAAACTCGATCAGATATCTGATCATATGAAGAATGCTTTGCTGGCGAGCGAGGACAAGGATTTTTATAAACATGGCGGATTTAATCTTTTTAGTATCGCTAGGGCGGCAGTGACGCGGCATGGTGGCGGCTCGACCATCACTCAGCAATTAGTTAAGAACACTCTACTAAGCGATGAGCATAGTTTAATGCGTAAATATCAGGAATTTTTCATGTCGATTGCTGTCGAGCAAAACTATTCTAAAGACGAAATTCTCGACATGTATCTCAATTCGGTCTATTTTGGTGAAAACGCTTTTGGTATAGAGGATGCGGCTAAGACTTATTTCAATAAAACACCGAAAGAACTAACTCTGGCAGAAAGCGCTATGCTGGTTGGCGTATTGCCGGCACCGAGCAGCTACTCGCCGATTAGCGGCAGTGCTGAATATGCTAAAGAACGGCAAAAAACAGTGCTCAGTCGAATGGTAAAAGAGGGCTACGTCACCGAAGCGCAAAAAACAGAGGCTTTGGCCCAGCAATTGGCCTATGCACCGCCGTCAACGCAGAATGATAGCGTGGCGCCGCATTTTGCTGAAATGGTGGTGGCTGAGCTCAGCGATAAATATAGCTCTAAAAAAGGCGGCTACGAAAAAGATGGCTACGAAAAAGTTATGCGTTCTGGTTATCAAGTCACAACGACGCTAGATATTGATATGCAGAATACCCTCAAAGACAACATTAACAAGCAAATGAGGCATATTAACCGAATGGGCGGCTCTAATGCCAGCGGAGTTGTCGTTGATCCAATGACTGGTGAAATTCGAGCTTTGGTTGGCAGTGCCGATTATAATAATGAAAAATGGGGCAAGGTTAACATGGTAACGACTAGGCGCCAGCCAGGTTCTAGCTTCAAGCCGATTTATTACGCAGCAGCATTGGCAGACGGCGTGATTACGCCAGCGACTATTTTGCAAGATAAAGTTAAGGATTTTGGCGGCGGCTATGTGCCGCGCGATGCCGATAAAAATGAAGCTAGCCGCGGCGGTAGTGCTACGGTGCGCCAAGCTCTCAACTGGTCATTGAATATCCCGAGTGTTGAAGTTATGCAAAAATACGGCATTTCTCGTTCAGTAACAGCTGCTAACAGTATGGGCATTTCCTCTATCAAGAAGGGCGATCACGGCTTATCGTTGGCGCTTGGTTCGGCCGAGGCATCTTTGCAGGATATGGTGCATGCTTATACCGCTTTCGCTAATAGCGGCAAGCAATATGATATTACTAAAATTACTCAGATTGACGATAAATACGCTAAAACAATCTACAAACACGAGGGCAAATCTAAACAAGTTATTAGCGCTCAGGGGGCTTACCTAATCTCAGATATTCTTAGTGACAGGACAACTCGCGCACGCATCTTTGGTTCGTCAATTACGGTTAACGGCAATCATACTGTTGCTGTTAAAACTGGTACTACCAACGACAACCGCGATGCTTGGACAATTGGCTATAATCCGCAATACGTTGTTGGTGTTTGGGTTGGCAATAATGATAACTCTGCTATGATTAGCGGTGGTAGCGACATGGCTGGGCCGATTTGGAAGAGTACGATGACGTCGCTATTGTCAGGCAAGCCAGATGTTAAATTCACTCTGCCGAGCGGTATTGTTCAGCGCGCTGTCTGTAAAGACAAGGGCGGCTTGGCGGCGAAAGCTGGCGCTAATACTTATAATGAATACTTTATGAGCGGCGCTCTGCCGACTGAATCGTGTAATTCCGAGCCAGCTAAAGTATCTGTTTGCAACCTCTCTACTGGCAAGGTTGAGACTATTGACGATGACAAGTTTGATTCGACGAAATATTCAAAAGATACTGCTAATTGTAAGGCGCCGACGATTACCGTTTGCAACCTCTCTACCGGCAAGGTTGAGACTATCGACGAAGCTAGCTTTAACTCGACAAAATACTCGAAAGACACTGCTAACTGTAAAAGTACAAATGCTAAAGTGGCAGCTTGTGATCTCAAGACAGGCTCAGTGGTTATGGTCGATAAAAGTAAAATCGACGGCGTGAACTATAGTAAAGATACTAGCAATTGTGCGGCTGCTGGCGGAAACGATAATAGTGGCGGCAGCTCGGGCGATTCTGGCGGTAGCAATAATGGCGGCAATAATAGTAATAATCCTGGCGGTAACGCTACGTCGCCATAGCTGATTATGATAGCTCATCTTTCTGGTGTGATCGCTGAAAAGTTTGGTGCGGGCAGCGTGGTGATTGACGTTCACGGCGTCGGTTATGAAGTCAGCGTGGCGGCTGGCGATTTCGAGGCGGTTAGTTTGGGCCAGGACGCTAAATTTTATACCTATCACCACGTCCGCGAGCAAGCGGAAGAATTGTTTGGCTTCTCGAGCCTAGCGGCAAAAAAGCTGTTTGAAATGCTAATCACCGTACAGGGGGTTGGTCCGAAGGCAGCGCTGGCTATTCTCAGCCTGGGCGATGCGGAACATGTACGCAACGCCATTGCCAACGCTGACAGTGCTTTTGTCCAAAAAGCTGTCGGTGTCGGCAAAAAAACCGCCGAGCGCGTGGTGGTTGATCTCAGCGACAAGGTCGGCTTACCGACGCATTATGGCCGAGCAAACGAGCCTGTCCAAACCGAACTGAACACGTCAGACGAAGCGCTGGAAGCGTTGATGGCGTTGGGCTACACCTTGGCGGACGCTACCAAGGCGCTGGAAAATGTTGACGTCAACTTACCGACGGCGCAACGGGTGACCGAGGCGTTGAAGAAATGATAAGTTTGGCATATACCCGGTAAGACTGACTCGGCTACAGAGGCCATGACGCCGTAGGCAATTATCCCATTGAGCCAAGTACGAGAGAATAATAGACTTGAATAGCTTATGCTTTGAGTGATACAATACATGTAGTATTATGGTCAGTAATAATAAAAACCTATTAATAGGTGGGCAACAAACATTATATAAATATAAAAACGTTCAAGATGATCATTTACATATTAAAACTCTCATTGACGCCAGAAAATTTGTCGGGTACCTATGAGAGTTTTAATAGGCTGCTAGATAACCTATTAAAAACTCTACCTTTGATTAAGCTACTGTGTTTGCAAGCCCGGTAGCTTTTTATTACTAATAGGGATTTTGAACATACCACCGTTCTTACGGTAAATACGTTTTCCCTTGATAGTAATGTATGGACGAAAGATATACGTGATACCATTTTCTGTCATAGCACTATACTCCATTGTTAAGTTATTATTACAGCCTAAAACTGCAGTGACAACTCTAGGCTGCTCGGCGCAGTACAATTTTTTATTTTTCTGATTTATTAATGTGCTATCTAGCATTACACTAAATCTTTATATAAAAAAGAGACATATACCGAAAGGACGGTGCAGGATGCAACAATTGCGCCCATTACGGCGTGGTCTTTTGGAACTACACCGCCTTTTCGAAATACGTCTATGAATTGTCAATTGTTGCATCCTTTCCGTGGCGACCAAACCACTACAACTCTTTCACCCCCTATTCGAAACCCCTCCGAATTAGTGAACCATTTTTATTATACGAAAAATTCATAAGATTTTCAATAGAATAGTGTTGTATTTTTTTTATTTACCACCATATATAGCGGTAGAGTATTGATGGATTTATTCTTGCATGAAGTGCTATAATTATATTGTCTAGACTCACAGCGAGGCTCATTTTTTATCCCGAAAATGGGCAGCCATTTGCTAAAAGCAATAGGGATAAACCCTTGTTGTGGGTCTAGACAGCCAGCGATGGCTGTCCTTTTTAATAGAAAGAATGGAGGCTCTTATGGACAATCAAAAACAAAATAACGATAACCTACGGGGCAAAGACAAGGCAATTTATACTCGACAACAAAAAGGTCACAGCATAATCAAACATATTTTGCTTTGTTTTGTCGGCGTAGGTTTGTTTACCATTCCGTATTACTCACTTAGCCCAAATCACTATTGGCACGCGTAGGGTATAATAAAGATAATGGCTAATGTAAAGAAGAAAGAACCGACTAAGAAACAGTT
>ERZ772964.601-NODE-601-length-15077-cov-111.324_pt1 | contig 15077 bp, 13 predicted proteins | sample MGYA00580675_ERZ772964 | MGnify/ENA primary metagenome ERZ772964 (study PRJEB29015, sample SAMEA2737941) | human oral metagenome | biome: human oral; feature: human-associated habitat; material: dental | place: China | collected 2139 ... | reverse complement strand
TGGCCCTGGGCACCGTCCACCACCGCTCCACCGTGGAGTTCTCCGAGGAGACCCTCGCCGACGCCGCCGCCCTGTGGGAGCGCCTGAGCGGCGCGGTGCTGCGGGCCCGGGAGGTGGCCGCCGGCCCCGACGGCACAGCCGGCTCCGACGACCCGGTGGACGCCCCCGCCGAGGAGGTGCGCGAGCGCCCCCTGCCGGCGGAGTACGCGGCCGCCATGGACGACGACCTCGGCCTGGCCGGGGCCATGGCCGTCGTCCACGCCACCCTGAAACGGCTCAACACCGCGCTCGCGGCCCCCGGGCCGGACCGCGACGCCGTCGTCTCCGCGGCCCTGGACCTGCGCTCCCAGCTCGACGTCCTGGGCCTGGACCCGCTGGCCGAGCCCTGGCGCGCCCACGTCCTGGGCGGCGCGGGCGCCGGCAGCGACGCCGCCATGGACGCGCTCGACCACCTCGTGACCGCTCTGCTCGACCAGCGCGCCCGGGCCCGCGCGGCCAAGGACTGGGCCAGCGCCGACGCCCTGCGCAACCAGCTGGCCGCGGCCGGCGTCGTCGTCGAGGACTCCGCCGCCGGCGCCCGCTGGCACCTGGCCTGAGCCCGGCTGAAAGGACCACCATGCCCGGAAACGAGCAGTACCCCGGCGCCCGGCGCCGTCATGCCAAGAAGGGCCCCGCCAAGGGCTCCGGCGGCAAGCGCCGTCGGGGGCTGGAGGGGCGCGGCCCCACGCCCAGGGCGGAGGACCGCGTCGGCCATCCCAAGGCGAAGGCGAGGGTGCGCGCCCAGGCGCGGGCCGCCCAGCCCACGCACGCCAAGCGGCTGGAGCAGGCCAGGGCGCGCTTCGGCGTGCCCGCGGACCACGAGATCGTGTGCGGCCGCAACGCGGTCGCCGAGGCCGCCCGCGCCGCCGTCCCGATCGCGCGCGTGTTCATGGCCGCGGCGGCGGCGTCCTCCGAGTCCGACGACCGCCTGGCCGCCGTCGTCCGCCGTGCGACCCTCCTGGGCGCGCCGGTGCTGGAGGCCACCAGGCTCGACCTGGAGGCCCTCACCGACGGCGCCGCCCACCAGGGCGTGGCCATCGAGGTGCCCGCCTACGAGTACGCCGACGCCGCCGGCCTGCTGGAGCGCGCCCGCGAGGCCGGCCGCACCCCGCTGCTGGTGGCCCTGGACCAGGTCACCGACCCGCACAACCTCGGGGCGGTCCTGCGCAGCGCGGGGGCCTTCGGGGCCGACGGCGTCATCATCCCCGAGCGGCGGTCGGTCGGGGTCAACGCCACCGTGTGGAAGGTCTCGGCCGGCGCGGCCGCCCGGGTGCCGGTGGCGCGCGAGACGAACCTCGTGCGCACCCTGACGGCACTGAAGAAGGAGGGCTGCTTCGTCGTCGGGCTCGACGGCGGCGGGGACACGGCCCTGGAGGACCTCGCGCTCGCCGACGCCCCGCTCGTCGCGGTCACCGGGGCCGAGGGGGCGGGCCTGTCCCGCCTGGTGCGCGAGACCTGCGACGTCGTCGCCTCCATCCCGATCGCCCGCGCCGTCGAGTCGCTCAACGCGGCGGTGGCCACCGGCATCGGCCTGTACGAGATCGACCGCCTGCGCCGCGCCGCCCGTTCCGCCGATCCCATTCGGCCCGCTCGGCCCGCTCGGGGCTGACCAGCATGCCTGTTGCTGACACAATAGGCGCCGGACCCGTATCCCCCACCACCGGACCGACCGCGCCGCGGCTGGTCCCAGCCGGCTAGGAGGCCGTCATGGCTCAGGACACCGCACAGCGCTGGAACCGCACCGAGGGCGTGCTCATCGCGCCGGGCACCCAGCCGGAGGCGGTCGCCGACCGCCTCGTCGCGGACCGGGTCGTCGCCCGCCTGGAGTGGTACCCCTCCAGCCCCCACCTGCTGTCAATGACGCTCATGACGGACGCGGACGGCCGGGTGGCCGTCACCCCGCCCGCCCGCGGAGGAGCCGTGGCCGGCCTCGGCGTCAGCGAGCTCGCCGAGACCCTGGCCCGCGAGTTCGGGGCGGACGTGACCATCGGCCCGGCCGCCTTCAACGCGCTGCCCGACGACGTCGCCCTGCCCGAGGTCTCGGGCGGCCCCGGGGCGACGACCCGCACGCTCGTGGTCTCCCCGCTGAGCGCCTACACGGTGCCCCTGCAGGCCACGCTGCTGGAGCGCCCGCTGGCCGTGGCCTCCCTGCCCGGCCTGGACCGCCGGATCGTCATGTACACCGGCGACGGCGCGGGCCTGGGCAGCTTCGGCTGGGACGAGGAGTCCCTGCCCGCCCTGGTCCTGACCGTCGACGAGCGCGACGTCGCCGCCCGCGCCATCCTCACCGGGGAGGGCGACGACGACGCCGTCTTCTCCTGGGGCATGACCTCCCGCTACGTGTGGGGCGGGGTCGGCGAACCGGGGCCGGCGCTGCGTGCGCTGGTCGATGAGCTCCTCACCGACTCCACCGACGTCTCCGTCATCGCCTCGACCGTGCCGGGCGCCGACGTCGAGGCCGCCGCCAAGGCATTCGCCACCCCGGGGCTGGAGGGCATGGTCGCCCTGACCCGGGCCCTGGGCCTGCCCGAGTGGGTGGAGTCCGTCCTGGGCGGGCGGCTCGCGCCGGCGGAGGTGCCCGGCGCCGTCGTCCATGAGCCGCGCGGCCTGTCCAACGCCGTGGGGCGCAGCGTCGGCATGCTGCTGCAGGACCCGTCCACGCCCGGATCGGCCTTCTGGCAGTCCTACGTCCGCACCGTCACCGACATGCCCTGGGCCGTGCGCGGTGCGGCGATTCTCGAGGCGGGCCTGGGCGGAGCGCTGGTGGGCGCCGCGGTGCGCCGCCACCACCGGAGCGGCCGGCTGTCCGGCGGGCTGCTGGGCGTGGGCATAGTGCTCATGGTGGACGCGGTCGCCGAGACCTCGCTGGCGTCCTGGACGCGTCACCGCGAGCTGCGGCGCCGGGCCGACGAGGAGATGGCGCTGGTCGCCGAGGAGCTCGGCGCCTGAGGCGGGCGCGCCGGGGGGGCGGGGCCGCGGCCCGCTACCGGAGCTGGCTGGTGAACCAGGAGAAGAACCCGAGCATCACCGCGATTGAGAGCCCCGTTGCGAGTATGAAGGCGAGCACGCCTATGACGAGAGCCTTTGCGCCACTGTCATGGCTCTCCGTCAGGGTGAAGGACAGCGTTCCCCTCGACCAGTCGGCGTTGGAGGGGCGGTAGTAGAGGCGCACGGCCTGGCCGGGCGAAAGGTAGAAGGCGATGCGGGCGGGAGCCGCTCCCATATAGCCCAGGCCGCCGCTGATCCAGATCGGCCCGGCGGGCGCCACCAGGCGCACGCCGGGGTCGGGCATGCGGAAGGGCCAGCCGTTGATCCTGAATGGGACTCCCCGGAAGAGCAGTCGCGGGAACGACCTGGGGTCCATCACCAGGTCGATGAAGCCGTGAGGGACGCGGTCGGCTCCGGGGAGGACGACGACGTCGGCGATCACGGGCCCGGCCTCCTCACTCGCCCTTGAGCCTCATGCCGGCGGTGAGGCTCAAGGGGGCGGGGGTGAGCTTATGCCCGCGGTGGGCGACGGCCCTGTCGATCTTCTCTGTGATCTGCAGCGACTGGTGCATGTGGCAAGTCTCTCAGGAAACGACGACGACGGCGCGCCGGCCGCGCGGGTCGGGCCCGCCGGGTCAGGAGGCGGAGAGGATGCGCGGCGGGGTCGCGGGCGCGGCGATGCCGAGGCTCCGGGCCAGGTCCCGGCCGGCGGACGCGGTCGCGGCCTCGTCCGCTCCGACCACCTCGACGTCCCGTGAGAACCCGAAGTGCCCGCAGACCGCGGCACTGCTGTCGCCGTGCCCGGTGAGCACCGCGAGCGCGAGGCAGCCCTCAGGGGCCTCGAGGACGACCACCGGCTGGTCGGCGGCCAGGCGGATCCCGCCGGCGGAGTCGAAGGGGCGACCCATCATGTCCCACAGGGACAGACGGCTCACGACAGCGCGAAGCACCCGCCTGCGCCGAAGGCGGCCCGCGGGGCGCATCTGCGCGCCCCGGGCGTCGGCGAGGAGAAGATAGGGAGTCCTGCGGCGCACCCTCCTGATACCCCGGCACTCGACGACGGCGACCGCCAGCACCACCGCCTGCCCGCCCGGCCCGTCGGGGCCGCGTCCGGCGCGGCGCAGCTCCCGCTGCCGGGCCCGCTCCAGGCCGCGCCACGAGACACGACGGCCATCCCGCTCGCCGCGTTCCATAAGGCGAGGGAGCAGCTCGGTGAGCGCCCAGATGACAGGGAGCAGGAACGCCCCGGCCGCGAAGTACGCCATGAGGTCCGTATCTCCCGCCTGCGTCGCCAGCCATGCGGCTGAGCACAGCGCCGCCTCGGGCACCACGAAGAAGAATGCGAAGAGCAGGACGGTCGTGCGCGTGCTCTCCACCCACCGCGGGACCAGGATCAAGATGAGCAGATGGATGATGATGAGAAGAGCCATCCCGAACACCATGAGGTTCTCATTCGCGATCGACCACCCCCAGGCCGCCAGCGCCCAGGGGCTCGCGAGGAGCGCCGTCAGGACCGCGCCGAGGACGAGCCGCCTCCTCCACCGGCGCGACGCCGACGGCCCCTGGCCCTCAGCGGGGAGGGCGGCGGTAGCCGGGGCGCCGGGCGGGTCCTGCACCCCGGCCTCCTCGGCCCACTCCTCCTTCGCGGGTCGCTGGACGCAGCAGTACTCGTCGATTCGGACCCCGCCGATACGGGAAATCAGAGAATCCAGGCCGCTGCGCAGTCCCAGAGGGGCCGACGACCAGTGGGACAGCTCCAGGGCATAGGGGTGGATGAAGGTCGCCAGCACGTCGGGGGCGATCGGAGGCGGAGGAGTGAAGTCGCCGTCGGCCTCCATCTTCTCCCACGTCTCCTCGTCCCACCACAGCTCCCAGTCCCACTCCTCCGGGGGCTCGGGGCCGTCGGTGAGGGGCCGGCGGCGGATGCGGACGGAGTGGAAGGGGTGGGAGAAGAGGAGGTCGTCGCCGTCGGGGGACTCTTCGAAGACGATGTCGGGGCCGAAGGCGGCGGTGAGATCCGCCCGGGTGATGGGGCGTGCCAGGCGCAGCTCATGCCTGGTCTCGGCCTCCGGATAGAAGGTCATGGCTGTCCTCGATGTCTGATTCCGGGGTGCTCTGCTTTCTGCGGGCCCCGCGGTCGTGAGTTGGGTTCGCGAGGTCGTACCTTAGACCTGCGACAGACCTGCGACAGACCTGCGACTGCGACAGGGGCCTCAGAGCTGCCTCAACAGCTTGATGAGCAGGTAGAGGCCGAATGCTGCGAGCATGATCCCGACCATGACGAGCCACTGCTTCTCGGAGGAGCTGGGCCCTTTGAGCCTCTGCAGCGTCAGCGCGCCGGGATCCCCCCTGATCCAGGAGCGGCGGTAGAAGACGGGGACGGCCTGCCCGGGCTGGACCACGGCATCGACACGTGGAGTGTGCTCGAGCAGCCTGAAGGCGCCGGGACGACCGATGACGACGCTCACGGGCCCCGCGGGCACGACGACGCGGGCGGCAGCCGAGCTGAAGTGCACCGGACAGCCGTTGATCGTCACCGGGATGTACTTCCAGGTGAGCGCCGGCCCGGACGGGTCTATCACCAGGTCGATGAAGCCGTGAGGGACGCGGTCGGCTCCGGGGAGGACGACGACGTCGGTGCTCACTCCCCCGGCCTCCTCACTCGCCCTTGAACTTCATGCCGGCGGTGAATCCCATGGGGTTGAGCTCGTAGGCCGCGGCCATCTCCTCGTCGCGGGCGGCGAACTCCTCGTCGTCGGCGATGGGCTCGTCCTCCTCGCCCTCGCCGCCGAAGATCGCGGCCATCTCCTGGGTGTCGCCCAGCGAGAGGTAGGACTCCTCGTCCCAGTGCTGGGGCAGGACGTTGCGGACGTAGTCCTCGATCGCCTCCTCGGTGGTCACATCGCCCTGCCTGGCCTCGGACATGTACCAGCGGTGCTCCAGGACCTCGTGGAAGATCTCCGCCGGCTCGAGCTTGCGGCGCAGCTCCATGGGCACGGCGGCGATCGTCGGCTCGAAGATGTTGGCGAGCCAGGCGTGGGCCACCTGCTCGATGGGCTCGTCCTGCCGGCCGGTGTAGGCCCGGTAGGCCTCCAGGTCGTTGAGCATGCGCTGGCCCTGGCGCTCCTGGACGTCCAGGCCGGTCAGGCGCATGATCTGGCGGTGGTAGTGACCGGCGTCGACGACCTTGGGCTGGATGACCATGCGCGCCCCCGAGCCGTCGGCCTGCGTCTTCATCATGAGCTCGCCGACGTCGAAGCCCAGCTTGTTGAGGCGCTCGATGCGCTGGCGCACGCGCCACCGCTCGCCCATGTCGAAGGTCTCCGCGCCCGTGAGCACCTCCCACAGGTCGGTGTACCGGGTCACGATGCGGTCGCCGACCTCGACGGTGTCGACGCTGGGCTCCAGCAGCGCCCCGGCCTGGAGGTCCATGAGCTCGCCGATAATGTTGGTCCGGGCGATGTCGATGTCGTACAGGCGCTTGCCCTCGGTCAGCCCCTCGGTGTGGAGCTCGCCGGTCTCGGCGTCCACCAGGTAGGCGGCGAAGGCGCCCGCATCGCGCCGGAAGAGCGTGTTGGACAGGGAGACGTCCCCCCAGTAGAAGCCGAGCAGGTGCAGGCGCACGAGCAGGACCGCCAGGGCGTCAATGAGGCGGGTCGCCGTCTCGGGGCGCATGTACTGGCTGAACAGGGCGCGGTAGGGCAGGGAGTAGGACAGGTGCTCGGTGACGAGCACGGAGTTCAGGGCGTTGCCGGACAGGTCCGCGCGCTCGGTGATGACGGCGGTGGGGGTGACGCACGGCGCCCCCAGGCGCACGAGGTTGCGGAGCAGCTCGTACTCGCGGTAGGCGACGGACTCGCCGATCTCCTTGACGGCGATGACGCGCTCGGAGAGGTTGACGAAGCGCACGATGTGGCGCGACAGGCCGCGCGGCAGCGCCGCGAGGACCTCGGGCGGCCACGTCTCCAGCGGGATCTCCCAGGGCAGGTCGAGCAGGGCGGGGTCGATCGTCGCCGCGGTGATCTGCATGGACTGGGGCATGGGGTGATTCTCTCAGGAAATGACGACGACGGCGCGTTGACCGGGCGGGTCGGGCCGGGTCGGGAGGCGGGTTGCACATGGGAGAGAGGCGGCCCGACAGATAGAGCGTTGGTTTTCGTTGAAATACTGCGGTTTCACCCAGTCTGTCAAGAGCGATTGCCGGGCTCCCATGTGCGCAGCCCCCCTGCGCGCACATGGGAGAGAGGCAAGGCGTCTCGACGGACATCCAGAAACCGCAGAATCATGGGGGAAACCAGCGCTCATGCCAACAGGGCCCGCCTCTCCCATGTGCAACCCTCCCCCAAGAGTCCCCCAGAGCGGCCCCCGCCCCACCACGGGCGAGTCTCCCGGGCGGCCGCGAAGACCGGGCGTAACCAGCACCTCCGGGATCACCCATCTGGATGATCCCAGCAGCCGCGAGCCGGGCCAGACGGGCGCCGCGCTCGCCCGCCGTCCTGGAATCAACCATCGAGAGGCTCGGGAGGCGGAAACGTGCGGGAGCCCCGCCGCAGGGGCGGGGCTCCCGGGTGCCGGGCGCTGCCCGGACTGATGTGCCCGACTGAGATTCTCAGGCTCAGGCGGGCAGGCGCTTGCCCGTCGAGGCGGAGAAGATGTGCTCCTCGCCGGGCTTGATGCGCACGTAGACGGTCTCGCCCGGCTCCGGTGCGGTGCGCGGGGGGACGCGGACGATGATCTGGCTGGAGTCCTCGCCGGAGCCCAGCTTCTCCTCCGAACCCTCAGCGCCGACGAGCTCGCCGTAGATGTAGGCGTCGCTCCCCAGCTCCTCCACGAAGGACAGGCGCACCGGGATGGAGTGCTCGTCCTTGGCGGAGACCACCTCGAGGGACTCCGGACGGAAGCCGATGGTGACCTTGCCGCCGTCCTCGGGGGCGACGGCGTCCAGGGTGGCCTTGGACAGCTGGATCTTGGCGGCGCCGAGAGTGGCGACGTCGCCGGAGACCGTGAAGCGGCCCAGGTTCATGGCCGGAGAGCCGATGAAGCCGGCCACGAACTCGTTGGCGGGCTTGTCGTACATCTCGCGCGGGGTGCCGACCTGCTGGAGGACGCCGTCCTTGAGGACCGCGATGCGGTCGCCCATGGTCAGGGCCTCGGTCTGGTCGTGGGTGACGTAGACCGTCGTGACGCCCAGCGAGCGCTGGAGCGAGGCGATCTGCGTGCGGGTCTGGACGCGCAGCTTGGCGTCCAGGTTGGACAGCGGCTCGTCCATGAGGAAGACCTTGGGCTTGCGCACAATGGCGCGGCCCATGGCGACGCGCTGGCGCTGGCCGCCGGACAGGGCCTTGGGCTTGCGGTCGAGGTACTCGGTCAGGCCGAGGATCTTGGCGGCCTCGCGGACCCGCTTGTCGATCTCATCCTTGGGCGTGCCCGCGATCTTGAGGGCGAAGCCCATGTTGTCGTGCACGCTCATGTGCGGGTAGAGCGCGTAGTTCTGGAAGACCATGGCGATGTCACGGTCCTTGGGCTGAACATCGGTGACGTCCTTGTCGCCGATGAGGATGCGGCCTTCGTTGACGTCCTCCAGGCCCGCGAGCATGCGCAGAGAGGTCGACTTCCCGCAGCCGGAGGGACCGACGAGGACGAGGAACTCGCCGTCGGCGATCTCGAGGTTCAGGGCGTCCACGCTCGGGCGGTCATTGCCCGGGTAGACGCGGGTGGCATGGTCAAAGGTCACAGTTGCCATGAGGTGGTGTCCCTTCACCGGCAGGTACGTGCCGGACGATCCGTAGTGAAAGGTGCCGAATGCGTGTCCGCACTGACACATGCGCCCGGTCGGGCGACCGGATGCGGAACTTATGCTGTCACATGATCGAGTCGGCCAGGTAGATCTATGACGGCCATAGGCATCTCCGAGGCCGGTGAAGCCTCTCACATCCCATACTGTGACGGAGGGGCCCGGTACTGTGATGCTATGACGCAGAACCCGGATGTGGGGACAGGCACCCCGATCTCCTTGGCGGGGCTCCGTGCCGGCGCGAACGTCGGGGGCTATCGGCTGCTCCGGCGGCTGGGCGCCGGCGGCATGGGCGTGGTCTGGGAGGTCGCCGACGGCGAGGGCAACCACGTCGCCATGAAGATCCTCCACCCCCAGATCGCCGCCGACCCCATGGCGCGGCGCCGCCTGGACCGCGAGGCCTCGGTCCTGGCGCGTGTCAAGGACTCCCGTGTCGCCCGCATCCTCGACATCGAGACCGGCGACGGCGCCGACGGCTCGGGTGTTACCTTCGTCATCACCGAGCTCGTGGACGGGCCCACCCTCCAGCACGAGGTCGACTACGAGGGCGCCTACGACCTGTCCACCGACGCGCGCGACCTGTCGGACCTCGCTCACGGGCTGGTCGACTCCCTGTCGGCCGTTCACGCCGCGGGAGTCATCCACCGCGACCTCAAGCCGTCCAACGTCATGCTCGGGGTGCAGGGCCCGGTCCTCATCGACTTCGGCATCGCCCAGGTCGCCGACGACGTCCGCCTGACCCAGACCGGCCAGGTGACGGGCACCCCCGGCTTCATCCCGCCCGAGATGCTCGACGGCGATGAGCCGAGCCCCGGCGTCGACTGGTACGCCTGCGCGGGCGTGCTCCTGTTCGCGGTCACCGGGCGCGCGCCCTTCGGCTCCGGGCCCTGGCAGGCCGTCTTCCGGCGCGTCTACGCCGGCACCCCCGAGCTCGGCGCGCTCGAGGAGGACTGCCCCGCCCTGGCGCGGGCCTTCGTCGCCGCGCTCGCCCCGGAGGCCGCCGACCGGCTCAAGATCGAGGACCTGCTGCGGGTCCTCGATGACATCGCCGACGGCGGGACCGGGCAGGACGTGGTTGACGAGGTCCTCGGCGACGACGGCGAGGCCTCCGAGGCCGACACGGACACCGGTACGTTCTCGGCCGCCGCCTACGGAATCGTGTCGGGTCAGCAGCAGCCCGCCGGGTACGGCGGCGGGCCCAGTCCCTCCTCCGCCGGGTACGGCGGCGGGCCCAGTCCCTCCTCCGCCGGCACGGGGCCGAGGCCCGGCGTCCCCTACCCCGGTTATGGGAACGGCGCCGGCGTGTCCTCCTCGGGCTACGGGCCCGGCGTCGGCATCGGGCCTGCCGGCACGGGGCAGCGACCCGCTGCCTACGGGCCCGGCCCCGGCTCGGGGGTCCCCTCGGGCGGCTACGGCCCTGGCGTGTCCTCCGCAGGCTACGGGGCCGGCGTCGGCGTCGGATCTGCCGGCACGGGGCAGCGACCCGGAGCCTACGGGTACCTCGGCACGCCCACGAGCGGCGCCTCGGGGCCCTCGGCGTCATCGGCGTCGGGCGCCGTCGGCGCGCCTTCCCGTTTTCAGCCGGAGGGAGGACGGCCGGCGACGCCGTCGACCGGAGTGCGGGCGGCCGCAGCCCCGGCGGCGTATGCACCGGGCAGCGGCACGGGCGTGCACCCGGTTCAGCCCGCGCCGTCGCGTCCCGCCCCCCGGCCGGCCCCGACGCCGGCTCCCACCCCGATGCCCGCGTCTCCGTCGGCGCCGGTGGCGCCGCCGGCCCCTGCTCGCCCCACCGGCGTCCAGCCCGCCGTCTCCCCGGCACCGGGCGGGTCCCTGCCGTCGTGGGCGCGCGAGCCGCGTCGCCACCCGATCGTGATGCTCGCCGTGTTCGCGCTTCTGGCGGCGCTGGCCGTCCTGATCCCCGGGTGGGAGATCATTGTCTTCGTGCTGGTCCTGGTGGTGGCGGGGACCGTGGGCCGGGCCGAGGACGCCCGGCGCTGGCGCAGGCTGGAGAACGGCCGCGTTTCTGCGGGGGACAACGCGCGCATGTGGGCGGGGATGCCCTGGTACCTGCTGCGGTCGCTCGTGGCCAGCGCCTTCGCGTTCTTACCGGCGGCTCTGATCGCCGCCACCGTCTTCACGATCGGCGCGACGGCGATCGGGACGGAGGACGGCAACCCGACTATTTTGAAGGACTGGCACTACTACCACCGTTCGGGCGCGGTCCTGTTCGTGGCGATCTCGCTGCTGGTGCTCATCACCTGGCTGGTGCCGTGGGGTGCGCCGACGCGGCGCGGCGGGGCGCGCCTGGTCGAGGTCGTCCTGGGCGACGGGGGCGGGCCCGTCATCGCCACGGCCGTCCTGTTCGCTGTTGCCTCCGGCCTGGTGATCCTTCACGTGATGGGGGTGCTTCATCCCGCCTGGCTCGCCCCCTTCTTCTTCTCCGAGGGCTGACGGGCGGCGAGGGCGTGAGGCAGGCCGCAGTGACTGTGCAGTGCTTGTCGGCCGATTGGCGGGCAGAATACTCGGTGTCCTGTCGTCAGTGGACTGTTGAAGCTTCTGGGCGTCCAGCGGTCCTGCAGCCGATCTGAGGAGTCCTCCGTGGCCTCGAACACACCCCGTCCGACCAAGGCCGAGCGTCGCGAGGCCGCTCGCGCCAAGGCCCAGGCGCTTCGCCTGGAGCAGGAGAAGCGGGAGCGCCGTGCGAAGGTCACGCGCCGCGTCCTGATCGGGGCGGGCGCCGTGGCCGTCGTCGGGGGCGCCGCCGGGCTCGTGACCACCAGCGTGCTGAAGAGGAGGAGGAAGCTGGCCGTCAACAACCGGGGCATCCCGTACCTCGTGCGGACTGACGACGGCGCGTGGACCTACGGCAAGAACTCGGTCATTGACACCACCAACGAGGGCGCTGCCGTGCTCGATGTCTTCTTCGACTACGCCTGCCCCCACTGCGCCGAGTTCGACACCCTCCACGCCGACGAGATCTCCACGCTGCTCGACGACGGCAAGATCACCCTCGCCCTGCACCCCTGCAAGATCCTCAATCAGGACTGGACCGATCTGGTGATGAATGCCGTGGGCCTGGTCATGGATAAGGACTCGGACAAGGTGCTGGCCTACCACAATGCGGTCTTCGAGGAGTTCGTCTCGATGGTTCAGGCCAGGGACGGCTCGCGGCAGACGGTGGAGACGCTCGTCTCGGTCGCCAAGAAGACGGGTGTCGACGGCGATGTGACCGCCCAGCTCAAGAACACGATCACCGACAGGGTCTACGACAAGTGGACCGAGCTCGGAACCAGTGCCTTTAATGACAAGGGTCTGAAGGCGACGCCGACCGTCATGCTCGACGGCGAGACTGTCGACCTCAGCAAGTTGGGCTCGGCCGACAGCCTGACCGGGCTCATCGGCGGGTGACGACGTCGGCTCCCGACTCGTTGCCCGGCCGCTCGACCCTGTAGGCTCACCTGCAGTGCCGTGTTAGCTCAGTTGGTAGAGCAGCTGTCTTGTAAACAGCAGGTCATCGGTTCGAGTCCGATACGTGGCTCCACGCCAAGGCGGCGTCCCGCTGCAAGGGGGCGCCGCTGGCGGTCCGCGGGTGTATCCAGCGCGGAGGCGCACAGGGTAAGGTGCGCCTTACACGTAAGGGAACAGACTTGCTGTTAGGAGCTCGCCCGTGACCAGCCCCTGGGAAATCTACGACGCCCTCATCGACGACCTGCCCGAGGACGTGACCGTCACCGCCTCCGACCGCGGCACCCGATGGACCCGGGTCATCAACTCCGCCGGCGGCATCGGCTCGGCCTGGTCCACGCAGGGCACGAGCCGTCCGGCGCTCTCCGCCGACACCCCGGACGCGGGCCGCCCCATCCGCGATGTCGCGGCCCTGGTGCGGAGCTGGAACCTGGCCGAGGCGAGCGTCGGGCAGGCCGCGATCAACTCCTGGTACTCCCGGGCCGAGGTCGCCGCCCGGCAGGGCTTCGTGCCCACCGGCGAGGGGCTGACCTGGCGCGAGGTCTTCGACCCCTACGCCGACGCCGTCGAGGGCCGGGTCGCCGCGATCATCGGCCACTTCCCGTTCGCCCGCGGCGTCCTGTGGAAGGCCGCCGACCTGCAGATCCTCGAGCGCTTCCCCGAGCCGGGCGACTACCCGGACACGGCCTGCGAGTACCTGCTGCCCGAGGCCGACTACGTCTTCATCTCCTCGTCGAGCTTCGTCAACAAGTCGGCTCCCCGTCTGATCGACCTGGCGGTCGGCGGTGGCGCGCACACGGTGCTGGTGGGCCCCTCCACGCCCATGCACCCGCTCCTGCTCGACCTGGGCGTGGACACCGTGACCGGCTACGTTCCCGACCCCCGGGTCGGCGAGCCCGGCGTCATCGAGTCGCTGTCCCCCACCGGCAAGATCGGTCCGGGCACCCGCATGCACCGGCACCGCGCCGGCTGACGCCGGCTCAGCCGCTCAACCCCGTCGAGATAGACATTTTCGTACGAGATAGACGGTGACACCGCCGACCTCGTACGAAAATGTCTATCTCGACGCCGACGCCGGGGCCGGGGCCGGGGCGCGTCAGGGCAGGCGCCAGTCCACGGGCTGCGCGCCCATCCGGACCAGCTCCTCGTTGGCCCGGCTGAAGGGCCTGGACCCGAAGAAGCCGCGCGAGGCGCTCAGCGGGGAGGGGTGCGGCGAGGCGATGACCGGCGTCGTGCCCAGCATCGGGGTCAGCGACTGCGCCGGGCGGCCCCACAGGATCGCGACCAGCGGCTCCGGGCGCTCGACCAGCGCCTCGATCGCCCGCTGGGTCACGGCCTCCCACCCCCAGCCCCGGTGCGAGGCGGGCGCGCCGGGGCGCACCGTCAGGACCCGGTTGAGCAGCATGACGCCCTGGCGCGACCAGGGCGTGAGGTCCCCCGACGTCGGGCGGTCCACGCCCAGGTCGCTGACCATCTCGGCGAAGATGTTCTCCAGGCTGCGCGGGGGCTTGACGCCGGGCTGCACCGAGAAGCTCAGGCCCATCGGGTGCCCGGGGGTGGGGTAGGGGTCCTGCCCCACGATGAGGACCTTGACCTCCTGCATGGGGTAGGTGAAGGCGCGCAGCACGTCGGTTCCCGCCGGCAGGTACCCGTTCCCCGCCGCGACCTCCTCTCGCAGGCGGGCGCCGATCTCGTGGATGGTCTGCTCGACGGGCGACAGGGCCTCCGCCCACGAGGGGTGGACGATCTCGGACAGGGGCTTGGGGTCGCTCATCCCGCAAGCCTATAGCCCATCCGCAGTCCGTTCGCGGTCCGCGCTCGTGGCGCCCGCCCGGCGGGTTCCGCGGGTCGCCCGCGCGCGAGGGCGGTTGCCCGGTATTCTCACGGGATGAGCGACTACCAGTTCCCCGACGACGAGTTCGACGCCGCGGACGCCGACGGGCCGGCCCCCGTGGGTGTGCACCGTGCTCAGGTGCCCGCATGGCGCAGCTGGATCCCGCTGCTGGTGGTGCTCATCGTCGTGCCTCTTGTGGCCTGGGGCGCGGTCGCCCTGCTCAAGCACGGGGCCGCGCAGACCTCCGGCGGCTCCGGCAACGGCTCGACCGGCACCGGCGCCGCCCCCGCCCCGGACACCCCCGCCGCCTCCGAGGGCGGCTCCACGCCGGGCGGGGACGACACCCCTGAGCCCGACTCCTCGGGCAGCGCCGACCTGACCGCCGGCATCACCGTGCACAACGGCACCGACGTCACCGGCCTGGCCGGCCGCACGGGCGGCAAGCTCGAGAACGCGGGCTTCACCTCCGTCGTGGTGGCCGACGGGGTGTACACGGAGACCGACCCGGCCACCACCACGATCTTCTACGCGGCCCCGGAGGACGCCGCAACCGCCAAGGCCGTGGCCGATGCCCTGGGCGTGTCCAACGTCGTGGAGTCCGCCGAGGCCACCGGCTCCGACTCCGGCCCCATCACCGTCATCCTGCGCGACGACTATCACGACGACGACCAGGGGTGAGCAGAGTTCCCGGTTCGCTCGCCCGCCGCGACCTTCTGCGCGCCGCCGTGCTCGTGCCCGCCACGGGCGCGGCCGTCGTGACCTGCGCCGCCGTCGGTGCGCGCCCCTGGAGGAGCTCTCCGCCCGCCCTCTTGTCGGAGGGAGTGATTGTCGAGGCCGACGGCGTCGTGCGCGCCCTGCCGCCCGGGCGCACCGCCGACTACGTGCCGGGAACCCGCGCGGCCGCGGCCCCTCAGGGAGCAGTGGCGGCCGCCGCGCAGCAGCGGCGCGACGGCGCCC
>ERZ772964.598-NODE-598-length-15103-cov-24.7924_pt1 | contig 15103 bp, 22 predicted proteins | sample MGYA00580675_ERZ772964 | MGnify/ENA primary metagenome ERZ772964 (study PRJEB29015, sample SAMEA2737941) | human oral metagenome | biome: human oral; feature: human-associated habitat; material: dental | place: China | collected 2139 ... | reverse complement strand
ACTTGAATGGCTAGAATGAGCGACGGAGTGTAGCGAAGGTGGGGAGCTTGTTACGTAGTGATCCTATATTTATCCCTCAACTGCAATACCTCACATATAAAAAGAGCGTGAAGTATTCATTTGCTGCCCGTATTCCGCGCATGCTACAATGACAATATTCACCTAAAAGACGTATTTGCCCGAGCTTTTGCCGGCTCTGGCAAAAGGAGTCGAATTTCTAGTTACCATGATTAAATCCCGCGAGCTCACACCATTTATCGATTCATTGCAGTATTTGTCTGGCAAATACCATCACCGCGAGCCGCGCGAGCTGTACGATTATCGCGGCAGAGAACTGATGTTTGCGGCTACAGGAATTTGGAATCACCCCGTGAAGAATAGTGTCGATTTTGATATAAATTTAGGCGAATACCTCGCGCTCATGCTTGATAACCCGCCGATGACCGACTGGATTGCCGACTGGCATGACAATGTGATGCCGAAAATGTTTGACGAAATGAAACAATACCTAAAAAATGACACTTCAGAACTAACGCCGGAGCAGCTAAGTGACGTCTCTCTCAGTGCCGAGCACCTCGCAAAGTTTTGTCTGCCAGCCGCCGATACCCCAGAAAAGCAGGCGGAGCTGCGGCATGTTTATGAACTAACGCGGGAACTTTTCCTGAATCATATGGAGGCTTTGAGCGAGTCGGCTAGGGAGTCGATTGAAGCTATGGAGCGAGAATATTACAAGCGAGTCAAGGGCTAGTTCTAGTTCTAGTTCTAGTTCTTGGGCAATATTTGGAATAATGCGGCGCCAGAAAGCTGCGGAAGTGATTCTCGTGTGTTTTTAATCCTGCAATATCTTCGCAAAATTACCGGCCTAGCCTCTTGCGCTCCACCCCCGTTTCGTGTTAAAATGCACTAGTTAATATTAAATTCACGAAAGGTGAGAAATGAGTCTGAGTCGAATCGGAAAACTGCCGGTGGTTATTCCGGCCGGTGTGACAATCACGGTTGACTCTGGTGACGTGACCGTCAAAGGTCCAAAAGGTGAGCTCAAGCAGTTCATCACGCCAGCTGTCGAGGTGAAAGTCGAAGACGGACAGGTCACCGTTCATCCCAAGGATGAGTCAAAGACCGCTCGCGCCCAGCATGGTCTGATGCGCGCTCTTATCAACAACATGGTAATCGGCGTCACCAAAGGTTACGAGAAACGCCTCGAAGTCAAGGGTGTCGGTTTCCGCGTGTCGTCGAGCAACAACGAGTTGACGATGAGCCTGGGCTTCAGCCACGAAGTCAAATACAAAGCGCCCGCAGGCGTAAACGTGTCGAACGAAAAGATGATAATCGTCGTCAGCGGCATCGACAAGCAAAAAGTCGGTCAGGCTGCGGCTGAAATTCGCGCGCTCAAGAAGCCGGAGCCGTACAAGGGCAAGGGCATCATGTACGTCGACGAGCAAATTTTGCGCAAAGCAGGAAAGGCAGGTAAGAAGTAATGTCTAACTCACTCGCAAAAAAACTGTTGAACCGCAACTTGCGCAAGTCGCGCGTTCGCGCCAAAGTTAGCGGCACCGCCGAGCGCCCGCGCCTGAGCGTCTACATCAGTAATATGCACGTGTCGGCGCAGCTCATCGACGACGCAGCCGGCAAAACTCTAGCCGCCGCTACGACTGTCGGCGCCAAAGCCAAAGGCACGATGACCGAAAAATGCGCAATTGTTGGTACAGAAATCGCCAAAAAGGCGAAAAAAGCAAAGATTAACGCAGTAGTATTCGACCGCAACGGCCGCCAGTATGCTGGTCGGCTGCAAGCGCTCGCCGAAGCTGCACGCAAGGAAGGATTGGAGTTCTAAATGGCAGAAAAAGCTGCAGAACAAACCACGCCTCGCGCTGACCGCGCCCGCGCTTCGCGGAATGGTCGGCAGAGTCGAGGTGGTCGCCGCGATGACCGGCGCAACCAGCGCGATGACGCGCCGAAAGAATTTGAAGAAGTCGTAATCAATATCGACCGCGTGGCGCGCGTCGTCAAAGGCGGCCGCCGCTTCCGATTCAAGGCGCTCGTCGTCGTCGGTAACCATAAAAACAAGGTCGGCGTTGGCGTCGCCAAGGGTGCGGACGTTCAAGCCGCCATCGCTAAAGCAACCGATGTCGCCAAAAAGCATTTGATTACGATTCCGATTGCTAACGAAACTATCCCGCACGACATGGAAGTCAAGCTCAGCGGTGCTCGCGTGCTGATTAAACCGGCGGCGCCAGGTACTGGTATCATCGCCGGCGGCGTGGTGCGCGCGATTATCGGCGTGACCGGTATCCGCAATTTACTTTCTAAGTCGCTCGGCAGCACGAACAAGGTGAATATCGCCTACGCGACAATCGAAGCGCTCGGCGGTCTGGTACCGCGCGAGCAGTGGGTTGGCGCTAAGCCAAAAGCTGCCAAGACCGCAGCCAAGGAGGAGAAATAGTATGACGAAATACAATGAGCTCCAGGTCAATAGCCACAAAAGCCGTAAACGCGTCGGACGCGGTATTTCGGCGGGCGGCGGCAAGACCGCTGGCCGCGGTACCAAAGGTCAAAACGCCCGCACCGGCAAGAAGCTGCGCAGCATGTTCCAGGGCGGACAAAACGGTATCGCGTCTGCGATTCCGAAAGCGCGCGGTTTCAAGAGCTTGCGCGTGCCGGCGCAGGTGGTTTACCTCGACCGTTTGAATGACCTAAAGGGCGATGTCGACAACTTCGCGCTGTACGAAGCCGGCTTGATTATGACGCCTTTTTACACCGTAAAGGTTATTTCGCGCGGCGACTTTAGCGCGAAAATCACCTTGAAAACTCAAGGCGCGTCGAAAAGCGCTGTTGCAGCGATTGAAAAAGCGGGCGGCAAGTTCGAAAAAGTCGCCACGCCGCTGCAAAAATCGTCCAAACAAGCCGAAGCAGAAGACCAAGCGAAATAGTAATTCCGCTTTCGAGCTATAGTAAAAGCGCTCCTGGTGATACCGGGGCGCTTTTTGCTGGCGGGAACTAAGCTTGCGAGAGCGCTAGGGTGTGAGAGTTTATTCGCAATTACACTAGAAATTTGGCTACCCGCCGCGGCGGCAAAAATCGACGCGTCCAAGCGCTAGAAATTATCAGCTCGGTGTTGTATACTGATTGAGAGATAAACGAATATGAAATTGTTAGCGACTAGAGGGGCTAGATAATGAATTGGAGAATAATTTTCCGCTCGTTGAAAAATAAAGATATGCAGAAACGCCTGGGGATTGTGTTTGGGTTGATTGTGGCGTTTCGATTTTTGGCGCACATTCCGGTGCCGCTGGCTAACCCGACCGAACTGCGCACCGTGATTCAAAGCGTCGTCACTAGCAGCGATTTCGGCGGTTTCCTAAACCTGATGAGCGGTGGCGCGCTTAGCCAAATCAGCATCGTGCTAGTCGGTTTGAGTCCGTTTATCACCGCTAGCATCATTACGCAGCTGTTGACCAAAGCGATTCCGAAGCTGGAGGAAATCCACAAAGACGACGGCGAGTCCGGCCGGCGCAAAATCAACCAGTGGACGCGCGTCATCACTGTGCCGCTGGCGATTGTGCAATCTATCGCGTTTGTTTACATTTTGCAGCAATCTGTACTGGCGGGGTCGTCTACTAGCGCCGGTACGACTTCGGTTTGGCAGTGGGTGATTTCGGTTACCGCTATGACGGCGGGCTCGGTTTTGTTGATGTGGATTGGCGAGCTGATGACCGAGCAGGGTATCGGTAATGGTATTTCGCTCATCATCTTTGCCGGTATCATCAGCCAGCTGCCGAGCACTTTTGGCACGCTTATTAGCTCGTTGTTTAACACTTCCAAAGGGTCGCTCAGTATTTTTGGCTGGTTCAATGTGCCGGTCGACCCGACGACTTTCTGGCTGCTGCTAAGCCTGGGCGCGATTGGTCTGACGCTGCTGTATTTCCTGGTCAAAATCAACGAAGCGCAGCGCGTCATCACTATCAACTACGCCAAGCGCGTGGCGGGCAACACCAGCTATGGCGGCGTGAAAAGCATTTTGCCGATTAAGCTGATTGCGGCGGGCGTGATTCCGGTGATTTTCGCGGTGGCATTTTTGAGCCTGCCGGCTTTTGTCGGGCAGGTCATGAAAGTCATGCCGGGCGCCGACCAAACAATCGCGAACAACCTGGTCAAATGGTTTCAGTCGCCGACCGCTTCGAGTTTTAGCAGCGGCGATTGGACGGTGGCGATTTATCCGGTGCTGTACTTTTTGCTGGTGATTGCGTTCACTTATTTCTACACCGGAATCGTGTTTAACGCCAACGAAATCGCCGAAAATCTGCAGAAACAAGGCGGCTTCATCGCCGGTATACGCCCTGGCGCGACCACCGAAAAATATCTATCGCGCACCGTTAACCGGCTGGTTTTGTTCGGGTCGATAGCGCTCGGCGTCATCGCAGTCATGCCGTTTGCGATTGACTATGTTTTCGCGCAGCTAGGCTTGAATGTTTCCAATTTGTCAATCGGCGGCACCGGGCTGCTCATCGTGGTGACGGTCGGTCTGGAGACGCTGCGCCAAGTCAGTTCGCGCGCGTTGATGGTGACTTACGATGACTTTAGTGTCGATGATTTGGGCGACGATGGCGAGGCTAAACGCGGCAAACGCCGGCTAAAAGTTCCGCGTTTTGCTAGGCGCGCCGCTTAAAACCGCACTGGGCTCCGGGCGCCCCAAATCAAACCGAAACGATTTTCGTAAATTTTACCTGAAAAAATCGTTTACAACTGATGTAAAATACGCTATAATGTATAGCTGTATATCTATGGCGAGTTCCAAGGAAGTTATTAAGTTGCGCGGCAAGGTAGTGGAAGCACTGCCTAATACGCAATTCAAAGTGGAATTGGACAACGGCCTAAGTATTATCGCTCACATTAGCGGAAAAATGCGCAAGCACTACATCCGCCTAGTCCCAGGCGATACCGTGGAAGTCGAGTTGACCCCTTATGATCTCACCAAGGGCAGAATCGTATTCCGCGCACGTGATTAATAACCGAAATCCGGCTTGATATCACCGGATTTCATTAACGCAGGGTTTTTCCTGGAGGAGTTTGTACGCTCATGAAAGTTCGTGCGAGTGTCAAAAAAATCAGCCCTGATGATCAGCTGGTTCGGCGTAAAGGCCGTCTCCGTGTCATCAACAAGAAAAAACCTAAGAATAAGCAAAGGCAGGGTTAAGCATGGCTCGAATTGCTGGGGTTGTTATCCCCGACGATAAGCAAGTGCAGGTGTCGCTGACGTATATTTACGGAATCGGACCGAAGTTTGCACGAGACATCCTTGCGGCGGCTAAAATTGAGCCGACCACTCGGGTGAAAGATCTCACCGAGGCTGAAGAGCAAAAACTTCGCGACATCATCGATAACGATTATGTCACCGAAGGAGATTTGCAGCGCCTGGTGACAAATAATATTAAGCGTCTGAAAGACATTAATGCCTACCGCGGCTTGCGCCACAAGGCTGGTCTTCCGACTCGCGGTCAGCGTACTCGTACGAATGCACGGGCTCGTAAGGGTAAGGCAATCGCCGTGGGCGGCGCGCAACCAAAAGCAGCAAGCAAGACTTGATGAGGAAGGATTAGATTATGGCAGAAGCAAAATCTTCAAAGAAAAAGCAGCGCCGATCTGTTCCGAACGGTCAGCTGCATGTACAGGCAACGTTTAACAACACTATCGTGACGTTCGCCGACAGCAAAGGTAATGTTCTCGCCGCTTCGAGCGCTGGCGCTTGCGGTTTCCGCGGCAGCAAAAAAGGCACGGCTTACGCAGCGCAAATTGCCGCCGAAAAAGCCGCCGAAGCCGCTAAAAGCAGCTACGGTCTGCGCACGGTTGACGTTTTCGTCAAAGGCGTTGGTCTGGGCCGCGACGCAGCGATTCGCGCGCTTAGCACGTTCGACATTACCGTCAATAGTATCAAAGATGTGACCGGCGTACCGCACGGCGGCGTCCGTCCACGAAAGGCAAGGAGGGCTTAAATGGCACGAGACACAAGCCCAATCGTGAAGCAAAGCCGCCGCGAAGGCACCGCGCTTCACCCAAAGGCACATAAAATTCTCGCTCGCAAAAGCGGTATCCCCGGCGAGCATGCTCACGGCCGCCAAGGCAAACAAAGCATGTACGCCCAGCAGCTGCGCGAAAAGCAAAAAGTTCGCCGCATGTACGGCTTGCTTGAAAAGCAATTCGCCAAGCTGATGAACGAAGCGACCCGCAAACCGGGTTTGAGCGGCGAAAACCTGCTGCGTTTCCTCGAGCTGCGCCTCGACAACGCAGTTTACCGCGCTGGTTTCGCGACCAGCCGCCGCCAAGCGCGCCAATTGGTCAGCCACGGACATTTCGAACTCAACGGCCGCCGCGTCGATATTCCATCGATTCGCGTCAAAGCCGGCGACGTCATCACCGTCCGGCCGAAAAGCACCAAATCCGGCTACTTCGCCGCAATCAACGATATCTTTAGCAACACGTCTCAAGTGCCGCTTAGCTGGCTCAAGGGCGATATCAAAAAGCTAAAGATTGAAATCACCAGCGAACCAAAGCGCGAAGAAGCCGAAGCCGGCATCAACGAGCAGCTAATTGTTGAGTACTACTCACGTTAAAAAGGGAGGAAGATTAAAATGTCTAAAGTTATTCACAATCCAGCGCTCGCGAAGATTATCGACAACAGCGAGTTTTCGAGCACTTTCGTCATCGAGCCGCTACACTTTAACTACGGCAATACGCTCGGCAATAGCATGCGCCGTGTGCTGCTTTCGAGCATTCGCGGCGGCGCCGTTGTGGCGTTTCGCATCGAAGGCGCGACGCACGAGTTCACGACTGTTCCGGGTATTCAAGAGGACGTCGTCGATATCACGCTCAACCTAAAAGGCGTTAACTTCCGAATCGCTACCGACGACCCGATTGAACTGCGCATCGAAAAAACTGGCGCTGAAGTTATCACCGCCGGCGATATCGCGGCTCATGCCGACGTCGAGGTGATGAATCCGGAGCACATCATCTGCCATGTTGACGAGCCGGGCAAAACTGTCGTTATCGACTTGGTGGTTGAGTCGGGGCGCGGTTATCAAACTGTCGAAGAGTCGAGCGAAAAACGTTTGCACGGCGACATGATTGCTGTCGACGCGATGTTCAGCCCGGTTACGCGCGTGCGTTTCAAGGTTGACCCGACCCGCGTTGGACAGGAAACCAACCTCGACAAACTCGAGATAACTATCGAAACCGACGGCAGCTTGACGCCGCGCGAAGCTTTCGAAGAAGCGGCCGCGATTCTCGTTAACCAATACACCGCGCTAGCTGGCAGCACGACTGTCGAAGCTGCGCCGGCGCTTGGTACCGAGAAAGAAAACGAATCGGACGGCTTGAGCGCTTCTATCGAAGATTTGGATTTGAGCGCTCGCACTGCCAACGCGCTAGTCAACAACGATATTCGCACGATTCGCGATTTGGTTACGCTCAGCGAGCAAGACTTGCGCGAGCTGAAAGGTTTCGGCAGCAAAGCCCTCGACGAAGTCAAAGATAAATTAGCAGAATTGGAGCTCTAAATGCATCGACACGGATACAAAGGGCGCAAACTGGGACGCGAACGCGACCAGCGCAAAGCGCTTCTGAAGGGTCTAACGACGAGCTTGGTGATGGAGGAGAGTATCGAAACCACCCTCCCGAAAGCCAAAGAGCTCGTGCGCTATATCGAAAAGTTAATTACAAAAGCTAAAAAAGGCGACCTGGCGAACCGCCGCGCCGTTATCGCCGGTCTAAATACGCAAGTTGCCGCCGTCAAATTGGTAGACCAAATCGCGCCGCAGCTGGCGCACCGTACCAGCGGACACGTGCGCGTTGAACGAACACGTTTGCGCGTCGGCGATGGCGCTCAGATGGCAGTCATCGAATTTGTCGACGATTTGCAGGACGCGCCAAAACCAGAAAAGGAGGATAAATAATGAACAAAACATTCTCCCAAAAACCAGCCGACGTATCGCGCCGCTGGGTACTAATCGACGCGCGCGACGCTACGCTCGGTCGTTTGTCGACTGAAATCGCTAAATATCTCATCGGCAAATACAAACCGACCTACACGCCGCACGTTGACGGCGGCGACTACGTCGTAGTCATCAACGCTGCCGAAGTGCCGGTAACTGGCGACAAAGAAACCGACAAAATGTACTACCGCCACAGCGGTTTTCCTGGCGGACTAAAGGAAGCTCAGCTCAAAGAACTGCGCACCAAAAGTCCAGAGCGTATCCTCGAGCTTGCCGTCAAAGGCATGCTGCCGAAGAATAAGCTCGCTGCTGACCGCTTGGCTCGCCTGAAGATTTTTGCCGGTAGCGAACACGCGCACGCCGCGCAAAAACCAGAGAAAGTTGAGGTAAAGTAATATGGCTGAAGCAAAGAAATATCACTACGGTCTCGGTCGGCGCAAAAGCGCAACCGCCCGCGCTCGGCTGTACGCCGGCAAAGGCGAAATCACAATCAACGGCAAAACCGCCGCTGATTACCTGTCGGGTAGCAAGACGCTGCTCGCCGAAATCACCGACCCGCTGGCGCTGGTTGGCAAGCAAAAAGATTTCGACGTCAGCGTACTCGTCAAGGGCGGCGGTCTGAGCGGTCAAGTCGACGCTATCAAACAGGCGATTGCCAAAGCAGTCACTGTCGGCGCGCCAGACTTGCGTGCTCCGCTCAAAAAAGCCGGCTTCATGAAGCGCGACCCGCGCGAAAAGGAGCGCAAAAAATACGGCTTGCGCAGCGCCCGCAAACGCGAACAGTACTCGAAGCGCTAAAAACTCTAGAAAAAAGCTCTCCGCAGCTATTCCTTGCGCGCTTTTCACTAAAAAACCGTCCCTTTTTCCTTCTGAGAAATTGGGGCGGTTTTTTATAGTTTATGGTACAATATACGCATGGCATTATCGCAAAACACTTTCACTTGGTGCACCGGCACATTTCGTGGCGGGTTGCTCCGTGTTTTGTAGATAGATTTCTAAAAATTACCGACCAGCCCGCCACACTTCATGAGGGCTTGGTCGCTCGTCCTCCTCGGGGAGGGGAGCGCCGCACAATCACAAAATACCTGCTATAATAGGAGTTACTTATGACTAAACCAGTTATCCTCACCGGCATTCGTGCCAACAACGACCTGCATATCGGCAACTACTTTGGCGCGATGCTGCCGATTATCGACATGGCGCGCCGCCGTTCGAGTGAATACACCATCAATCTATTCATTCCCGATTTACACAGTTTCACCACGCCTATCGACCACGACCAGCTGTTCGATAGCATCATGAATAATGCCCGGGTTTACACGGCAGCCGGCTTGCCGCTAAATTATGAGGCGATTCAGCTGTACCGCCAAAGTTATGTGCCGGCGCATAGCGAGTTGACGTGGATATTGGATTGCTTCACTGGCTTTGGCGAGATGCGCCGTATGACGCAGTTTAAGGAGAAAGCAAAAGACCTAAGACACGACCCAGCATTCGACGCGCGCCCAGACCTTGAGTATAAGGCGCGCGGAGTTTATTCAAATTACACCTCCGTCGGTCTTTTCAACTATCCCGTCCTAATGGCTGCTGATATCTTGCTTTACAACGCCAAATATGTGCCCGTGGGTGACGACCAAACGCAGCACTTAGAGTTCGCGCGTGACATCGCTGAGCGCATGAACCGCAAGTTTGGCGACTTGTTCGTCGTGCCGGAACCAGTTAGCGAGCAGCATAAATTCTTCGGCAAAGACCAGGGCTTACGCATCAAAGATTTGCAAAATCCAGCCAAAAAGATGAGTAAATCGGACGAAACTGGCAGGGGCGTGATTTTTCTGAGCGACGCGCCAGAGGTAGCTCGCAAAAAGATTATGTCGGCAGCGACCGATTCGGTCGGCAAAGTCAACTACGACAAAGACGCGCAGCCCGGCATCAGCAACTTGCTAGAGATTTTGACGCTTGTACGCCAGGCGAACGGTCGCGAGATGACGCTAGAACAAACCATTAGCGAGTTCACCGGTATGGAGCGCTACGGCGAGTTCAAGAAAATCGTCGCAGATGAAATGGCAGAATTTCTGGCTAATTTCCAGTCGCGGTTGCGCGATGTGGACGACGAAGCAGTCCTGAGAAAGTTAGAATCGTCCGAAATCGCCGCCAATGAAGTTGCGAACCAAACGCTTCTGCGCGTCCAAAAAGCCGTCGGATTGAGGCGCAAATGAAAGTCACCGCGAACGATTTGCTAGCGATTTTGCGCCGCTTTAGAGTCGCCGGCGACGACAATGTGACGCGCCAAATCGACCAAATCAAGCACAGCAACCCCAGTCCAATCAACCAATTAGTGCGCTTCCGCTTCGACCGCAAGTACTTTTTCGCGCTGTTTGACGAAACTGCCGAAGACCGCGAAAATTATATCATGCAGCAAATATTTACCGCAAAAAGCGACGCCGAAGGAGTGCTGCTAAAAAACCCAATCAGCGACCTGACAACCTATAGTTTACCCTTCAAAGGCAAAGATGTTTATCTGTTTCAACAGGTTAGCCGCAAGCGCCGGCTAGACGTCGTGCTAGCCGAACGATACCCGGAGCATAGCCGCAGCACTTGGCAAAAATATATCAAATCTGGTAATATTTCTGTCAATAATAGCCCAGCCAAAAGCCCTAAGCAAGAAATCACCGACGCCGACCACATCGAAATAAATTTGCCGGACGCGGCGGACTATAGCGAGCGGACTCTACCGATTTTATATCTGGATGACGACGTAATCGTCATCAACAAGCCGGCGGGCGTGCTGACGCACAGCAAAGGCGCGCTTAACGACGAGTTTACGGTCGCGGATTTCTTTCGTCGCTACACTACCGTCGGACTCGATACCAACCGTCCTGGCATCGTTCATCGGTTAGACCGCGACACCAGCGGCGTGCTAATCGGCGCGCGCACGCCCGAAGCGTTCGACCGGCTGAAAGCTCAATTTGCCGAGCGCAAAACCAAAAAAACCTACCTAGCGATTACCAGCGGCACGCCGAAGCAGCCGAGCGCCAAAATCGATATTCCGCTCGGGCGCAATCCGGCTCGCCCTAGCACTTGGCGCGCCGACCCGAAAGGCAAGACCGCTCAGACTATCTATCAAACTCTGCAGACGCGCGGCAAACTAAGCCTCGTCGAACTCCGTCCGCTGACTGGGCGCACCCATCAGCTGCGCGTTCATCTGGCACATATCGGCGCGCCGATTCTGGGTGACCGCGTTTACGGCGCGCCCGCAGCGCGGTTGTTTTTGCACGCCTACGCGCTAGAAATTACCATTAGGGCAGGCGAGCGCCGCACTTTTACTGCGCCGATTCCGCCTGAATTTACCGAGCTATTTCCTGGGGCAGGCGATGTCGAAATTGATATTTGAACCGACCGCCAAACGGCAACTCGACGCGCTCGCCGCTAATTTGCCGCAGTCGCTACTGCTGACCGGCAGCGACGGCATGGGCTTACTAACCGCCGCCAAATATGTGGCGGGCGACGCCGCTGCAATCATTCAGCCGACCGACAAAGATGGCAACGCCAGCGCTAGCGGCTCGATTAAGCTCGACTCGATTTTGCAGCTGCGCCAACAATCGCGCGGACGCGCCGCCGGGCGTATGGTTTTCATCATCGACGACGCCGACCGCATGAATCACCGCGCGCAAAACGCTTTTTTGAAATTGCTGGAAGAGCCGGCGCCGCAGATTCATTTCATCTTGACGTCGCACGCGCCGCATTTGCTGCTCGCGACGATTTTGTCGCGCGTCGAGCGCCTCAGAATCAGGCAAATTTCGCCTGAGCAAACGCAGCAATTTCTGCGGCAACTGAAAATTTCTGACCCGCAAATCGAGCAGCAACTGCTGTTTCTGGCGTCGGGAAAACCAGCCGCTCTAGCGCGGCTCGCCAAAAATCCCCCCGAGCTCGAAAAAATCGGTCAAATCGTGCGCGACGCCCAGCAATTTATCCGCGCAGCTGGCTACGAACGCGCCGTAATCGCCGCCCGCTACACCGACCGCTCGAACGCGCTGCAATTTCTATCGCATTGCCTGACGATTTTGTCGAACAATTTGCGCCGCAATCCGTCGCGCGAACTAATCCGCCAAAGCGAACAAATCGCCGAAACTTACCAGCGTATCGCCGCCAACGGAAATGTCCGGCTGCAGCTCATCGCGCTTGCGGTGTGATGTGGTATAATTAGGGTATGTTTGGACTACTTTTTGTCGTCGCAGTTGGAGTGTTTACGCTGTGGTACACGCAGTCGCCCAGCGAAGCTACCAAAAATCTCCCGCAAAAATTATCAGACAAACTAGATAAGTTGTGGGAAATTGCTCAAGATTCGCTCAAAACGCAGCGTTATTTACGCGCCGAAAAGGCTTTGCTAACGATTTTGCGCATCGACGAGCGCAACGCAACCGCCTACAACCGCCTAGGGATTTTGTACGCCAAACAGCGCGCCTACAGCGATGCGATTGAGTGCTTCGAAATCGCCCAGAGCCTAGAGCCGAGCGCTTCGAGTTTGCACAACGTCGGCTTGATTTACTTCGAAACCGAAAATTACGAAAAAGCGGCGCTGGCATTCGAGCAAGCGCTCACTATGGAAGAAACCGTCGCGTCACGCCACATCGCCTACGCGAAAGTCCAAGAAAAACTCGATCGGCCAAAAAGAATGATAGAGCACTTAGAGCGCGCCGTTGAATTAGAGCCGAGCGTACAGAGCTTCAACATCTTAGCGGACGCCTACAGCCGCACCGGCGAAAACGAAAAAGCCGAAAATCTGCGCCGGCGAATCGAGCGCGCCATCAACAGCCAAAACCCGCCCGCCAGGCGAATCAAACAGCCGCGCCGCGTCGCGATGTAAAAAACTTGCCTTCGCCGAGTAAATACGCTACACTATTATCTGAGCTTTCAGCTAGTACCTTTCTATTTCGCGCCGACTTAGCTCAGCTGGTTAGAGCAGCTGTTTTGTAAACAGCAGGTCCTCGGTTCGAATCCGAGAGTCGGCTCCAAACTCCTTTGCCGGAGTCGTCTAGTGGCAATGACAGGAGACTGTAAATCTCCCGCTTTTTAGCTTCGTAGGTTCGAGTCCTACCTCCGGTACCAAATTTGATTCTCAAGAATTTCGCCCCTGTTAGATAGGGCGATTTTTATATCTTTCTATTGACTAACTACGTAATCTGTGATATTATATAAGCATGGTATCAATTTTTCAGCAAATTCTCGCGCAGTGGAATTCTGACAAAAATCAGCGCACGAAATTGCAGCGCGCCTACTTCATGCTGGTGATTTTACTCACGCTGACAGCCGGAGCGCTCGCCGCCGTAAATGCCGAACTGAGCCGCAGCGTCGTGACGGCAGCTGCGTTTTTGCTGGCTGTGTACACTGTAAATGGCGTCGCCTGGCTGTTGCTTGATTCGCTAGTCTCGCCCAAATTGCCCGAGCTAAAAACCAAGCCAGAGCGCACCAGTCGCAAAAAGTAGCCCGCCGCGACAAAATTTGCCCGTCAAACCCTACCGCAGCGAAGCGCTTCATGCTATAATGCGGTAGTACACGCGCCGCGATAGCTCAGCTGGTAGAGCGCATCCATGGTAAGGATGAGGTCCCGAGTTCAAGCCTCGGTCGTGGCTCCAGAATTGTACAAACTCTACACTCATCGCCCGGGAAGGGCGATTTTATTTTTAATCGCAAAGAGTTTTCTGGCAGCAACAATTCTCATCGAAAGCTGCAGCAATTTTTACTATACCTACTGCGCCAATCCGCGAAAAGTGCTACAATGAAAGTAATGAACCAGCTACACGCCGCAAGAATCATCGAGAAGGTCGCCGCTAGCTTGTCTGCGGGTTTGACGATAACGCCAAGTCCGCAATGTAAATCAATATCACTAACCAAGGGGATTAAAAATGAATAAAGCACTTGTAGTATTCTTTTCGCGTGCCGGCGAAAATTATTCAGTTGGCGATGTTGCAACGGGAAATACAGAGCGCATGGCGAAAGTTATCGCCGAAACAACCGGTCTAGAGACTTTCAAAATCGAGCCTGCCAGCGCATACCCGTCAAAGTACAGCGACTGCACAGCTCAGGCGGACAGGGAGCGCCGCGAAAATGCACGCCCGGAATATATCGGCGACATCGAAAACTGGGACGATTACGATACGATTTATTTCGGCTATCCGATTTGGTGGGGCGACCTGCCGATGGTCGTATATAACTTCATCGAGCAGCACGACTGGGATGGAAAAACCGTAATACCGTTTAATACGCACGAAGGATCTGGTTCGGCTGGGTCTTACGATAAGCTTGCCGAAAAAATGACCGGTGCGACCATAAAAGACGGCTTAGCGATAGCTGGTCATGACGTCGATAACTCGACGGAGAGAATTAGTTCTTTTGCGAAAGACGAGGTGCCCGGATCTAACTAACGGACTAACGAAAGTACAATAAGACGTCCGCCTTCGTTGGCACGGACAAATAGACTCTATTGTAATCCTCGGCGGAAAAATCTGTATACCACGGAAGCACTTCTTGATGTGGTCGAAAAATCTACTAGTTGAACACCAAAAAGGAATTTTTTAAGTAAACGCTACCTCTAGCTGTAAAGGTTGTGGGTTAGGTTAGAAATGCTTATGCTTGTATTTATATTCAATTACTGATATATATATCAGCTTTTGCTCAAAGTTTTGTCTAGGGGCGAAAGTCGCCTTTTAGCTTTGGGTAGGCTTTTCCAGGAGGAAAAATGTCCGCCGACCAGAAGAAAATTGAAGAGCTTGAGAAGAAAGTTGAGATACTTGAAAAGAAGCTCAGTAAGACGGAGGGGAAACTCAGGAGAACCAAAGCAAAGCTAGAGAACGAAAAGAGAGAGGATGGCGCTGCGCTATGCGCTAGGTAGATTACCTAGCTAGTAGATAGCGCACCGCACCTCCACCCGCCGAAAATAGCTCGCTGGAACTGCGGCTCAATCTGATCGAGAACCGATGTTCTCTAGGATTGGCGACAATCCGCATTCAGCTTGAGCTTCGTTTCGGCGGGCTATTTTCTTTGGTTTGTCGAATCACCCCAGTTTGCCCTTACTCTCCCACATACATCTCGAACATCTAAACGCTAACTCAACCCCCAAAGTC
>ERZ772964.594-NODE-594-length-15166-cov-20.496_pt1 | contig 15166 bp, 9 predicted proteins | sample MGYA00580675_ERZ772964 | MGnify/ENA primary metagenome ERZ772964 (study PRJEB29015, sample SAMEA2737941) | human oral metagenome | biome: human oral; feature: human-associated habitat; material: dental | place: China | collected 2139 ... | reverse complement strand
AGCGGATGGCTGTTAACCATTAGGTCGCTGGTTCGAGCCCAGCTGCCGGAGCCAAATTGATAGATAAATTGCCTGGTATACCGGGCAAACGGCCTCGACAGGTTAAGTCAAGGCCTTTTTAAATAGATTTTATAAATAGTTTTACTATTGCAGCAAACATTAGGGTAAGCGTGTAATTTTCGTTGTATTTTATACGATAATACTTGAAAAAATTGTTAAGTAATGCTAGCATAAAAGCGTAAACTAAATTAAAACACAAATGTGTACAGGAGAAAAACAATATGGGTGTTCCCTATGTCAAATTGGCTAGTGCTGTGTCAGTGGCAGCTGTTGTTGGCGCAGTGGTATTTAACGCGCCAGCCAATGCTGCGCCGACTGCATTCACGTGGACGGGCGCTGCTGGCGACCACAAAATGTCAACTGCTGGCAACTGGAAAGACGGCCAAGTACCAACAGAGGGCGCTAAGCTGGTATTTACATGTGCCAACGGAGCTAGCGAGACAATTCAGAATGATTTGAATGTTGCTTTGTCAGGCTTGGATGCTCAGAAAATGAACAATGTCACTGCTAGCCAGACATGCGCTAGCTATACGATTGATACGCTGAAATTTACACCGGATGCTGAGTTTAGCGGCGGTCATACTAGCGCTGATAATGAAGAGGGTAAGATTCCTAATATTTACGTTACAGGTGCTGTTACTGGCTTGTCAAACTTGAAATCTAACGGGTTTGACGGCAAGTTCACTAGCGGGCCGACGATTAACCGTTTTGAGGTCGCTAATAGCGGATGTAATAATATAAGTTACTATATAAATGCTCCAGAGAAAGTTGTTGGCGAAAACGCTAGCGTACCGCTAGAAGGTGCTAATAACATTACAGTTAAAAGTAGTGGCGAGCTAGGAGTTAAATATGCTGATAACGAAACAAGCGCCAGCAAAATTACTTTCGAAAACGGCGCGATGATTTCCCATGGAATAAGTTGTTTTGGCTCTGGTGGCGGTTCTTCAAACGTGACAACAGTTCTATCTGGCGACATTGTACTCAATGGCAATGTTGAATATAAATTACTTTCGAATGTGACAGTGAAGATTACCGGCAAGCTCAGTGGCCCTGGTAAACTGGTTGCTCACAAGGATAACAAGGGTACTCTGCTAGTCGAATCTTCGGACAACACTAGCGGTACGCCGAATGGCCAGCACGGTAATGCCCACGAAGCTAAGCTGATAAAATTGGACGGTGATAAACCTAATGAGTCGGTAAGCGTTAGAAAGGGTGAGACAGTCTTGCTAAACGGCAGTCGTTCTGACGTTTATGTCGATGAGGGCGGTGTATTCGGCGGCAATGCTACGGTAAAGAGTCTTAGTGTGGCAGGTGTCGTTGCTCCAGGTAATTCGCCAGGTAAGATTACTGTACTGAATAGCTTTTCTATGCAGGGTACTGGCGTATACAAGGCAGAAATTCTAGACAAAGATCATTATGATCAGATTGTTGCGCAGAGCGTCCAGCTTAGCAACGGTGGTAATTCTTCGAAATTAGAGCTGGTATATCTGCCTGGCGGTACCATCAAGAAGGGTGATACCTTTACGATTATCAACAATAACGGTAGCGCTCCGGTTCAAGGGACATTCAATGGTTTGCCTGAAGGTGCAGAGTTCGCTGTGGATGGCGCAACCTTCAAGATTAGCTATGTCGGCGGCGATGGCAATGACGTTGTGTTAACGGCGCAGAATGATTCGACAGGTCCGAAAGCTCCAAATACGGGCGGCGAAAATGTAGCAGTTAATTTGGCTGGAACTATCGTTGGTGTGGCTTCGGCAGCAATCCTGCTATTCATGGCAAAACGAAAGAGTTTTGGCAAGAAATAACCAAGACTTATAACGATTAAGATTGGAGGCAGGCACGCCGTAAGCGGTTTGACGCGAGGCGTGCCTGTTAGCTATAATGAAGCAAGCAATGACGCAAAGAGAACGAGTTGCTCGTAGTCTGGAGGTACTGCCAAAAGCACGAGGCCGGGTAGTCGTACCGCGGCGCAGATTGGCGGATGATGTTGTAGCGGGCGCTGCTAGCCAGCCGAGTATGAAGCGAATTATGGATATCGCAGTGCAGCCTGCCTCGCCAAGTCCAAAAGAGCAGTCTCTCCAAAACAAAAAACCTAGAGATTATACGAGAATTAATAGAAAGCTGGCTCGGACAGCTCGCTTGCTTATTATTTATGAAAAACTAACAGCTGCTAGCCAGATGGGCGGCGAAAAACGCTCCACCAAGCGGCGCTTAAAAGAAGTTATGAGCGGTAATTTTCGCAAGAAATTATCTGGTGTTGCGGCGTCGATTCTCTTACTGGTTTCGGTATATTCACTAGTGGACTCTTGGCTGTTAAATAATCGGATAAAAGATACTGTAAATACAGCGACGGTGGCTGCACGCAGCGATGACCCGAATGATCGACGAAGCAATGAAGGTAAAGACGAAACAAAAGTTTCTGGCGACGCCATCGCTAAATACAAGGTAGCTGCAGATTTACCGAGAGTGATTACTATTGAGAAGTTAGGGGTTAAAGCTCGGGTGCTGCCGATGAGTGTTAATGCTGACGGTTCAATGCAATCACCTGTCAATATCTTTGATACAGGATGGTATACTGGCAGCGTCAAGCCGGGGCAGCCGGGAGCATCTATTATTATTGGCCACGCATCTGGTATGACTTTGGGTGGAGTTTTTAATAAACTAGAGTCGCTAAATGTCGGCGATACAGTCAGTGTTGAACGCGGCGATGGCCAAATGTTGCGCTACCAAGTAGTTAAAAAACAAATAATAAAGCTATCTGATGTTGATATGAATAGTTTTATGCGTCCAGCTGATGGTGTGTCTGAAGGCTTGAATCTGATGACTTGCGCTGGGGAGTGGATAAAAAACTCGCAAACTCGCGATCACCGGGCGATGATATTTACCAAGCGAATATGATTAAACTAGTTGACTGTGTAAATGTAAATAATACAATGTAAAAACCTTGACTAGCACTATATATTGGGTGTACATTTGTATGTAAGCACTACATATGGTGTTTTCGTAAAACAAATACACGATTAAGTGTCGCTCCTTAGGGGTAGATCCGGAGCGTTTTAATGATGCATTCAGGAGGGTAATATGTATCAAACAATCAAAAAGCGCGACGGCCGTAAAGTGAAGTTTGACGCTTCCAAGATTACTAAAGCGATTGCTCGAGCTGGTGCTGAAACTGGCGAATTCGACGAAAAAGCCGCTGCTAAACTTACCGATAAAGTACTTAAACAGCTAGAAGCTCGCCAGACGCGTCTCGTGCCGGGTGTTGAGGAAATCCAAGACATCGTCGAAGACACGCTGATTGATTCCAAGTTTAAGAAAACTGCCAAAGCCTACATTATCTACCGCGACCAGCATAAAAAACTGCGGGAAATTACGTCTAATGCGCACGTCGATTTGATCGATAAGTACGTCAATAATCTAGACTGGAAAGTCAAAGAAAATTCCAACATGGGTTACAGTCTGCAGGGCTTGAATAATTACGTTTCGGCGGAAATCACCAAGACTTACTGGCTGGATAAAATCTATTCGCCGAAAATCGGCCGGGCGCATAAAGAGGGTGATTTGCATATTCACGACCTCAATTTGCTGAGTGTTTACTGTGTTGGCTGGGATCTGATGGATTTACTGCGCCAAGGCTTCACTGGCGTTAAAAACAAAGTTGCTTCCAAGCCGGCTAAGCATTTCCGCTCGGCACTGGGCCAGGTAGTAAACTTCTTCTACACTTTGCAGGGCGAAGCGGCTGGCGCTCAGGCATTCTCTGATTTTGACACGCTTTTAGCGCCGTTCATTCGCGCTGATAAGCTGAGCTATGACGAGGTCAAGCAAGCGCTGCAAGAATTCGTCTTTAACGTTAACGTGCCAACGCGCGTTGGTTTCCAGACGCCGTTTACCAACATCACGCTTGATCTGGAATGTCCGAAGCACATGGCTGGCAACCCGGTGATCATCGGCGGCGAGATGCAGGATACCAACTACGGCGATTATCAAGAAGAGATGAACATGCTTAACAAGGCGCTGCTGGAGGTGCTGTCTGAGGGCGACGCCAACGGCCGGGTCTTTACCTTCCCGATTCCGACAGTCAACATCACCAAAGATTTCAACTGGGATAATCCGGTTATTGAAAATCTTTGGGAGGCTAGTGCCAAATACGGTATTCCGTACTTCTCGAACTTTATCAATTCCGACATGGATCCAGAGGATGCGCGCTCAATGTGCTGCCGCCTGCGCATCGATAATCGCCAGCTGGAGTATCGCGGCGGCGGCTTGTTTGGTTCAAATCCAATGACCGGCTCGATCGGCGTGGTGACGATTAACCTGCCGCGCTTGGCGCTGAAATCGAAGAACGAGAAAGAGTTTTTCAAGGGCTTGGGCGAATTGATGGATATGGCGCGCGACAGCCTGGAGACCAAACGCAAGGTGTTGGAGCAGCTGACCGATTCGGATATCAGCCTGTATCCGTACACCAAGTTTTATCTGCGCGATATCAAAAAGCGTTTTAATGAATACTGGAAAAATCACTTCTCGACCATCGGGCTGATCGGTACTAACGAGGCAGCGTTGAATTTGCTGGGCGTTGACATTGGCACTGAGAAGGGTAAGGCGTTTGCCGAGAAAACACTTGACTTCATGCGCGACCGTCTGGTGGAGTATCAGAAAGAAACTGGCAATAATTACAATTTGGAAGCAACGCCGGCTGAGGGTACAACCTACCGTTTGGCTCAAATTGACAAAGCCAGCTTCCCTGATAGAGCACACTTTGCCAATGGTTTGGGTGCGGCGGTCAAGCATCCGTTCTACACCAACTCCAGCCACTTGCCGGTCAATTACACCGACGACTTGTTCGAGCTGATGGATTTGCAGGATAATCTGCAAACCAAATACACGGGCGGCACGGTGATTCACTTCTTCCTGGGCGAGCGTATGGATGATCCGCAGACGCTGAAAAAACTAGTCAAAACGATTTGCGAAAATTACAAATTGCCGTACTTTACCTTCACGCCAAGCTTCTCGATTTGCACCAATCACGGCTATATCGTCGGAGAGCATCCAGAGTGTCCGAATTGCGGCGAAGCGACTGAGGTTTACTCGCGGGTAGTCGGTTTCTTGCGTCCGGTTGCTCAGTGGAACAATGGCAAACAAGCTGAATTTGACATGAGGGAGCATTATGACGATGCCGCCGAACATCAGCGAGCTTGCGCCGTCGCTGTCCCAGCTTAGGGTGGCGATCGGCGGGATTCAGAAGCTGTCGCTGGTGGACTATCCAGGACACGTGGCGGCAGCACTGTTTCTCTCGGGCTGTAATATGCGCTGCGGCTATTGCCATAATCCGGAGTTGGTACTGCCCGAGCGGTTGGCGCCGAGCATCCCGGTTGAGGAGGCGATGATTTTTCTGAAATCGCGTGTTGGTCGGCTAGACGGCGTGGTGATTTCTGGCGGTGAGCCGACGGTCAACGAAGATCTGCCGGTGCTTTGCCGGATGATTAAAAAGCTGGGTTTTGATGTCAAGCTGGATACTAACGGCACGCATCCAGACATGGTGCGCGGTATGGTTGAGGAGGGGACGATTGACTTCATCGCCATGGATGTCAAGGGGCCGCTGGAAAAATACGTAGAGATTGCGGCGCGGCCGATTGATCTGGAGGCTATCAAGGAGAATGTGCGGCTGATGATTGACTCGGGGATCGGTCATGAATTTCGAACGACCATCGTCCGTGAGCAGCTGGAGGTGGCGGATTTTGAAAAGATTGGCGAGCTAGTCAAAGGCGCCAAGCGATTTGCCTTGCAGCATTTTCGCACCGGCACCACCATTAGCCCGAAATTTGCCAACTACCATACCTTTACTGACGAAGAATTTAGAGCCGCTCAAAAAATAATGGAAAGGTATGTCGAAGAATGCGTGATTCACTAACTGTCGAAATTGTGCGTGTGCGCCAGGAAAATCCTGAGGTGACGACACTGTATTTTGCGCGGCCGTTTGACTTTATGGCGGGGCAATATATCACGGTGTTTATTGAGGGCAGCCAGGTGCGCGAAGGCAAGGCCTATAGTATTTCTTCGCGCCCACACGAGGACTTAATGTCGATTACCGTGAAAGATGTTGGCGGTGAATTCTCGAGCTATTTGTGTTCGCGCCACATTGGCGATACGCTGCACATTAGCCAGGCATACGGTGATTTCAATCCGCAGACCGAGCGGCCGCTAGTCGGCATCGCGGCGGGGTGCGGGCTGAGCCCGATTTGGAGTATTTTGGCGGACGCCCAGCAGCCGACTTTTCTCTATTTGAGTCAAAAATCGCCAGAATATATGGTTTTCTCGGAGGAGTTGGCGGTCTCATCCATCCAGGTCAATAAGTTTAGCACCCGCCAGCAGGTTGAGGAAAAGAACGGCTGGCGGAATGGGCGGTTTGAGGTGGCGAAAATCGTCACTGAAACGCCGGACGATGCGCACTTTCTGGTCTGCGGCAGCTTGCCGTTTGTGCGCGATGTTTGGCAAAAACTAACCGCCGCTGGTGTTGATGAATCACATATTTCAACGGAGACATTTTTTGAGCAATGATTGGGGAGGCGACTACATTAGAATCATCACCGGCAGGAATTGACGGTGATGGTTTTGATGTGTTTGCGTCGCTGAGGGGCGGTGTTGAGAGTGACAATTTTTCGTCTGGTGCTGGCGAAGCAGGTGGTGCTGATACAGATGAAGCGGTAAGCGGCCTTGATCTAGTAGCGGTGGCTGGCGGCAAAGAAAAGCTCGACACCACGATGAGCGATACAAACAGTAACAATAGCTCAGAAATATCGACACCAGTTGGCCCCGATTTGTGTGAAAAATTTGGAACGATCGCCTGCGTTGGTTGTGATTTTGCGCTATTGTGCGCCGAGCGTCAGGCGGCGATGGTGGCAAAGAATAACGAGAGTCAACCAACGGAGCAACTCAGCACCCTAGAGAAATTACTCCGAGAAGACGACGCGCCGGGTGAGATTGTCTGGGCGCAGCCTACGCCAGATGATGATGCTAGTAGAGAGCAGCTGCTAACTGCCGAGGAAGAACAGTCAATAAACGATAGCTCAAGCGTATTTGAACCTGAACCTAAGCCTAAACCCGAACCCGAAGAAAAACAACCGCTATCAGACACTCAACCATCTCCTCGGCTGTCTAACAAGCAAAAGGAAGCAGCTGCGGCGCTGCCTCAGGCTACAGATGACGACAGTGCTAATCTTGAGGCCAATTCCAGTTCGGCTGTTAAAGCATCGAAAGAGCCTCATACGCAAATCTACAGCGATAATACCGATGAGCACATCAAACAAGATGAATTACCGCTAGCAGCAGACCGTGCAGCGGATGACTCGGATAAGCTTATTAATCAGCGAACAGCAACAGTACGTCGTGCTACCCAAACAGCTCAGCGTTCAAACAAACATGCCGACCAGGAGGTGCCGTCAGCTGTTAATACAACTGAACGAATCTCGTCAGTTAACACTCATCAGGCGATTGAAATACCTAAGCCAGAAGATACTGGCAGTGCTGCTGCAGCAACTCGCTCTCAGAAAGAGCCAGTGATAGAAAAAGTATCAAGCACGCTAATTGATGCTAATGATACTTTAGCCGACAACGGGATTTCTACTGCGGTCGACAGAGTAGACAATAGGCAAGAGCTACCAATCCTAAAGCCAAAATCTATTGGCGCTGATAACGATAATCTACTTAAAAAAACTACTCCCAAAAATATTATAACTAAGCCTAAAAGTGATTCATCAACAGATTTTGAAGTCTCAGCTGAGATGTCTTTAGAGTTTCAAAAAACTCCGTCGATAGATAAGCAAAACCCGTTAGCTGACGATAAAAAGGATAATATTAGCTCTCCTTCCGCGGTTGAATCTATTGATTATTTCAAAAAAAACCTGTCGGAAACTCGACCGGTAAACGCTGTACAAAATACATCAGATGGAGAGGATTCAGCCGCAGAGCTTGCCGAGAAGGGAAGTGCGTCGTCAAAAAAAGCAGTTGTTAAAAATCCTAACATACATTACAGCGATAGTGCGTTTAATCAGACAAAGCAGGTAGAAACGGTTGTGAATACTCCTGCTGTAAAATTGCCCGCAGAAACTGCCGGTTGGGCTAGCGAAAATGAAGTCTTTGTAGTTGACCGGGAAGAAACTTTTGCTAATAACCATAGAGACGAGTCTATGCAGCGTGAGGCAGTATTAATAGATAGCGATAATGACTTGCCGACTTTACCACAGAACGAACTAACGCCAAAAGTTGATATTGAGCAAGACCTGGAGCCGAAAAATACTACTGAGATAAATCTTCAATTGCGTTCTGACTGGTCCTCTGAGCGATGGCCAAAATTGGATGAGACGGTAAATCTAGTGTTGCCGCCGAGCGGGTCTTTAAAATCTGAACTATTATCTAAACTGGATAAGACATCGAACAGCCTGCAAGAACATGACGAGACACAAACCTCTGAACTATGGACTAAGCCGGATGAGGCGTCAAACCGATTGATTAATCAAACGGACTTTGAAGACGACAAACCAGTACGTCAAAAAACCCAACAAACAAGAATTATACAGCCAAACGAACATGAAACTATATACGTTGATTTGAGGAATGAGCATGCTAGCAGCGAGGTAGACAGTCTGCACAGCCAACCAACTGCGGACTATACGGATCAAATAGAAATGAATAATGACAATGACCTGGATTGCCAACTAAATGATAATAGCGGCAGCCAGGCGGAAAAACTACATAAGGTTGCTTTTGCTCATCCCTTAGCGGCGTTATGGACTGATGATAGCCGGCTAAATCCAGAAAATAATAAAATCTCAAATGGTAGCAGTACCAGTGTTACCTCGTGGTTGACAAAATTGGTTGGTGCAGTAGCAGTTTATGTGGCTTGCAGTAGGCGAGAAAGTACGCTTGGTGTTTCTAATTAGACATTGGAAAAACCTTAAGTTATAATAAATATATGTCCTGTGATGGTACGCCACCAGTGAATACACCAACTATTTTGAATTTTAGCGCCCCTTGGGCGCTTTTTAATTGCGAGGAGGTATAGTATGAGTAGCAATAAAAAGGTTAACCTCAAAAAAGTGATATTATCTGCAGCTATTATTCTGCTGACTTTAGCAGGAGTGTTGGTTTATGTGTTGTCTTGGCAGGGTGATACGAAGGACATTGAGGCGGTGGCGGATAGTTTTAAGCCGTTAGATGGTTGGCAACAAACCGACTCTAGAGTAGTCCCGCCAAGATTTTTATGTTTCTCAGGAGCTTGTCCAGAGGCGTCTAAATCTTGGACTATAAAGGATAAAATTACGCAAAATAGCGTTAAGAGGTTTATCGGAAATTCTTCAGATATTAATAGAAACCATAGCAGGTGCGTGGATTATGATGATAGTAAAGTTTTAGACTCGTGCGAATACGTCGGAGAGAGAGGGGATTATCAGTTTAGCATAATGATTGATTACAACAATTCAACCAATAGTACTGAAGTATATTTATTTATAAGAAGAAAGGGCCAAATTTATGATTAAGCAAAAAGCATTAATTTATGTGGTATCTTTAGTAACTATAATTGCTAGTGTGTTCGTCTTTGATGCTAGAGTTATGGCGAAGAAGGTCGATGATAAATGTACACTAGTTACAACTATATTCGCTCGTGGTTCTGGGCAAGGATTTAATGCTAAAGAATCTTTAACTTTCCGCACACAGCTAGAAAGTAGAGTAGATAAAAAACAGTTAAACTTCTACGAACTTGGTAGTGAAAGCTATGGCGGCAATCAATATCCAGCGGTTGATGTCAGTAATGTCTGGAATGGCAATGCTATTGGCGCCAAGCTTAGTGGTGGTATGGGAAACACTTACGGCAAAAGCGTGAAAGAAGGTGTCGCAGAATTGCGCGCTTATCTAGATGCTCGCCATCGAAAATGTCCTAACGAATTTTTCATTCTGGGCGGTATTTCACAGGGTGCGCAGGTAGTTGGCCAAGCATTGCCAAATATCTCGTCTGGCGTCAAGAATAAAATAGTCTTTAACATGCTGTTTGGCGATCCTAAATTATATTTGCCAGAGGGCGAAGGGATATTTCCGCCAGCTTGTCGTAACGAGAAATTATCAGCTTATCGGCGCGAAATTGCTAATTGCCATGTTGACAACGGCGCACTTGGTGCCCGAAAACCGTTTTTGCCGAGCGAAGATAACTCAAAAACTGGGTTATGGTGTCTAGCTAACGATTACGTTTGCGGTAGTTCAAAATTTGTTTGGGACGTTGAGGGTCATGGTAAGTACGCCAATTCCAATGGACCGATTGACGACGGTGTTCGCGAAGCGGCCAGCCGGTTAAAAAAGGTTATAAAGACTGCTCCTACTCCACAAAGCGATACAAAGATCAATGACAAACCTATAAACAATAATATGGGCACAACTGGAACTGACGTGGTATTTGTTTTGGATACTACTGGGTCAATGTCGCCATATATTGACCAGATGAAAACATTTATTAGAAATTATAGTTCAAAAATCAAAGAAATGAACGGACGAGTTGGGCTGGTGGTGTATCGTGATGCTGGTGATGAATATACTGCCAAGAAATTATCAGATTTGCAGTCAGATACTACCGACATGCTTGGTAAGCTTGAAGATATCTCTATTGAAGGTGGTGACGATGATCCGGAGGCGGCGCTGCATGCTAGTATGGTGGCCATGAACGAGATGAAGTGGCAGAAGGGAGCGACAAAAGCAATCATTCTATTGACTGATGCCGGCTATCATGAGCCAGATAAGGTTGATGGTTCGACGCTGGCGGCTGTGGCTAAGCGTTCGTTGGAGATAGATCCAGTCAATATTTATCCAGTTGTAGAAAAACACCTGGAAGGTTCGTATGAGGATATGGCCAGCCAGACCACTGGCCAAGTAATTGTTAGCGGTGGTGAAAATGACACCATTGCTGCGCTAAGTAAAGCCTTAACTAAAATTAAGAATCGTCCGAACGCCAAACTGAAAATTGGCGAATATTATGCGGAGGTTGGACAGAATATTACCTTTGATGCCGGTGATTCGTACGTAGTTGATGGTAGTATCACAAAGTACGAGTGGGATTTTGATGGTGATGGTAAGATCGATCAAACGACAACAAATCCGGTTGCCAGCCATGTATATAATGAAAAGTTTGATGGCATCATGCAAGTGCGAATGAGCGCTAGCAACGACACAGTGTCAAACATATCGGCGCCTGTTAAAGTTGGTATAAAACCTAATTTGCCTGTTGGTCCTGGAGCGCCTCAGGTTTTGGCAAAAATTATTGAGCGAAACGGTAATAAGGCGACAATTCGGCTAAATTGGCAGCCAGTTGATGAGCTGTCTTCGCGCTGGTTAGTTAGCCTAGATGATACTAACCTTGGTTACACGGTTGGCGAACAACGGCAGCTTGATATTACCGATGTAGACGTATCGACGAGCAGAAAAGTCACGGTGACAGGCATCAAAGCTGACGGTTACGCTGGCAAGCATGCGACCGTACAAGTTGATAACGAGATACCTGCGCCTAACCCTGAAGGGCCAACCTCTCGGCCATGTCCTTATAAAATTAGAGTAGGTTTATTTACGATAGCCTGCCGTTACCAAAAGGTAACGTTTGGCGGCTGGTCATTTTATTGGATGGTTTGGTATATCGTTAGAAGTTAAGTATGTATAGAGCGGTAATAATTTCATTAGCATAGTATAATTTTATATATGAAGCTGTCTGACCGCCATCCCAACGACCGTCCCCGCGAGAAGTTGGCGCGTTACGGTACGGCGCGGCTGAGCGATTTGGAGCTGTTGATGGCGATTATTGGCAGCGGTAATAAACAGGCGGATGTTGGCAAGATTGCACGCGAGGTGCTGAAAATTTTGCGTCAAAAAGGCGGTGATGTTTTGTATGATGATCTGCGCGGCGTGGTCGGCTTGGGTGAAGCGAAAATCCCGGTGATTCTGGCGAGTTTGGAACTGGCGCGGCGGTACTTACTGGATAGCGACCAACCAATCATCGACAGCCCGGAAAAGGCCGTCGAGCTGCTAACCGACATTCGCGACAAAAAGCAGGAATATTTTGTCTGCCTGACGCTGGACGGCGCGAATCGTTTGATTGCCAAGCGGGTGGTGACTATCGGCACCCTGACTGCCAGCCTGGTGCACCCGCGCGAGGTCTTCGCCGACGCCATCGCCGACCGTGCTGCCAGCATCATCGTGGCGCATAATCATCCGAGCGGGAGTATGAGACCAAGCCAGGCCGACATAGAAACGACCAATCGGCTCAAACGTGCCGGCGAACTGCTTGGCATACCTCTTATGTCTCATTTATTAATCACCAAGCAATCCTTCCGAACCATCGATTAGAAAAATGTTATAATAACTCTGATGATTAACTCTGATTATCAGGCAAAGTATATTGCCCATGAGCTTGAGCGCGTCTATGCTAACGATGACGTTGCTAAGTTGTCGGGCTTGATGTTTGATGCTCAGATTATCCCGACACCGCACCAAATTGACGCGGCGCTGTTTGCATTAAACTCACCAATGGCTCGCGGTATTATCTTGGCGGATGAAGTCGGCCTCGGTAAAACTATTGAGGCAGGTATCGTTATCATGCAATACTACTCGGAACGCAAACGAAAGATCCTGATTATTGCGCCGTCGAGCTTGCGCCAGCAATGGGCGCAGGAATTGCAAGAAAAGTTCAATTTACCAGCAACCGTTGTCGACGCTAAATGGATTAAGTCAAAAGGGACCATCAAGAAAGACGGTATTTATATCTGTTCTTACGAATTTGCAAATCGCCATTCAGAAAAGCTATCGAATGGTTGGGGTTTATTGGTTCTTGATGAGGCGCATAAGTTAAGAAATTTCTATAATAACCAAAAAGGTATTGCCAGCGCGGTCTCTGGTATCGCCAAAGGTTCCGAAAAATCGCTGCTCCTCACAGCCACGCCTCTGCAGAATAGACTTGAAGAATTATACGGCTTAGTGTCGGTTGTTGACCCTAAATATTTTTATAAGCTTGATGTTTTTCGCCAACGCTATATTAAGTCAAATCATCCGTTTGCACTCGATGATCTTCGCTCGCGCATGAGCAAAATTGCCAAGCGTACTTTGCGATCGGAGGTCAAGAAATATATTAAATACACTGACCGTATTGCCAAGACGGTGCAATTTGAACCATCTGGCGATGAGCAAAAATTATATGAGCTGGTGGACGAATATTTGCATCGCGATAAACTGTATGCATTTGCATCTTCGCAGCGCCACTTGTCAGCGCTGATTCTTCGCAAGCGTCTTGGCTCGTCCACGTTCGCGGTTGCTAGTACACTTCGAAATATCGTAAGGCGCATGGAGGCGGAATACGCTGCCGGTAAAGTACGCGATAATCGCGGCAGCTTGATTGACGAGCTGGGTGATCTGAATGACGAAGAGATTGAGGCATTTGAGGAGACTGGTGCTTACGATGACTATATAATCAAATCAGCCAAAGAGCGCGCCGAGTTTCAAGCTGAAATTGACGAACTAAAATCATACGCGGATTTTGCTGATTCTATCAAAGAAAACGTCAAGGCTGAAAAATTGGTCGAAGCGATTAACATTGGCTTTAATGCATTGGAGTCAAAAGCTGCTCGTAAAGCAATTATCTTTACCGAATCAGCCTTGACGCAAAACTACATCGCTAAAACGCTAAAGAAGCAGGGCTATGATGGCAAGATTATCCTATTCAATGGACAAAATAACTCGCCGGAAAGTACTGCAATTTATCGTCAGTGGTTGATAGATAATAAAGATTCTGATGTTGTTACTGGTATAGAATCGGCTGATCGACGTAAAGCGTTAATTGATAAATTTAAAGAACCTGAAATGCAAATTATGATTGCAACCGAAGCAGCTAGCGAGGGTATTAACTTGCAGTTTTGCTCCATGCTGATCAACTACGATCTACCATGGAATCCGCAACGCGTTGAGCAGCGCATCGGACGCGTCCATCGTATGGGACAAAAATACGACGTCGTGGTGGTGAATTTTAGCAATCAAGGCAATATTGCCGAGCAGCGAATTCTTGAACTATTGACTGATAAATTTAGCTTATTTAAAAGCACGTTTGGTGTTAGTAATGATGTGCTTGGTGCGATTGAAAGTGGACTCGACTTTGAGAAGAAAATTAGCGACATCTTGAATACGTGCCGAACCGATGATGAGATTAGCCAACGGTTTGAAAAGCTGCAAGAAGAATTTAAGTCAGAAATTGATACTGAGCAACAAGCGGCGCGTACCCGGATTTTTGAGGGGCTTGATCCTCATGTACAAGATCGTTTTCGTCGATATGACGAACAAGCTGAAGAAGCTTTTACACGATTCGAACGATTATTCATGGGCTTAACACGGTATATATTACGTGATAAGGCGTCATTTGAAAACGAACATGTTTTTCATCTAAAAACTGCACCAGAAAAATATATCGAATCTGGAACATATTTCTATAAAACCGAACGTTTGCCGCATGCCCGGCAGTATAAATATGCTGATGATTTGGCTGAATATGTACGTCACAGTGCAAAGACTGCACAAACGCCCCCAGCAGAACTCATCTTTGATATTAGTCAATCTGATCGAATTGCCTCTGAGGTTAAAAATCTAGTTGGCGCACGAGGTATAATGATTGTCGAGAAGGTAACCTTTCCGATGAAAATAGACTCGTCGGACATGAGTGAGAGTTACATTTTGGCATCAGCCCAGACAGACGACAGTGTGTTGCTTGACACGGAAACTTGCCGTAAGATACTTGATTTATGTGTTGTCAGTGTCGATCATAAGAAAGTCTCCCCGGGTGAAGCACTGCAAAATCACCTTGCTCGGCAGATTGCCGAACGCCAAGAAGAAGTCAAAGGTCGCAACACCGAAGCTTATCTTGACAAAAAAGATCTACTAGAACGTCAATATAAAGACAAAATTGTCGAATACGAAATGAAAGTCGATAAAATTGAAGCGAAGATCCGAGACCTGCAAAAACAAGAACGCCAGGCAGGCGATGCCGCCTCTCGTCTAAAAATTGCTAGCGAAGTCCAAATTTTGCGCAAAAAAGTCC
>ERZ772964.591-NODE-591-length-15230-cov-5.51051_pt1 | contig 15230 bp, 14 predicted proteins | sample MGYA00580675_ERZ772964 | MGnify/ENA primary metagenome ERZ772964 (study PRJEB29015, sample SAMEA2737941) | human oral metagenome | biome: human oral; feature: human-associated habitat; material: dental | place: China | collected 2139 ... | reverse complement strand
GCGATTCATCTCAGCAAGGAGTTTGTTGTACGTTGCTTGCGGGTCTTTGGCGTGATTGATCGCCCCACCAACGCTAATTACGTCAGCCCCACCCTGGGCAATATGGAAGACATTATCTACCGTCACGCCACCATCCCAGCCAATCTCGACCCGAGGGTGAATAGCCCGCACTAGCCGGATTTTCTCCAGCTGCATCATTCGCGCTTTGCCACCAAACTCACCCAGCTTACCACTGACGATCGATACATAGTCGGCCGTCTCAATATACGACGCCACCGTCTCCGGCACTGTCGTACGTTGCAGGGCCACACCAGCATGAATACCAGCTTGCTTGACCTGCTGCAAGACAGGGATCAAATCTTCTTTAACTTCGGCATGAAAAATAATTGTGCTGGGCCGCAACTTGATCAGTTTCTCAACGTACACGCTGGGGCGCGCCACCATAGCGTGGATATCAACCGTCCACGACTGAGGCCACCACAGTTGGCCGATCCCTACCGTTTGACGGGGCGCAAATACGCCATCAGAAATATCAATATGAACCCGCTTGGCAAACGGCATAAAATGCTCTACCGCAGCCTTGTATTCATCAGTTTTTGTACTCAAAATAATTGGTGCTATGACAGCCATGCAAGACATTATACGGCGTCTGACGTGTGTTGTAAAGACGGCGACGGCGTTCTTTCACGTTTGCGAGAGCGAAGGAGGGAGTGTTAGACTGACGTGCGCGAAGAGTAGGTATTTGACACTTCCTTAACATCATTCAAGAAATCGTCATCAAACTTTTCCAAACTTTTCGTTGCATCAACTAACGACTCTAACTCATCCAATTCTTGCTGAGATAGTGCACTGCGTTCTTCTGCTAAATAATCGGTCAATCTTGCACAAATATATTCGACAGCCACAGCCCATTCACCTGCATCATTATACAGCGTCACTTCTGCTCGGTCAGCTCTTGTTAGATAAGGGTTTTTATTAGCATAGTCTCGTATCAATTGGGTTAAGTGCATAACTACATTATATCATATTTTCAAATATTTGCTGGGCAACTCCCTGCCTGTGGTCGCGCCATGCCAGTAGTGGCGTAGTAGCGAATGTCGGTGAGATGGCGGTCGGTGGCTTGAACACAGAATTTGGTAGCATCGGCGCTCAGCGTAACCTGCACAGCTGTATCGTTTGGTGGACGGTAACCAACTTGCTCGAGGTTAGTGCTATAGCTTGCACCACTAGCGCTGGCATTGGCGTGATGCGTCTTGATCGCCTCAAGTGCACTGGTGGCTGCCGCACGCGTTGCGACATCGACTGAGCGCCGCCGATAGCCCGAATACGCCGTCATAGACAGCGTTACGAGTAAGCCCAGGATCGCAATGACAATCATCAGTTCCATGAGCGTGAAACCCTTCTGGCTCCGCTGCATCCACCATACTGCCCTGCTTTGCCTCATTATATTTCTCCCTCCATTAGCATAAGCATATTTAAACATCACTATAGCAGGTGGAATGGTCAAGGGCAATAGCACTTTTCTTCTTGGCAGTATATACTAGGTTTATGGTGACCAAACAAGACGTCCTCACAAAAGCACGCGGTCTCTATAGCGAAGATCAGCTGTATGAAATTGACCATGCGATCGACTTCGCCACCCAGGCACACCATGGACAAAAGCGCAAGAGCGGTGAGCCCTACATTACCCATCCACTGAGCGTTGCAATTATCTTGATTGACTGGGGAATGGACAGCGACACCATCATCGCGGGTATTCTTCACGATACCGTTGAGGATACCGAGACGTCACTAGACGATATCGAGTCACTTTTTGGACATGATGTATCCTTCCTCGTTGATGGCGTGACGAAGGTGAGTCAAGCCCGGGCTGGTATGCGTGACCTCGACCACTATCTCCCTCAGACAAAAGACAACCTTACCAAGCTGCTTATTGCTGTGGGACAGGACGTGCGCGTCATTATCATCAAGCTGGCTGACCGGCTACACAATATGCAGACGTTGCAATTCAAATCACCCGAAAAGCAGCAAAAGATCGCCCGAGAAACACTCGAGGTCTTTGCCCCCATGGCTGACCAACTCGGTATGGGGCGGGTGCGGATGGAGCTAGAAGAACTCGCCTTTAGCTACCTCGACCCCAAAGAATACAAGCGGCTCGAGAAGGTCATGAAGCAACGCCTAGGCAAAAGCACCCGCAAGCTTGGCGTCGTCCGCCTCGAGGTCGAGCGGGCACTCAAGGATGAGAAGCTCGAGTTTGAGATCAATGGGCGAGTCAAAAGCCTTTACAGCCTGCACCGCAAGCTCCAAAAGCGCGGTAGTCTCGACAATATTTATGACCTGATGGCACTACGCATCATTGTCCACACCAAGGAAGAGTGCTACTTAGTGCTGGGCATTCTCCACTCGCTCTATCAACCGATGATTGCTCGCATCAAAGATTATATTTCCATCCCCAAGCCAAACGGCTACCAGAGCCTCCATACAACGGTCATCACGCCTAATAAGCAGATCGTCGAGTTCCAGATCCGCACCCGCGATATGCATGAATACGCCGAGCGTGGCCTTGCCGCCAGCTTTCACTACCAGCAACAAAAAGATAGCAAGGAGTATCTCAAGGGCGACTCCAAGCGCGGCGTATCAAATCTGCCGGCCCAGTTGCAGTGGATTACGCAATTGCAAGAAATCGCCGCTCGCCTGCGCGCTGGCGAGGATATCCCTCGCGAGCAGTTATCAATCGACCTCTTTGGCCACCGCATCTTCGTTTTTTCTCCCAAAGGCGATATCTACAACCTCCCCGAAGGGGCGTTGCCGCTGGATTTCGCCTACGCCATCCACTCTGATATCGCCAAGCACGCCTACGGCTTCCGGATCAATGGCAAGATGGAGCCATTCGAGCGTCCACTTGAGAATGGTGATGTCATCGAAGTCCTTACCCGCAAGCTCTCCTACCCTAAGCCGGGTTGGGCGCAGCTTGTTACTACCAGTCACGCGCGTGATAAGCTCCGCCTCCAGCTCAACAAGATCCGCGTTCAAGCTGTTAATGGTGCCATCAATCTGACAGATAAAATTATGCCAATCAGTAAGCCTGAGGCTGCTTCGAAAAAGTCAAAGAATAAATAACTGAGGTAACGTTAGATAATTGCCGCGCATCTTGACTTAAGTCTCTAAAATTATCGATCTGCCGCAACCTTGTTCCCTCTATCGCCATTATTATCCAACAGATGTGGGTAGCCTATTGTGATAACCAGCCTGCGAGCCTCTGACTTTCTTGATAAAGCAATATTGTGCAAGTACTAACTGCTTATAGTAACCTAGAGGATTCCAGAGGTTGAAGTAAAAATACAAAATACCCCAGTGGGGTATTTTGTATTTGCTTAAACGCGTTATCTAGCGTTCATTCCAACGCGCAATAGATTCATGGATAATCTGCTTGGCACGCACGGTGTCACCAAAGCCCTTCACTACAGTAGTGCCAGGCTTCTTGAGATCTTTGTAGTGATTAAAGTGGTGCTCGATTTGCTTGAGGGTTGCAGCAGGGAGATCTTCGAGCGAGTTGATTGCATCACCTGTGTTGCGGTCATCTGCTGGCACGACAATCACCTTATCATCCACCTCGTCATCGTCTACAAACTCCAGCACGCCAATCACCTTACCTTCCAAAACGACGCCAGTCGTCAGTGGTTGGTCGGTGATGATGAGAGCGTCGAGCTCATCGCCATCTTCATCTAGGGTTTGTGGAATAAAACCATAGTTGGTTGGTTTGGCAAAGATTGCTGGCTCGACCCGGTCGAGCTTCATCACTGCGAGGTCGCGATCCCATTCAATTTTATGGTAGCTCCCCTGCGGAATCTCTACCACCACATTGACAATGCCAGCGTCAACGTCGCCGGGCGTCAGTATTTTATTAAAATCTGCCATTTATATTAGCTCCTTTCTATTGCTATCTGTTTTATTTTAGCAAAATCTGCTCGGTAATAGCAAAAGAAGATGCGCTGGCAGTGCAACCTTGCTCTGCAGGCACATTATCCTCATCACCAACCCATTTGATGGTATAATACTGCTAGCATGTTAATCATTGGTCATCGCGGTGCGGCCGGGCTCGCACCAGAGAACACTATCGACGCTATGGCAGCGGGTGTCGCGGCGGGCGTAGATATGCTTGAGCTAGATGTGCGATTGACGCGCGACGGTGTGCCCGTGGTGGCGCATGATAATCGCCTGCTACGCACCCACCACCGAAATGAATCAATCAGCCACCTGACATACCCCGAGTTGCAGGCCCTCACCAGTGAGCAGCCTATCCCATCACTCGCAGCAGTGTTAGACCGTTTTTTTGGCGTTGTGCTACTCAATATTGAGCTCAAAGGGCACGGTAGCGCCGAGCCGACGTATCAGCTTCTCACCCGCTCCATCACATCGCCAGATGATTGGGGTAATGTACTACTCTCGTCATTCTCCGTACGCGAGCTTCGGCAATTTCGGCAGCTTACATCTCAGGCCAATCTCGCTCTACTTCACCGCAATAATCCCTTTGCATTCTTGGCCTATCAGCGAAAGCTCGACTTCACCGCAGTAGGGTTTCATCGCTTGTATGCACATCCATTGGCGATAGAGATTGCACGTCGGTCGAATCTCTTTACCTACGTCTATACAGTTAATCGCCCAGGTGCCCTGCAGCAGCTTGCTGAGCGCGGCATCGACGGCGTCGTTACCAACTATCCAGATAAGTTTCTTGCTGAGCTACAGCGCTTTAGTTAATAACATATGAAGTTATCTGATAAGACACAGTACGCCTGTTGTGCGAGATTAGGAATATTGTCTGAATCCAACTAACGTCTCATTTGGGTGATGATATGCCTCTCTGTTCCTTTCTGCGGACGAATAATTACCACTATCCGATTCACAGAAGTCAAAATATTAACGAGACAAGGAGTATTGTTTTTATGCCCACATCTCAAAACTATAGCCATTCTTAAGACTGCTCCTCGCTACTCTATTCAATAAGAGCACTCTATACGATCAACCTCTCTAGGTGTATCAACTTCATCTTCACACGAGTAAAAAATCAGCCATTATGACTGATTTTTTACTTTGTTAGATAGAAAGGAGATGCTACTCAAGAGCTGAGTTTTGAGATTTAGGCTCTTAGCTATCCCGCACCAATACTGTCTATTCTACGCTTTGTGCTGCTGAATATACTCACGGATACTCAAAGCAGCTGTCGCGCCTTCGCCCACCGCTGTAGCAATCTGCATCGTTGCGCCACTACGCACATCACCACTGGCAAAGACACCAGGCATTGTCGTCTCAAGATGTTCATTGGTAATAATCAGCCCCCGCTCATCGAGCTGGACGGGCGTACTCTGCAAAAAGCCCGTGTTTGGCTTGAGGCCAACAAAGACAAACACCCCATCACAGGCGAAGGTAGTTGGCTGGCCATTACTGATGGCTGCAACGCCAGTTACCTTGCCATCCTCGACGATAATTTCGGTTGATTCGGTGTGGAGGTGGACGCTAATTTGTCCTCGCTCGATAAAGGGCTGCAGGTCGGTCTGGAGGATCTCACTCGCTTTGATCGTGCTCCGCACCAGAAGGTCAATATGCTCCGCAAAGCGAGTCAAGAACATCGCCTCTTGCAAGCCAGAGTTTCCGCCACCGATCACCACCAGTCGCTTGCCTTTATAAAACGCACCGTCGCAGGTGGCACAGTAGTGTACGCCGCGACCATACAATGCGTCTTCGCCAGGGATACCAAGCTTGTTATATGCACTGCCAGTGGCAATCAATACCGCACGGGCACGCACATCCTGCCCGTCGACTGTCACAATCGTATCATTGCCATCCTTGCGGAGGCTCGATACCTCACCCAGCTCAATCTGCGCCCCAAAGCGCTCTGCCTGGCGCTGCAGCTGCTCGGCGAGGTCGAGACCTGCTACGCCGTCAGCAAAACCTGGGTAGTTATCGATCTTATCGGTAATCGCTGCCAGACCACCAATCACTGCTTTTTCATACAATACCGTCTGCAGGTTCTCACGCGTCGTATATACCGCGGCAGCCAGAGCGCTTGGCCCCGCGCCAATCATGACAACGTCGTGAGCTGGTGTCTGGATTGGTTTATTGGTAGTGTTGTCCATAGTTGCTTCCTCCTTGACCTTCTTGGTATGCCTTCAATAGTTCCGAAGTATCGATCGTAGCTGGCTTTGGCACTGCCATCACGACGAACTTCAGTGGAGTATTGGCGGGAATGTCATTACCTTGGCCTTTCTCGCCGTATGCTTTGTCAGAAGGGATGGTTAGCTCACGTACTCCACCAAGGCGCATCCCCTTGATACCTTCCTTCCAGCCAGTGATGACACTCGCGCTCTTGAGCCCACCCTCAACGGCAAATGGTGCATCAAGCTTGCCGTCTTTGATAGACTGGTCAAATACCTTGCCTTTTGGGTTCCAGCCAATGTAGTAGGCCGCAAATGCCGTATTATCCTTGATTTCCTCACCATCACCAACTACCAGATCTTCGCTAGAGAGCTCCTTCACGCTATCCCGATCAAACTCACCAACTCGGCTCGTATATTGGCTAAAAGTTGGGTAATATTTGTTTGACAGCTCTTGGGCTTGAGCAGCTGTCTTGGCTTGGTAGTCCTTCATGAGTTTCTGGTATTTTTCTTGCGCCTTTTGCGCTTTGGCTTGGTCATTCTTGTAGTTCTCCGAAGCGAGAAACGTCGCCGCAAATGACCCTAGTATCCCGACAACCGTCGCGACCAAAATAACAATAATAATCCAGCGTTGTGTCTTGGTTGTTGCCATAACTCCTCTTGTTTCATCGACTAATCTATCTTGCCCAGTATAGCACACTTGCCAGTATGACTGCTAGATAACAGAGGTCGCGACGATAAATGCTGTCTAGTCTTTGCTGTATACTCCTTGTTAATCCTATTGCTCACTGCCACCTTGCTTTGCGCAGAAACACCACGCGAACAACCATCGGCCAACACGCCTCTTGCAATGACGATTTTTCTCAGTATACTAAAAAGCGATGAACCGTCTCCACACCTTATTTTCACCTCTGCTTGCCCGCCTGGCTATTGGCGGCACGACTGCGCTGCAATCAGCACCAGTCGAGAAACTTGATGGTGCTCTCACACCCAATATGCGTGCCCTACGCCTCGCAATGAGCATTGCTGACCAGCTCATTTCAATGGGCACACCAGCCCAAAATGTCGTTCATATGGCGCTCAGTATTACGGACACCTACTGTACCCGCAAAGTACATATCGACGTTATTTCGTCGCAACTTATTTTATCGCAAGATCGAGGTAACGATTACGAACCACTGACGCTTCTGCGCACCATCCCGCCACGCGAGATCAACTACCAACATATGCAATGCCTCCAGACCCTGGCCGCTACTATTGCCGAGGGAGCGCTCACTCTCGATGCTGCCGAGCGCGAGCTCGATGCTATCCTTGCCAAGCCACGACGCTATCCACCTTGGGTAATTTATCTGGCAGGTGGTGGACTCAGTGCTGGCTCGGCCTTGCTCTATACAGCGTCGCTACCAGTGATTTTTGCCACCTTTGTGATGGGTGTGACGATTATGTGGCTGCTAGGCCGTTTAAATCGCATTGCTCTTCCTGTGTTCTTTACTCAAATCATCGCGGCAAGCGTTATTACATTGGTTGCAACCATCATCACGTGGCTTGCCACCAACCATTATCTCGATGTTCTTGGTATCATCAACCCAACCATCATAACCGTTAGCGGTATTGTGCTCTTGGTGGCAGGGATGATGATCGTTGGTGCTTTCCAGGATGCAATTGACGAATATTACGTGACTGCAACGGGTCGACTACTCAAAGTAGCGATGATGACAATGGGTGTGGTGATCGGTGTGATGATTGGCCTGTATACAGCGCGGCGTTTTGGGATTGAATTTGTTGCCACGCCCGACCAGTTGCAGCTGACTGGCACGATGTATCAGTATATCGGAGCAGCTGCTATTGCTGCCACCTTTGCCCTCGGCAACCACACTCAGCCAGTCGGCATCATCCTAGCTGGTGCAACTGGCATGCTTGGCTATGATATATACCTTGCCATTACTGGCTGGAGCATGTCTGCTATTGCGGCCAGTGCGGCAGCGGGCTTGGTAATTGGCTTTATTGCGACAACCGCTTCCCGTTTGTGGCATATGCCCAGCCTTGCCATTGTCAATGCCGGAATCGTTCCACTTGTGCCAGGTGTCACGCTCTACAATGGGCTCATGGGCGTCGTGACCACTGGCTCAAGCGAAGCAGGTCTGCTGGTGCGTGCTGTCCTCATTGCTATTGCCATTGCGGCTGGTGCGTCATTTGGCGTGCTGATTGGTCGGCCCACGCGGCGGAGTTTCCTCCGTCTGCGCAATCGCCTACCACAGCGTCGCTTGCATCAACCTCATTCGCCAAAGTCCACACCCTGAAACAGCACATGCTGCTCGGGTGCAAACACTGTCCGGATGATCGAACGGACACGCTCAGCACTCAGCGTTGCTTGGCTACTCGATAGCGTTAGGCGAAACGTCGTGGTTTGGTGCGATGCATCAGGGGTTGCTTTGTAAATACTCAGCGGCGTGAGATCGCGGATCGTTACATCTGGGTATGTTTCGCTAGCCCGAGCCATAGCGCTCGAGACTACTTGCATGAGTTCATCATAGGTAACCTCTGTACTTGTTTGGATTGAGATATCGCGGGTGGTGGTAGGGTAGCGACTCATTGGCTGGTAGTGCACCACCGTATCGCGCCATACCTGCTCCATCACATCAAGGCGAAGTGATGCCGCTGCAGTATAATCAGGTAGCTTGAAATGCTTCACCACTGCTGGGCGTAGCTCACCAACCACACCAATAAGCTGCCGCTCGGGCTGGCTAGCCGCCTCACTACTTTCCACCCAGATATGAGCCGAACGATTAATATCAAAAGGTGCATATACTGGATCATCTTGAGCTGCCGTGACTGGCGTATACACGAGAGTCAGACCGCTATCATGCGCCAATTGGTCTAGCGTTGCCCGCACCCGGTAAAAGGCGGCACCAGCCCGAGGCTTTTTGCTACTATACACAAGATCGATCAGTGATTGTTCAGCTGGCAGGCCGTCCTCGCCCATCTGCGCCTTGGTGTGGCCCTTGCCGATTTCGAACAGCATAAATTCGCTGTGTCCCGCCTTGATATTAGCATGGACTTTATCGAGTAAGCTCGGCAGCACACTCAGGCGATAGTACTGGAGGTCTGGGCTGAGAGCATTTGAAAGTCGGAAGGCCTGGGCTGAGTCTTGGCCTGCGCCCTTGAGTACGCGCTCGTGCACAAAGCTGTAGCTCAGCACTTCGTTGGCACCCGCCCTGGCTAATGCCTCGCGCACAACGCGCCTCAGCTCACGGCGGGGGTTCTTGCGCGCTGGCTGAATACGACGCATAGGCAGCTGGCGCGGCACAGTATCAAAGCCATGCAGCCGGCCAATTTCCTCAACAATATCCTCTTTGGTTTCCAGGTCTGTCCGCCAGAAAGGCACCTGCAGGCAGATATAGCCAAGCTCTTTCTCTGGGCCATGACTGTGGATTTCAACGTTATTGAGCAAAGTACAGATGTCGTTTTCGGTAAGGTGAGAGCCAAGCCGCTGATTAATAAATCTACTCGTTATGTCTATGGTTGCAGGCTCGTACTTCCCTGCAAAATAATCATCAAGAATCCCACCATGTTCACTCGTAAATGGCTTACTATCTATCACTTGGCTGGCTTGCTCACCACCCACCATACCGATCAGCCGGTTCAGCACAGCTGGGTTTTGCAGGGGTGACTGACCTTTATTAAAGCGGGTCAGCGCATCGGTAAATAGGCCGTGGCGCATGGCCGTTTTGCGCACTGCGTACATATCAAAGGTGGCGCACTCCAGCACAATCGTGGTGGTCGTAGCCGATACCTCGGTGCGGCTGCCACCCATGATGCCACCTAAGCCCACCGGGCCTTGCTCGTCGGCAATCACTATGTCGTCTGGTGTCAGCTCAATCGTCTTACCACTCAGTAGCGCCAGCATTTCGCCCTGCCGCGCCATACGCACGCCAAGCTGCCCACCGTGGAGTGTATCATAATCATAGGCATGAGTTGGCTGAGCCGTCATCAGCATTACATAATTGGTTGCGTCCACAATGTTATTAATGGGCTTTGCTCCCATCGCCACCAGTTGGCACTGTAGCCAAAACGGGCTCGGCGTGACCTGCACGCCGCGGATCGCCACCGCCATAAAGCGTGGCACAAGCTGCGGAATATCGTTCGAAACCGCAAGTGACACACTATCGCCATCGCCACATACCTGCTCCAGGTTATACCAGGTAGGGCTCGTAAATGGTTGATGAAGAATGCCAGCAATCTCGCGCGCTACGCCTAGCTGGCCAAAGCAATCTGGCCGGTGGGTAAACATCTTGTTCTCGATATCAAGCACATAGTCATCTAGGCCAAACAGCGCAGCAAAGTCAGCCCCTGGCTGCAGGGCCTTACCCGCTGGCAGGTCGCGTGGCGTTAGCGCTACGATCCCCTCGTGGTCGGTACCAATTGCTAGCTCATCTGCCGCAGCTAGCATACCCTGGCTCAGCACCCCACGGAGCTTGCGCGCATCGAGCGTAAAGGGCTCGCCCTCGAGGATGCTAGCTGGCACCGTGCTTGCAGGCGGCAGCCACACGGCCCACATACCAGCCTGCACATTGGGCGCACCGCACACCACCTGCACCAGGCCGTTTTCATCACGCGGCACATCCGGCACTGCCATACCGTCATCAATTTTGGTCACACTCAGGCGGTCGGCATTGGCGTGCTTGGCGCACTCCACCACCCGCACCACGCGCGCACCGCGGTAACGCTCGGCCAGGTTCTCTACCTGCTCCACACTACCAAGCTGTTGATTAATACGCTGCACCAGCTCGTCCACCGGCGGCAATTCAAAATTAATAAGTTGTTTTATAACATTGAGGCTGACTTTCATACTGGGTTATAGTATACCATCTCAAGGTAAAGCTGTGCTACTCTTCTCGGAGATGGAGTATGATACTACGCAGTAGCCATCATGTATTCATACATCGCCCGAAACAGCTCCTCAGACAGTTCCACATGGCCAAAGCGCAGCTTAGGCGTGATATCGCGCCAGCCAGGCAGCGTGCGCAGCACTGTAATTGGTACCTCACGCACTGGCACGTGCCAGGCAATATCTCGTCGGTATGGGATGAACCCCGGAAACATCTCGTGCCGGTATACGTCATCACCTACTACCACACCACATGCGGTGATGGCCTGACAGGGCTCGGCGGATTGAAAAGCCTGCTTGGGCGAATAATATAAGATATAATCACCACGCTGCATGCGGGTCAGCGGTGCCTTCTTGCCATGGCAGAGCTGACAAAAGCCACCCTCTACCCCTATTTGGACGTGGTCTTTCGAGGCCACGCCGAGCCAATATCGTGTCATAAAGACTCCTTCTGGATTGCTTTACTCTGTAACAAACTTGCACTACAAACCGTATTCTCTTTCGTCGTATGTCAACACTACTCCATATAAAAGATACGAAACTGTCTACCGTCTTATCTCTCAAATATCCAAATGCTCCACTGGCCGCTCCAGGCTCTGTTGCAAATTTTGCACAGCGCGCTCTGGGATATACGCCGCGAGCTCATCAATCGTATCGACAACCTCCATTCGCCCCCATTGTTTGACCGTCGCTGGATTGTCGTTGGTTTGCGTGCTACGCTGCGTGCCTGTAGGCCAATAGTTCCAGTCGGCGTGATTGCGCTCATAGTACACATAACGGCCCTTTTGCGTAAGGTACACTCGTTGTTCGCGAAGAGCTGCTTTGTCCTTTGCTATTGTCCTGTATATCTTACGACCCATAAAAATCTTATGCTGATACACGCCATCCTTGCCAACGCGCAGCTGTACTTCATGAAAACCATCGTGTGTTGCTTGCTGCCGCTCAACTAACAAACGATAACCCGCCATCAGTGCTGCAGATAGACTCATACTAAGACCAGGCAAAGTCCCTTCAATATAGCGTTCGTCGTTGTGCGAAAAATAGATTGTTTTATTAGCCATCACACTCCTCCTTATATGTATAGTTATACATATATAGTATCTATCTTCTATTGGTATTGTCAAGGTTATTCGAGAGTGCAGTGCGTTACCTCTGTTATATTGACATAAAATAGCTATACTATCCAGAATATGCTACATTATCCGCCTGCTTATGCTACAATTACACAGGCATACAAGAACATAATCTGGAGGTTAATATGCATACCGGTATTCGACGAATGGGACAGCGTAACTGTATTTATAGCGCGCTCCGCCAAGAATTAATGGACACGATGTTTCAGGACAAGGTTGGGTCATACGACTCTTCTCGCTACGAGGTTGATCTCAACAAGCAACACTTCGCTATGGTATCAGATACAGGCAAGGTAATAGCCAAGGCACACCTGCTTGCATCCATCGCTGCCAAACCGCCAACATTACTATGGGGCTTTTCAAATGCTCTGTCACAATATGGGAGCGCAGTGGAGCTTGCTCATAACGTGCACGACTACGGCCTCAAGCATAGCGAAGAAGAACTCACTGCAGACGAGGTTGCCTATACGCTGCCAGACGGTACCAACCAAGCAATGGTGATTGCTGGCGTGGCACACGATATCGGCAGTGCCGCCATCAGTATTTTTGGCACCGAGTATTACTACTATAGCTCACCAATTGGTGGAGGTTCGCGGATTGTGCTGCTACTGGAGAACCTTTCCGAGCCCGTACCTCCCATTACGCTCGACTACTTCTACTCACGCTTGCCACGCTATCTGCAGCAGGTGGATGACATTGCATGGTCGCTGGAGGGCTTTGTGGAGTTGATGCCAGGCTGGAGCATCGAGATGAACGACGATGATAATGGCGTCCATCACGCCCGCGTCACCGATGATACTGGCACAAGTATCCGCGTCAGTTACCAATTCAATGAGTATGAGCGGCTAAAGCGGCTTGAGTTTCATCACGACTAATACTCGCTACCAGTGATATACCAAAAACCGCATTTGTATACTTAATGCGGTTTTATTGTGGTTTTTACATCAATACGACCTCTGTTGGCACTCTTGCTACACTGGTGTGCGCTCGCTTCAAGATATATAACCAGTGTTTGCAATTGACGCAACAATCCGGCATACTGGAGAGTACTAAAGGAGGACTGACATGATAAAACCAGACTATATCAGCCTAAAGAGTTGGGTTGTTGCTGGCCTGTTGAGTGTGACAGGGCTTGTGGCAGCAACAACGTTCCTGGCACCAAACCAAGCGGCCGCCAGTAACGATTTGCGCTCAGCTACTATAAGCCGCAAGAACTACAACGAGGCGATGAGCAGCATCGACCAGCAAATCAAACAAGAAGAGAGCGACAGCAGCATTCGCCCAGAGTGCCGCACATACACGAAGACTCATGGCAAGCGTGCTGCAAAGGCCGTCCTCATGATTCACGGCATTAGTGGCTGCAGTAACGTTTACCAAAAGTTGGCAGATGCATTCTACAACCAAGGCTACAACGTCTACGTCCCACGCGTACCCAAGCATGGCTACACCGACAACAAACGCCATGGCGAGATCTCTACTAAAGACATTGCCAGCTTCATGAAGACAAGTGCACAGCAAGTGAGCGGCCTGGGCGATGAGCTTGGTATTGTTGGTCACTCTGGTGGTGGTGATATGGCGACGTGGCTTGCGCAGTATGGTAATGGACTCTTCTCACGGGTGCTTCTCATTGCGCCGTTTTATGAGCTAGCCAAGCCCCTAAGTGGCAACTACCCGTCTTGCGCACATTGTATGGTTATAACATTTTGCCAGATAAGTTTAGCCCAAGTGGTCTGTCATACCGCGCACTCGGTAAGTATCTCATCGTCAAAGAGAATTTCAAGAAAAACCTCGCTGCACCGGGCCTCAAGCGCGTTGCAACAGTAACGAGTGAGAATGATGACGCTGTCGATAACGGTTTAGCGGTAAGCATTCCGCAGCGCATGGCTCAGGCAAACAATGCATCGTTCCAGCACTACAACCTACCAAAGCGGCTCAACATTGGTCACAATATGGTTGACCCAACCGATGGCGGTATGGCCACCCACCACCAGGCAGTCTACACGCAGTACCTCAACCTCTACGAGGGTCGTCAAACTGCCGAAATCTAGCTGGCTCTAAGCCACCTATAATAAAACACTGCAGCTCACCCAGCTGCAGTGTTTTATTATTATGGAAAAACCAACCAGTATCAATCGATCTACAAATACTTCGTGCGCCACCGCTCAATCGCCTGCGACCGGCTCAGCATAAACATGAGATTGCCAATCAGTAGCAAGCCGGCGACAGGCGTCAGTACCAGCGATGCGCTAATCACTTGCGGTACAGCAACAAAACTATAGGCTATGCAGACACCATTACCAAGGAGTGTCATAAGCGCCGTGACGCTACCAGGCGTCCAGTTTCGATACTTCGCTGCATCAATGAGATGCCCAACCAAGTGCAACATATTCGCGAGAATAATCGCACATACCAGCGCAAGTGAGTGCAGGGCAATTGCACCACCAAGCAGAGCCAGTACAACAATCGACTCTTCGAGAATAATAATGGCGACCGTCTCTGTTGACGGGTACGCGGTGCGGTGCGCTATGAGCATCTGCCTGGCAAATGCCGGGTCATGCTCATGGCGCCGAATCCACGGTACAAATCGAGCAATCTCCTCTAGCTCATGGATAACAAACAAGCCAAAACCAGCAAAGGCTACTAGCACCTCCATCGTCATTTCCCTTCGTACACAGCAAGGTAAGTCTGGAAGACTTCCTCGCTATGAGCGCTCACCCCCGGCGAAGCGCGCCGTGTCATGTCGTGGCCAATATTCATGCTGGCAGGGAATTTTTTGTATTGGAAGGAAGCATTGTTGTTGGTTGCCATTTTTTGCGGGATGTCGTGCGCGAGGTCTGGGTCGATATCATGATCCCCTTCACTCACGACCACACCAACATGCTTGAGACCTGGTGCAGCAAGGTTGGCTTTGTAGTTTTCTTTGAGCGTTACATACTTTGCTAGGGCGCGATACGACAGGCCATTCACCTCATCATTACCACTGTAGCGGTCTGGTAGGATATTATTACCGTAGAGGTTGCGCATAAGCGGGATCTGCCACTTGGGAGCCTGGCTGGC